>Ga0123354_10003427_pt1 | contig 21887 bp, 16 predicted proteins | sample TergutLab28metaG_2_FD_97872 | JGI IMG/M metagenome (GOLD analysis project Ga0123354, IMG submission 97872) | Labiotermes labralis P4 segment gut microbial communities from Petit-Saut dam, French Guiana - Lab288 P4 | ecosystem: Host-associated > Arthropoda: Insects > Digestive system > Gut ... | reverse complement strand
TATATGAAGACCAATACACACTTTTAATCGCATCTCTTTCATTTCTTCTTAGAATGAGAAATGTCCCAGACAAAGTTACAGAGAAAATCAAAACACACGTTTTATGTTCAATAACTTTTTTTTTCGAAAATCTTGCCATTTGTTACATAATATGGAAATATAACGTACAGCCGGACTGGTCAGATGACAATACAAGGGCATGTTCACTGCATGCTGGATAACTAAGGCTAGAAACACACACTAAGACTATGTAATACTTATTTTTTGCATGAACGTGCTTAATATTTCGTTATACGTACACTGCCTGTCTTGCTTTCTTTATCAGTTAAGTTTTAATTTTCCCTGCAGCCTAACTCGGTTTTGGCTCGGAGATTTTGACATGATTTCCATAACACAGTTTTTAAATCATATATAGCCTCAGGATCTCCCCCCCCCCCCCTTCCCTGGCTAAGAAAAATTCTGGGCCCTAAGGTGACAATATTGTAATGAAAGTGAATGAAAGTGAAAACAAACACAGTGAGTGGAACTAGTGATGTGAAACACTGAAAGGTCAGTCATGGCGGAAAAGGACATAAACAAAACGCGTAGAATACATAATGAAAAAAATACAACCCGTCAGTGCACAGCTTTATTGTAGCGAGCGATTGTGATGGCAGCTTTTAGCGTATACAAATCTAAATTCTTCTTTCAGTCTTAAACACACAAGCTTTATTTTGTGTGAGTTTAGAGACCTTGGAGGTATGTCAAACGTTAACTCTAGCAAAATTTTGACTTAAATTATTTCGGAAGCATTTTTTATTAAAATGAATACTGGCATTACAGCTACATAACCTCACTTTTAAGTTCTGAAACTAACAGATGCACGCGCGACCAGTGTTTATAATTTTAAGGTGCGGCACCCCTTTGTGCCTGAAGAATTCGTAATGCAAGAAATACGAACCGTCAGTGCACAACTTTTATTGCTGCCATTTTGTGACAACCGCCATCACAATCGCTACAATCGAGCTGTGCACTGACGGGTCGTATTTCTTTCATTATGTATTCTAAAGGCATATGGGGGGTGCCGCACTTTAAAAATTCAAAACGTGCAGGCGTACAAAAAGTAGTAACAGCAAAATGTGGCTCACTATATGGCGATAATGACACAATTTCAATCGTATAATAAGGATAAAGCATTACACAAGGTCTCCACACAGCTTACTGTGACTGTAATCACTAGCATATTTCCGTGCAGAGAACAGTATGGCTTTAAGCAAACCGTGCTACACATGCCTTTAGCGCGTACGTCTAAAGACTTAATGAACTGTCATCATCAAGGCATTCCGCACATTTTGATCCTGTGGCTGCGATGTTTCATGCAATGGGCAGTCTCTTTCTAATGATAGAACGATGTTGGGCAACTCAGAGAAAGCATTAAATGTCATTTCGTTTATGTTATTAAGTATGGAATGGTAAACGTACGGCAGGTATGCAGAATATGCCATGACCGCTCAATCTCCTCTCAGACAAGTAGAGTTACAGCAATGTTAGTCAACCTTTCCCGAATGATGGCACACTACACTGCAGTTCAAAACTTCAGAGCACACCAAATCACACATTCTCGTACGGTGGTGTATGTTGATTATGCGAGAACACATGCACAAATGTATGCATGCACAGGCCACGCTTGTAATTCTTTACGGTTTTCATATACATGTTACTGGGCATTACAATTCACAGAAAATTTTATCGTTTTAGAAACACTGTTAAGTGAAAAATAGACGATGTACACGGCAGAAAAAAACACAAAAATCAATAATTGTGAAAATAAGACCTGCTTAGAACCACACTGTGGCCCACCAGTGTGTCACATCACACAGGCTAACTAACAGTGAGATCAGGAAGCTCTGCAAGATACTACACTACAACATTCTGAATCACATCACAGAACAAGCCCGGCAATGTACGTAGAAAGTAAACGCTGAGGCGCGTTCGCGCAGCCATTGCTGCAGTGTAAAAGCAAATAGTGTGACATATTCTGAGAGTGTGTTTGTAGCCTTAGTTATCCAGCATGCAGTGCACGTGCGCTGTGTTGTTATATGTGGCCTGTCCGGCTCTATGGCATTTTTCCACATTATCTGATAAACGACAAGATTTTATTAAAAAGTTACTGAACACAAAATGTGTGTTTTGATTTTCTCTACAACTTTTGTCTGGAGCATTTCTCATTCTAAGAATAAATGAGCGAAACGGGATGAAAAATACATATATTGATTTTCATGTTAAGTGCCCGTTATTCTTGTCAAATTTTAATTAAACTCGAATTTTCTCGACAGATTTTCGAAAAATACATATCAAGTTGCATGAATATCCGTCCACTGGGAGCCGAGTTGTTCAATACGGACGGACAGACACACATACGGACAGACAAACACGGCGAAGCTAATAGTCGCTTTTCGCAATTTTGCGAACGCGCCTAAAAATCCATGCTCCATACACTATGAGGTTACTCAGCAGTACATATTTTCACATTCTTATTACATTTCTAAATCGCAAGTCAGTCTTCTGTGAATAAAGTGAAACTTGCCTAAATGTTCCCGCTTAGGACGTTTCCTCGCCTGCGCAGTCAAAATAATCATTACTAACATTTTCCCACATGATTAACATATGTGATGCCCTTTTAATGCGCTTCCCGTTTAAAAGCACTTCCCACCTAGGAAGCAAGAATTGTTCACCTAGTGGATAAGTTTTCGCATCAATACCTTTAATTCCCGTCCGCTAATGCGTGATTTCAGGCTTCCGCTGCTAAGGAGTATAGTACTGCGTTCTTCTGGGTTATTACGCAGCGAGTAGTGACAATTTCTCACCGACGATTTTGGACAACCTATCGGTCCCATCTTCGGGGGTCAAGAACCCAAAAGATGGTACCGATAGGTTGTCCCGAAACGTCTGTAAGAAATTACCACTACTGCTGCGTAATAAACCAGAAGAGCGCAGTACTATACTCCCACTCGTTAAATTTGCTGCCAACTTGCAGCAGCGAAATAAAGTTCTGAGTTCGTGAAGACTGACCTGAAAGGTGAAAACATGTAGACGGAAATGGCTTCATGCTTCGACAACGCTGCCACCCATTTCCACGCGGGCATTTCACATGGCATGATAAAATATGGCGAGTGAATAAGGTACAATCTAAATAAGCGTGGATTTAATGGAACGCGTTTTGACTGTAGCTGTTTTACCTTAACCCTTACCCCGCTAATGTGGAAAATATGGTGAGCTCCTAATAATGCCAGCAGATATCATATGGGATTTAACTCGGCCTCTAACGGGTTAATTTCAATAACCTGGGGTAAATGCGTGAAAAAATTTATACATGTTTCTGTTCACTTCAAACTGCTTATCTGTGCACAGTCTTTGTTCTGTTGAGCCATTACTACTGAACACGTGATCACCATGATTACGTAATCAAAAACCGGTGCAAAACGAAGCTACTCTCGATGCAACTAAAGCTGGCTACTACAAACACAATGGGTGCTACTTAAAATTTTCATCGTAAAACATTCACAAGAATAACTTTGTTTCTGCGTCCACGTACAGGAGAGACAGATTTCAATCGTGAGCAGCCGAGATGTAGAAGGGTGAAAACAGCTACATGTAGCAACATACTGTCGGTATTTATGGAATGGCTCCGGCAAGAACGGACTGTTCGTCTACCAGCTGTGCTTGTAGAAAACCTTGCCTGGTGTTGATGAATGTCAGAAGTCGCTAAAGAATGTGGTCTGATCGTAAAAACGAATAAATGAATTCATAATTTACATGAAGTAACGTTATAGTAAAGTGAATGTCAATTTCAATAAGGAATTACAAAATGATGTCGTTTTCAGATTTACCATTTTCATATGCTTGCCCGCTGAATAAGCCTGATATGTTGATTTTTGCCAGACATGTCTTAAGAGGGTTTCACTATAGTTCATCCACCTTGAAGTTTAAATCTGTGCCATTTGTGTGAAAAACGTCTTATTGTACACAAATCCCAGAAATCACATTACAAAACAAAATTACATGACAATAAAACAATATTCCTTAAGATGCTGGGTTCTAATAGAGGTGAACGTGAAGACTGCAAGTCTTTTGGGATGTAGCACTACCTATTCTGGAAGAACTGTACTGATATTTTGACACTTCGATGGCGCCTGCTAGCTCTAGGATCACAAACGGTGGTTATTCCTCGGCAGTACCAGTATAATTCTATGAGGTTACATGGAATTACATCCCGGAATGCTGCAATCTTGAATAAATATACCAGGACACATTCTACACTTTTAGTCCTGTATTAAGGGTCTCTATTTGTTCGATATAATTTTACATTGGCTTGTACTTTGCAGTCTTAGATTTATTAATTTAGTAGAGATTAAAACAGGTTTTTACTGGCAAACTTTCAAACAATGTGCATAACAGTAAAATCTGGAAATGTATTAGTTCATGTGCAAACATGCAAACATTCACCTTGCAAACCTTTTCTGTTTCCAACTGTTTGGGAAAGAAAAAGAAACCTGTACCTAAAAACCTAAATATGATTTAGTCAAAGAAAAGTAAATAAATGTGATAACTTACATCAACAGTATCTAGAACATGTACTGGTAGGGTACAGACTCCAACTGCCAAACAGTACTGCCCACTTACCTAAAAGCAAAGAATACAACCATTGCTGTAATTTTCACCTAAGGTAGCAACTTCTATTGCAGTACTCACTGGTTGAAAAAGTCTTCAGCTATTTAAACTGACATAAGACCAAATTTTCACTGAATACTGTATGTATCATATACCTACAACAAGTACCTGAAAATGAAATTAGGCGTGTGTGGATGTTTGTTCACTGTACATATACCTTCAGAATATTATGACTGTGACAATAAATAAATGATCCTTAGATGTGATAAGGCTGTTTCAGCTACAAAGGTTTATACATCATAAATTGAGCAGGGGACATATGTAAGAAGTAATTTTCTTAATGATGTAGTTAACTGCTAAATTAAATTGTGTCAGTGGTAAATGAACGAAATGTGTATACAGAACATTAGTGGAATGACACTGATAGGAGAAAACCAAAGATGAACACGCAATATATCTCGGACTAGTGGGTAATTTGGCTGACACTCAGGTCAGAGTAACCTCCATATACCAGTGCAGAATATTAACAGAGATGTACTCATAAACTAAACTGCAACTATAAAGACATATACACACAAATACAGATCATGCTTTCCTTTTAGAAACCGATCCTGAAAACTGTTTTCCCTTCAAGAACAGTAAAAAAAATATGGATTCTGTCATATGCACTTAAAAAACTGATACACTTTATAAAGAAGCTTTTTATGCTGTAGCTTCACAGATTTTATTCATTAGTTAAAAAGCAATGGACTGCTAATCCATTAGAATTCCATCAATTCTTTTCTTTCTCTGCATAAGCCTTTATCACACTGACATAAATTCTGAAACAAAATCGGAATAACAATAAGTCATTGCAACAGGCAAAACAATCACAAAATGTAAATTCTAGAAGCACATTTCAATTAATACAAATCCTAACCTGTGTAAGAACTGTACAGATATTGAAAATGTATTTGGATCCCTTTCATAAAAGGAGCAAAAATATTCTAAAACCCAAACCACTGATTAATCACAAACTGGCTAAATATAAAGACCACTCTTTTATAAGAGATAAAAATTAAAAAACAATCATACACTATTATAATAAAACCAATGAGATGCACTAATTTCTCAAATTTATTTTAGAAATTAGTGCATCTTTTTGGTTTCATTATAAGAATATATCATGATACACAGTCCTCTGAATGTCAAAGACTCATACATATTACCTGTACAAATGTATTACGTTCTAAATAAAATATATGTGAACTGACATATTACACAAAAAGAGCATTAAAATTTCATATCAATATTTATCAGATATTTTCCACTGTCATCACACCAGAGATGAAAATAAAATACTTTCAATAAATAACACTACAAATCCCCTGAAAATGTGGCAAAGTAATAATATTAGAGCAAGACACTAAGCAATCAAAACTTCATTAAGAAAAGAGTAAATTCTGGGAATACTTACTACCACCCAGTTAGGAATCTTACTAAAAAAAATCCCCGCATCTTCCCTTGCTATCTAAACATTCAAAGATGGAAATATACAAAAATATAGTTTTACAGGTAGTTGTGTGTGTGTGTGTGTGTGTGTGTGTGTTTGTGTTTGTGTGTGTGTGCGTGTGCGTGCGTAAATCTTGGTCAACCACATTAATGGTAGAACACAGACTGAGATTATGTGTGCATGTGGACCTGAGGCAAATACTTGGATGTGGAAAAATTTACAAAAATAAGGAGCTTCACAATTCATACTCTTCACAAAAAGTTACTGGCATGACCAATTCTGAGAAGACTAGAAGGCACAGGCTATGGCACACATGCAAAAATTTAGAAATTTCCAGCAAAAGACTTTATTGGATAAAACATCAAATTAAAAGAAAAGTGAAATATATTGTCTCCACAATACTTTCCTACTTCTATAATTGTAAAATTGCATTGTCACTACAAGTTTGTAGTATAATACGGCACAGAGGAGTCAAACACAAATTACAGGTGCTAAAGAGGAACTTCCTACTTTACTAGACCCAGTAATAAGAATTGACTTTACCTAAGAGTTCCCTTTCTTAAATGTGAAGGGAGAGACACAAAACAGGGGAAGAGACATGCACCTCCACCCATTCTTAACCTTATCACTAGTTGGAAGTGTGTGGTCAACTTCATGCCTTGCCTACTGTACCCCTGAGAAATAACCCCAGTACCCACTGAGACCATTAAAGAGACTTCTAGAAGTGTGAGACCAGAACGGGTCAACAAGTGGCCTAACTCCATGTTGGCTAGACGACGACGATGATGATGATGATGACTACCCACTGAACAGGAAGCTGGGCAGGTCCTACAGTCAGTCCAGATGTTTTGGAAAAGAGAAAAATCTCTTGCCCCTGACAGGATTCAAGCCCCAGACTGTCCAGACCATGGTACAGTCACTATACCAATTAAGCTATCCCACCTTCCTCTTGTTTATCAAGACAACATGCACTGGCCAGAAGAAGACTTACCAATAAGGACCAAATTTATGCAACAGCACCCACACATTAGGCACCTTTCTCTTTCCTGATGGTGCCTCAGCTATCAAACATCCTTTCAACCAAAAAAATTGAAAATGTTCTCCCAGAGAAAACAGGGTACAATAAAACTTTAATTGTCCATCAGCGGTTGGGACCAAAGCAATGTCAGATACAAGAACAGACAGAAAATGAAATAGGAGCTAAAAAATTACATACTGCATAACACAAATAAAATTTTTTATTACAATACATACTACAGTATATGTATTTACTTATGAACATTACAGAACAGGTCAAGATTAAAATAAAATACTGACTTAATGACCATTTGACAAGCAACGCATGCGCTTTTGATTCTACACTGCACACACAAAGCATTTTGCCACCATGACAGTTAATAGAAACTGACCAACAATCAGGTGATACATAATTGAAGTTTTATTGTACATATGTTGAGTTTTCATCACAAACATGCACAATATATGTAACAAAGTTCAAATATTTGGGCACAACAGTAGTAGATAAGAAATGCATTCACAAATTTAAGAACAGATTAAATGTGGGGATTTCTCACTACCACTCAAATCAGGATCATTTGTCTTCCTGTCTGCTACTTAAAAGCATTAACATTTCAACAACATAAAAATACAATATTGGACACATCTGCATAGCTGCAAAACTTTCTCACTATGAGAAGAATACAGACTGAAAATGTTTGAGAGAAATGTACTGGAAGAGAATATTTGAATTTACAAGGTAGAATAATAGGAATATGCAAAAAGCTGTACCATGCAGAGGGTCATAATTTGTAATGTTCACTAAATATTATAGTAAAATTCCTTTAGTCTGGCACCCACAGGACTGGATAGGTGCCCAATTACCACATATTCCACATTATCAAACAGTACCAATTCTGACCTAAGTTCATACAGGTAATCTTCAGTTACTGCTACTACACTTGGGCTGCACAACTAACCAGAGGATTTTTCCATTTGGATATCTCCAAACAGCTGATAGTTCAGAGATGTCAGGGACTCTTGTAATGTCTTCTCAGTCAGTCAGTTTCTACTAGTGATGCTGGAGGACCAAGAAACTGTGAGGCAGGGGATATAGCTTCTAACTTTCTGTGTAGCTCAGCAAACGGCATATTACCACCTACAGACCAAACATGCTTTACATGGTTGGTTACATAGCGGAGAATTTCCGCATGAAAAATCTCTATGACAGTTTCAGTATTATTTTACATGCCATCACGTAGATGCTAAGTGCTTCTGATGGCTGAAAGGTTACAGAAGTCACATCCTTTACATTTAAAACTAAAGGCATCTGTCATTTGACACTATGAAACACTTGCAGTTGACAAGCATCACAAGTAAAGCAGATAAAACAACTTTAGGATTAACAAGAAACAGAAAACAAAATTTCACAAACACAAACAGCATAATATATTTACTCTCTAATGTCACAGTAAAACAATTTGAACATAATACACACAAGCGTCATAGCCGTCACATATTGTCCATCCTAAGCTGCTGAAATATCGATTTCCATTGTGAACAAATAACATGATGAAAATTACCACCTACAATGATAAAGAATATCACCGTTGTCTCTTTTACTAATGCATATGCCAAGAGAACAACTTCACTGACAAAGAACTAGAGTCTAAAATAACAAATTCACAGTACTGATTAGCTGGTTAATCCTAAACTTCAAGACCTTCATATAATGTCCACAAATGTAACAAGGCCAGATACCTGTGACCAAAATGTTGATACCTATCACATCTATCTCAGTGAATTTCTTTTGCCAGTGGGGAGAGCAGTAAACTTGTTAGGTTTCAAGATTAATACTGAAATAATATCCTCAAAGTAATGAAAATTCTTTTTCAATTATTAGCAACTCATATACCACTAGTCTCACAAAGAGTCTGCATAACTGCAGCCATGTGCTGCACAAGTGAGGGGCCATATGACATAATCCAAAACAGTGATATGGCTAACCAGTTTGGGGGGGGAATTGTTCCACATCCAGACATAATATTCAGAACTTGCATTATATACTGGGATCAACGTCGAACAAAAAGAAACGTAATCCCTCCGACAAAATATGTTTAAAAACGATTTCTAATTTGGAGCATGTTTCTAATTTAAGTACATTATAATTTTATGTCCTGCATCCTGACACTGATATTTCTAACAGGCACTTCAGTACCTTTAAGGTAAAATTTTGAAAAAATCACACTCTTGTGGAATTGCAAGAACTTAATTTTATATCCAAATCTTTTGTGTTTCGCGGGTATAAAACAAATGTAAATGTTTTAAACTTAACCTCAACACAACTTAACGTCTTCTTATGATAATACCTGTACGTCACACTAGCAATTCCTTTAGCGTTGCCCAAGTTAAATACAAAAATGTCTCCTTAACAATACTTCATGCGCAAATACTTGAATAAAAAACACACAATCGATTATTTTTGTAATAGCATGATTTACAATGACAGTGGTCAACTGTCAAAACTCCCTCTTTGGTTCGTTCATGGGTAGTAAGCTCACATTACGTTACAACCCCGTACCACACTCAGCGTCTAAAATACAAGAAATTCATACCCGTTCATCGTGAAGAAACCGTTTACAGCACAAATTCCTCTTCAGAACCTAAAATCACTTTTCACGTTGTCACTAACACAACAAGTGGTCTGCCACAACCCAATATGGCGTTGGACGTTTAACGTTAACTGCTACACTGTGCAATTTTACGGTAATAAAGGTCTAAAATAATGAAAGTTCTCGAAAAATAAGTTCAATTTTCTCTATTAAATAGTTACAATCGGCGCTTCTAATGTGACACTAAAACAGTTTGTAATTCCTGTAATATTATGATATTCATTTCGCATGTCTCCATTGTGACATCTTGCGACATCTGTTGAGAACTCCATGAAATGTCAGAAGGCACAGCCTCCGAGGCTCGATTGATAGAGGCGCGGAATGCAATACCTCCATTGCTCAAAGCTATTTTTGTTGGTGGCAGCTGTGCTAAAACTGGTACATAGAGATCCCACTGGTTCCGGTTCCCGCGACAGCCCCGGTTTAATGTGTTTTAAAGAGTTCTGTCCTGGTGACCTGCAAAATTCGGTTTGGGTCGCCAAATATTTCTGGTTTTTCCAGTCATTAAAATAAATTTTTGACAATGTGTACCACTATTTCGACTTTCCCACAGTGACAGAAAACATCAATAGGAATAGGATGACCATCAAACACCCACTAACAGGAAGAAATAGGAGAAGGAGAGCAAGATGTGTAGACTAGTGACTTTGCAGAGTCTGGACTGAGACTGCAAAGAATGAGGAAAAGATATACAAAGAAAAACCAGTCATTGGATTGGGAGTCTGAGTTTAAGGTGTGTTCTTATAATTTTTTCGTTCAAGTTATCTCGTTGTAGTAATATTAATACATTATCCTGCATCTTTCATTTCATAATGACTGTAGACTTTAAACAAAAGAAGAGAGTAGGTGGAAATAACAAATCAGTAGTATTGTTAAGAAGCAGAAAATTTTTTTTGTCCAAAAGTTTCAATATCTATTAATTATTATATTAAGTCAGCTTCAAACACTACTCACAGAAGTACCCTAACCTCAAGTCACAGAACTCTAAGCCAGAATTAGTCTTCACATGCCTTAATTAAGTGGAAGTACTTTAGCATACACTTTCAATGCTAACATGTTTCAGTAGACTATTAAAAAAACCTAGTAAATAACAGAAGAGTTTCTTTAAACATTTTACCACTTTTTCTGCTCAAACCTGTAATGATGTGACATCTGAATACAATCCAAATGCTTGCAGTTACCAGAAAGTGGAGAGCAGAACAGAAATCACTGTGTGTTTGCAATCATTAAGAAAGGAATAAAACAGTGTGGATATTCTAAAATTCCTTGGGCAACCAACAACACTTTAAAAACACTGAGCTTCCCGTGGGTACACAGTAGGCAGTCTTTGACAATATGTACAGAAAGCCAACATGTATAAAAACAAATGTAACTTAAGTGTTTGAATTTAGAAGTGTCTTAAAAATATGCAGATATTTCCCACAATACGGCATCCATACAAAAAACTTGCGTATTATGTCTGTATGTTCAAAAGTATGGTTGCAAAACCTTACCTGTTATGCAAAATGGCCCAACTGTGGGGGTAGTCTCATAGTTTGTCGTTTCAGAACATGAAGAGTTATTATCCATTTTCAACACTTTTGCTCTGCACAAGTCTTCATACTGTGCACTCTGGTCAAATACAAATATTGCAAAAAAAGCTTTCTTCATTGACAAAATAACTTATTTTGTATTATTACCAACCTATATTTCTCTTAAGAAAACTATATAAGCTTCAATTGTTTTTGCTTGACTCCATATACAGCACATCAGTTTTCTTACTAGACATCATAACACAAGTAATACAGTAATGAATAACACTTGGCAAACTTCATTAAAGACATGAATAAGTAAATGGGTATAAGAGTTGAGTGATGCGTACAAATGGAAAGTGTAAAACAGAATAAGGAAGGTAAATACCCCTCACTGGACAATACCGTCACTTAATACAGCCCCTATAAGCAGTCAAACACTCTGCAAGACTGTGTACGTTTCAGAGACCAATAGGACAATGGTATTGTTTATGGTCCTGCTCTATGATTTTCCTCAGAATAAAATATGAATGTGAAATCTTTGTAATCATTTTCTACCTGAAAATGTTAATGAGGCCCACTGCTATGTCACACAAAACTGCCATATTTATATTATTTTTATTTTAAAATAAAATATATCAATAAAACAGCCACAATTTGAAATTTAGCAAATTTTTATCCTCAAACTTTATTTCAGCTATAAAACTCAATTTGCATCTAAGACATTCATTTCTTATACATCATTTCTTGCTGTGGAATTACACAAGCTTACAACAAAATATCAGTGTCACTGTACTCTGTATGTACGGTATAATAATTCCATCAATAATACTTTAATTCTTGGTGTACTTGCAATATTGACTCAAGTGCTAAAGTTGATAGATGATTTGGCAATACTATGTATGCAGCTTTATCTGCTTTGAGGAAGATAAAAGAACTCAGTAGAATATCTTGGTGGAACACAAAGATTTGAACTGGGCACTGAACAGTGTTAGCAATACATGAATACATGTTTTATGTAAATAATTTCGGTGCTAACATAACAAGTACATCCTTAAGCTGCATGTTACCTAATACACATTTTAATTTCAAATTCAAAGCACTTCTACGCTATGACATTGTTCTGGTTCCTTCAAATTCAGTTTCTAACCATACTCTACTCCCATATATATTCATGTGTGCAGAATTTCTCAGAAAAATATATCAATGTTATCGATCACACTGGTAGAGGGTCTTGTACTACCTGAACAAAATGTGTGCAAGTCTGAATCCCACTTGACAATTTGATGTGTGTCATCCTTCTCTAATGTCTTGTGTAAGCCGAGAAATGTCAGTGAGCAAATTCCTTGCCCAAGAAATCCCATCAAATGTCTGTTACAGTGGCTGTAAGAAATCAGCAATTGCTAGCATTCACCCCTAATTTGACTAGTGGCTGCTAACATTCGCCAGTGCGGATAGTAAACATCCGAAAAGTGGGCTAGTCTTGTACCTTCACTAGGGACTGTTAGTAATTCCTGAGCCTCATCAACAGAACATCCTTGTATTCAATACAGGACAATAGTTTTAGTACAGATGGTGACAGGCAAAACAGAAAACTCCTTTGACTCTACCACGAATTTTGTGCAAATCAGCACCACAATAGCCAATCATGCTGCAACACATAAACACTGCAGTCTCTGTTTAAAAGAAAATATTATTAGTGATTAATGATCCATTCCTGCCTTTACTGCACATACAGCATCACTGTTAGCAGTTACCACAGATTGCTAACATTCCTTATCACAAGTACAGTGTGGAATTATTACTTCCCACAGTCATTATAACATCTACAAAAAGAGTGATGGTATTAAAATTGATTTGAACATTTCAGATTAGATCCAAAGTGGAAATTATAAATGTTACAAGACTCCACCCCATGGATGAATTTGTTCTCTCCATGACAGCAAGAGTTAACATAAATGGCCACAGCATTCCACATCAGGAACACATGTGTGATTCACTGGCCATTTAGTGACACTATTTAAATTTCAGAGATACTTTGTATGTTCGCAGTCGATAGTCACTTCTCATCAGGCTGCTTATGGTACACGCAAAGCCCACTCATTAGCTCAGTTCCATGCTGTGTATCGTAGAGGGTGTCAGTTCTCTGTGAAGTCACAAGCACACATTATGCGAAAGAGTCCTAATGTAGTATTGTAAAATGTCAAAAAAGTCCACGCAATATGTCACACAAGATGAAAAATTACCGTGAATAGTGGATAGGCAAGAATCTGGATGAAAGAAGTCACAGATAATCACAGAATTATAGCACACCGATATTTTTTTTCCCAAGAAATATATAAAATATAAATACAGGCACACAATAAATTAATAATAATTAGAGACTAAAGTAAGGAGAGTTTTATACATAAAGTTCCTGATTTCTGTTAATTATGATACGGTTGTTCAAATTAAACCCATTCAGGAAGTATTCAGGAAGAGAGTAGAGGCTAGCAAAAAAATCACCATGGACACTGGGGCAAAAATCCTACTCACACACCCACTGATGGATCTCCACAAAGAAATCCATGGGACTATTGACAATAGCTTATACTCCTCTGGTTCTAACAGCTTAATATGCCTTACTTCACCCCACCCCAATGGCACGAATATGGTATGGGGGAAAATGGTAAGTTCTAAGCTATTTAATGCAAAATATTTCAAAAGAACAAAAAGCAAAAAGCAAAGTTCAATATACGAGGGTGAGTCAAATGAAAACCTTAAATATTTTTATCTCATAATTTACTGAACACATAAGTTACACAATTACTTCATTTTTCTATGTAGTCTCCATTGCGTTCCATACAAGTGTTCATTCCAGCGCTTCGTAAGTGCATGGATACCTTTAGAAAAGAATTCTTTTGGCTGAGAGCGCAGCCACTCATGCACCGCCTGTTGCACCTCTTCGTCAGACCTGAAAGACTTGCCTCCCATCGCCTCTTGGAGCGGTCCAAAGACACGAAAGTCACTGCGGGCGAGGTCTGGCAAGTACAGTGGAAGTGGAATACACTCAAAGGACAAATCTTGGATTGTTGCAACAGTTGAACTGGCAGTATGGGCCGAGCATTGTCATGGTTGAGCAAAACACCTATACTCAGACGCCCACGTCGTTTGGAATTGAGTGCAGGATGCAGGTGATACTTTAGATCTGCATATGTTGCACTGGTCACAGTGTTCCCCCTGGGCATGTAGTGCTCCAAAATTACCCCTCGTTCATCCCAAAAGAGTGTCTGCATAACTTTTCCTGCAGAAGGTTGCGTGCGGAATTTTTTCGGTTTTGGTGAGGAGGTATGGTGCCATTCCTTGCCCACTTTCTTGGTTTCCAGCTAGTGGTAGTAGACCCAGGTTTCATCTCCCATAACATTTCTTCCTAGAAAGCCATCACCTTCTGCTTCAAAGCATTTCAAAAGTTGCTGGCAGGCATCAACATGTCATTCTTTCAAATCTGCAGTCAGCTAGTGTGGTACCCACCTTGCAGACACTTTATGGAACTGCAGAACATCATGAACGATATGGTGTGCTGCACCATGACCCATATCCAGACGTGCAGCCATTTCATTCACTGTTACATGGCAATTTTCCTTCACGATGGCTTCAACTGCTGCAATGGCCTCTGGTGTCATTACTCAATGTGCCTGACCAGGTCGAGGAGAGTTTCTTACAGAACCAATGCTGTTCATGAACTTCCTAGTCCACTCATACAGTTGCTGTAGTGACAGACATGCATCACCATACTGAACTTTCATTCATCGATGAATTTCGATGGGTTTCACCCCTGCACTACTTAAAAAACAGACTGTTCTTCTTTGGTGCATGATGCAAGCAGGGCTGCCATCTTTACACTACAACTGCACCGTCGTGTTGCATTCCTGCATCATACTGCCACTGTCGGCCACTCTTCAAACCATGAGTATCATCTTTGTCAACTTACAAGACAATCGAGCTGTGTTTCAAATTTTTATCACACTTTTAAGGTTTTCATTTGACTCTCCCTCATAATAATGAGATTTTTTTAACTACATTTCATTTTACTTGAGGGAAAGGAATTTGTCGGTATGATTTCCACTTACTACAAACATGTACAGTATGAATCTTATGTTGTCTAGGTGTGCCATGAATTATGATGAATTTACATGCCATTTATATGTCTACTTAGCTCAAGACAGCCTGTTGGTCACATACGTTAATGTCATGCAAGCAGTGAAGAGGTCATTCAGCAGCACATGTTACAAACAACAAACTCTTATAATATTTTATTCAAAATAAATTAGAACAGAACATAATAATATATGCATGAACATGAGTGATGTTTCTTTACATAAATTTTCTAATCCCTTCAAATCACATTTCCATGTGGACTTAAATGGTACATCCTTCAAAACATGGCAATGCAAAAATTTATGAACTATGCTATACTCTGTATACACTATTAACATCACACACTTTGGAGACCAAAAAAAAAAAAACACCTACTTATGATAAGGAGGCATATGGAACCTTTAACTGTTTGTGGTATCTGAACTTGTATCACTGCTGTAAACCCAGCGCCAATAAGCCACTCTCATACGATCCCAAATGTTCTCCCATGAATCCATAGCTGGACGGACATCCAAAATTGCAAACTGGTAACTTCCAGGCTGAACTGAACCACCATCATAGTAATCAATAACATACCGAACTTCTTTTCCACAGCGATCAATTATCCAGTCATGACGATCAAATGGAAGCTCATATCTGAAAAAAAAAAAAAAATCACAAGCATTCCCTCATTACTACCAAATTACATGCCAAAATTTCTAGAAATGTATGTCATTCAGTCACAGTGTTCACTCATGAAACACCCTTTTCAAGTTCTTAGGGATTAATGTCCAACACATCAATAGAACATTTCTGTTGCAAGCTGTGCGTACCTTAACGAGTGTCTCACTTCTGGAAACACCTTCCCCATTACGGGACAAGCCCAGTAACAACAACAACAAGTTAGAAAATGTCTGCAGAATGAAACACTTTTTGGTGCATTAATAGCCAAAGTCTGATTTCAAAGAAAGCTGGAGTGTGTCAACAAATATTTAGTAAAAATTCTCAGCATAAAATTTCATGAAAATCCATCTGTTGGCAGCTGAGTTGTTTCATACAGACAGATGGATGGACAGACAAAATGAAGCTATGTCACTTTCCAAAATTGCACTGCAAAAGCACCAACAAATTGCACATCATGAAAACACATGGCAGAGTAAAAGTACAGTTCCTCAGCTCTAACTGGGGTGTGAGAAATCAGCTTCATGCCCCAGCCACTTTACTCCTGAGGTAACAGTGGTCAATACTGAGATAGCACCATAAAACACACAGTGACAGCTTCCTCTATATTCTTCAAAAACCATGGAGAATATTAAACAGGGTCATAAATAATCATGAAATACATTGATCACAATTCTTGGTACTCAATGTCCTTGACGTTAATTTATTCCAAATATAAATCCACTGTTACAAAGTAATCACACTACCTACATAGGCTACAGATTATTTTTTTTTTTTACATTTAAACAGACAGTACATTACATACAGACAGTTTTGTCGAAAGTTTAAGACGATACCAATATTTTAATCTTATTTTGTCAATAAGTCACTTCTAAGTTTCATTGGGTTTTATGAAAACACAAATGAAAATGGACAAATATAAGATATAACAAAATTTTCCTCACAACTTTCACTTCAGAGGCTCAAAATTAAATGTCACTTAAACATCTTTTTTTTATACACATTATGAAAAACTACATAATGAGATCATGCCATTTTCACAGTATATTATTGTGCTGCAACAGTGTCATTACATAAACCATGAATCAACAAGATAGGCAAGGTAATAATGTGGTGTGTTCACATAACAATTTTCCAGTGGAAATGCAACAATGCCTTCCCTGTATGTTTTTGAGCTACATTCAGGGTTGCTGCGCATGAGAAATTTTAATCCCTGTGACAGAAGCAGCAGCAGCGATTTAAGACACTGGTGATCTTTTATGTGAGGCTGCACACTAGATTGACAGTCTCCTTGCACTGATTCACTACATCATGGACTGCAAGGATATATATAGCACTGGTATGGGCTTTGTTGCTTGGAACATGAAACGTAAAAGAAAGAAAAAAATAAGTTTTTGGTACATCCAATAACGAGTCAAAGGTTACTTAAAGGAAAATTTTACTCCCTGTACAAAGACCTGAAGGCACATCCACAAGTTTTTTTAGATATTTCAGAATGTCTAGTGCAACATTTGATTAACTGTTGGTTTTGCTGGGTCCAAGTCTTACACTTCAAGATACCAGAATGAGAAAGTCCATGCCACCAGAAGGAAGATTAGGAGTGACCTTAAGGTAAAAGAAATCTTCTGTCTTATTTTTTATATACATTTTATTCATTATAGTTTTATCAGGAGCAGATAAAAAAAATTCAGAATATTTATCACTCATTACAGTTTTGTCTATCAGATATCCAAAAGTTTGGATGATTGATTGTATAATGCATCCAACACAGTTGGGGAACTTACAGTTCTGTTGTTTGGAACATTTGACACTGTTGATGTGTTTCGGGATTGGAAATTATACTCATATGTCTGTGGTAAAGAAGGTGTTGCGGTAAAACACTGTGCATACAGTGGCTGTAACACCATATTTTTGGCTTTCCTCATAATGCCCAGCACTCACATCTTTGCCCATTACTTCTGGTCATCATTCAGTTTTTTTAAATGTTGGTACAAGAGAAAATGAGAAAGTTTTATCCTCAACAATGTGTCCACTCTTCTCTTTCAGGATGTCCAGCAACTGCTGCTCATAATTTATCTTTCACGAGGTATTACTTTCGCGCTGTTGCTTTCAACAAGTAAAACTTTTTGATGCACCACCACTTAAAACTTGTTCATCCTCCGGTCTTATATCAGTGTCTTCTTCCCCATTGCAGCCTGTCATTGGTGAATAGTTTGAAGAGGTGGCACGATCTTGTGTTTGAGGTATTAGAAACAGCCTTTGCTCAAAATACACATATTTTAACCTTTTTGTACCAGAATCTCCAGACTTCATCTGCTCTTGCACATGAAGTTCCCTTCAGAAACAGTCTCTCATATTCTTCCATTTTTCCTGAACTTCTTTCACTAAACTACAAAAATAAGAAACATGTTTTCAGATCAGCCATAGATATTAGGCCTAATTACATTACTACATACCCAAATATTGTTAGTAAAATTGGTTACAGGTATCCAGGAATGGGTAACAGCTTTACTTCATTGCACGTTGAATACCTCCTAGGAGAAACAACTGTTCAGGAAATTGTCAGGGATTGTTGCAATAGTATTTGGAAATGTCTGAAAGCAACAGAAATGCCTGAAAAGATGGAAGATTACTGGGTGAATACAGCTAAAGATTTTTATCAAAGAACGCAATTCCCAACTGCACTGGTGCTATGGATGGGAAACATGCTCGAATAAAAATGTTATCTGGCAGTGGATCTCTGTTTTTTAACTACAAAACTTCTTCCCAATTTTACTCTTGGCTTTGGTAGATGCAAACTACTGTTTTATCTTAGTAGATGTTGAAGCAGTTGGAAAGTCTACCGACTCCATTGTTTTTAAGAATTCAAACATAGGAAGGAAACTGGAATTGAATCAACTGTGAATCCCAGGGAGCAGCCGTTGCCTAATGACGAGGATGGGAAATGCATGGCATTTGTAATAGCGGGTGACGAGGCTTTTGCCTTGTCAGAACACGTGTTATGGCCCTACCCAAATAGGAATCTTAGCATTCAACAATGAATATATAACTATAGATTAACAAGAGCTCATCGAATGGTAGAACGTGCATTTGGTATTCTGGCAAATAAGTGGAGGATTTTTCACAGACCACTAGAAGTAACTCCTCAATTTTGTGACAGCATAGTACAGGCTTGCTGCATACTGCATAATTTCGTTTACCTAAACAATGGGTTTCAGCTAGAGGATACTTTGTATGAGAGTAATCTTGAATGCATTCTAGCTACAGGGACAAGTGGAAACACCAAAGGAGAGCATGTGATATACTGTTTCGCCAAGTATTTTACATCACCACACCGAGCTGTGCCTTGGCAGTACCATAAAGTATGATTTGGAATCTGACATACCCTGAAGAAGTATATACCTGTGCCACCTACCACTAGGAAACAGTAGCTTTCAGCTAAGGTCAATTTCCTTTGTAAGGTTAAGCATCTTCGTATTTTACAACAGATTAATATAAACCTGTGCATTTGTGTTAAAGATATTAAAAAACAACACTGCTTACCTTTTTCACATTTCTCTGGGCCATCCAGTTGGCTCCATTCAGAAATGACTGCCTTGCACACTTCTCCCCACAGTCTCTCTTTCAAACCTTTATCACTGTATTCTTTCATCGAACAGTAAGACAGAACATCTTTCAATTTCCAAAAGCAACATTTCACAATCATACCCCTCACTGAATGTCATAACGGAAACAAATTCTTTCTGTTAGGACCACACTACCACAAGGAAATGGCCTTTGACGGTGCTGGTTTCACACTGAGAAAATGAGGCGAGTCGTCTGCACGTGCACACCCATTTATTTCTTTGTGTTTTAATTGAACAAGCAGTCATCAGGCGAAAATCATGTCACTCTTGAAATGGAACATGCTGCGACTTTTTCGTCGCCATGATTAAACAGTCGCCCTTGTGTGCGCTTCCACATACAACCATGTGTTCCATCTGGGGAGCACAATAGTCGCAATGACTAAAATCGCTTGTGCGCAGCCAGCCTCAGTGTCAACTATATAACGATACTCAGTGTTGCACAACAATTCTCTTACGGCAAATTTATTCCACTGGCAACAATGCAAGTTACACGTACCAGTATTTTAAAAAATATATATATATTCAACTGATTTTTACTGTCTTCAAACATTATGTATAAATGCGGCACTGAAACAAAAGAACGTTCGCTCGTTCAAGGCCTTCTTGAGACGTGGAGTTTGGCTAAACATATCATAATGACAGATAAGTCACTGCACAATTTCTCAGTTATTGTAAGTGGTGCCATAACACATTTCAGAGACCAGATAGAATTAATCCATTATGAAGAAATAAATATTATGAGTGTGTGTCTGTATTCTTGCCTTAGTTATCCAGCATGACCATCACATCTTTTCTACACCATATTATAATGTCACCTGTGGCATGTCCAGCTCTACCGAATTTTTCCACATTATCTCATATATGGCACAATTTTTACAAAAAATTTCTTGAACATAAAATGTTTGTTTTGTTTTTCTCTACATCATATGCTGGGAACATTTCACATTTTAAAACGAATTCCATGAGATATTACATAAATCTGTATAGGTCTTAATGTAAAGCGCATGTTATTCTTGCCATATATTAATGAAACTCGAATGTTCTTGACAGAATTTTGAAAATCCATTCACTGACAGCCAAATTGTTCCATGTGGACAGAAGGATGGACTAACAGTCATGATAAGGCTAATGGTCACTTTTCACAATCTTCGAAACAAGACTAAAAATTCATATTATTGAAAGCTCAGATCTACAGGTTAATACCTCAACAATGAAACATACATGATATCTGTATTCACATTAACAGATTTTGAGTGTTAAAACGAGGGAACAAATAAATGAATAATACCAATTCACTTATTCTTAAAGTTGTATTACCTTCACTTGTAATGTCATGTACACTACTGAATGAAGATAACAGTTTTTTTTTTTAAGTCTTTCACCGTGCATATTGTACAAATTTACATTTATTTGAATTACCAACACACATGCACACTGTTATTAAAACATTATAAAACCTCACTTGGTTAAAAACATTTTAAAAAGTCATTCATAATTCTCCGACATATTTCGGTTGTTTCTTCCAACCATCATCAGGGAGCTGCGTAGTTTGACTAAAGTTACTCTTGTGATATTAGTTTATGATGGGAATGGTATGATGGCAGCATGTCTGCAATTCAATATAACAAAGATGTTAATTTCAATCAAATACAGGTAAAAAACCTGAATGTCATATGTTTTTGCGCTGTAATCAATGTGAAGAGCATGATGGAAGAATCAGTATTTTTATCCTACCGTTTAATGTATGTGATGTTTTTGGATATGGTGCCAGGTATCACACTTGCAGCAGACAAAGGACACGGGGAAGACAGACAACACCATATCCAAAAACACTGCATACATTAAATGGTAAGATAAAAATACTGATTCTTCCATCATGCTCTTCACATTGATTACAACGCAAAAACATATGACGTTCAGGTTTTTTACCTGGATTTGATTGACATTAACATCTTTGTTATATTGAATTGCAGACATGCTGCCATCATACCATTCCCATCATAAACTAATATCACAAGAATAACTTTAGTCAAACTACGCAGCTCCCTGATGATGGTTGGAAGAAACAACCGAAACATGTCGGAGAATTATGAATGACTTTTTAAAATGTTTTTAACCAAGTGAGGTTTTATAATGTTTTAAT
>Ga0123354_10003426_pt1 | contig 21887 bp, 20 predicted proteins | sample TergutLab28metaG_2_FD_97872 | JGI IMG/M metagenome (GOLD analysis project Ga0123354, IMG submission 97872) | Labiotermes labralis P4 segment gut microbial communities from Petit-Saut dam, French Guiana - Lab288 P4 | ecosystem: Host-associated > Arthropoda: Insects > Digestive system > Gut ... | reverse complement strand
GTCGGGTAGCAGTAGAAAATATGCCAAGTGTAAGTGGAAAAAGTGATAGGTATCTTTAAAAAAGAAGACGAGCGGCAGTGAAAAATAGCTTAAACGACCCTATTCCGGCTATCAAAAAGAGAAGCCTGTATTTTTTCGGCTAATATATCGAAGCGAAATTCGTTAAAAATTTCTAAAAACACGAAGGATACTAATACAAACATGAAAAACAAGCAATTCCGGGGCTGTTTGTCCTTTATTTCCATATCGGCGTTGGTACTGATAATAGATAATAGACACTGAGTTGCGTGATCACCTTGTCGAGCACGGCTGTGGTAAGGTTGCGATGGAAAGCACGAGTATTTACCGTAATGTTAAATCTTCCATTCAAAAATAAAATAAACGGTGAAGTGTTTGGGTAATAGTAAAAATACTATTATCTTTGTATTGTCGAAAAACAAAACCGGAATAAAAATTGAAAGTAATAAAAGGAGCAAAAATTTTAAAAGATTTGAAAGAAGATGGTTGGTACATGGTCAACTATGAAGGTAGTCACAGACAGTTTAAACATCCGACAAAATCGGGAAAAGTAACAGTAAATGGAAGTCCGTCAACAGATTTTTGGGGTGAATTATTAAAGAACATTGAAAATCAATCCGGGTTAGTTTTCTAACCCCGTTAAACAATAAAAAACATGGAAAAAGTAATTGTAAATGTAGGAAAAACGCCTAATGGCTATAGCGCAAATATTGATATATTGCCAGGCTGGATATTAGGAACATCCGGTAATTTTGAGAATTTTAAACTTGAACTGGCTAAAAGTATTGCCATATTTCTTAAATGGGCTAAAAAAGATGGAGATGTATATCCTTCCGTGTTCGATAAAGAATATGAATTTGAATATAAATTTGATATTGAAAGTCTTTTATGTTGTTATAACGGCATTATAAGTCGTTCCGGTCTTGCTCGAATTACAGGTATAAATGAACGGCAATTAGGACATTATATTTGCGGTCGGTCACAACCTCGTAAAGAACAGCAAACAAAAATTATTAATGCTCTTCATCAATTGGGAAAAGAATTACTATCAGTTTCTGTTTGAGTTTTTCGACAATCCAATACAGCAGAAACGCCCCCGCTCCCTATTAAAACATTTTCAATCTCTTCAAGCGATTTTCCTTTTGTTTCAGGCAATTTAATTGCAATAAATATGAATCCCCCGACAGGCAGATAGCGGAATACACCCGGAAAGTGTCGGCAGCTCCCAACGATTTGTTTAACAACTCGCATCATGATATTTGCTATTTTGAGACTTTGCCCGTCAGGGCATTAATATCAATAGAATAAGATTCAATCCAACCGCTTTTGGACATTTACGGTGAATATCCTAAGTCCTAAGCGATTAATCCTATAAAAGATTTCAGCAGCGTAAAACAATAGCTCGAAGATGCAATTGAAAATATCAAAAAGATAGGAATGTCGTTAATATGATTAAAAAATGACATTTACTTCGGGTTGTTAATGCCCTTGAAAACCTCCCGAAAAGAGTGAAAAAAACGACGCACTTAACCGAAAATAACAAGAAAGTACGTCGTTAAAACGAGATAAGTGCGCCGCGACAACGAGGTTTTGTTTCATTTCAGCGGGATAAGTGCGCCGTTTTTGCGAGATACTTATCTCGTTTCAACGAGATAAAGAAGTATTTCCGCATAATAAGCAAAAAAATAACCGGTTTCTCCGAAGAAAAACCGGCTATATACTGAAAGTAATCCAATCAAGGCTTCAACTACTTAATCATCTCATAAGAAATGTTTGCCAATTGATTTTTGAACTTCGTATCGGGAGGAAACAGCAATTTGACACAATGTATCATTTTGTAAGAAAATTCTTTCGAAATGTCACGTCGCTTTTGAGTACTATAACGGAACATTCCCAAACGACCGAGCTTCACGCCGCGCATCACCGGTAAAAACAAAGATGTCGTATCAATCATATTTTCAAGGACGTTTAACATTAATAATATTTAAACCCAAAATCACCCCAAGAGCGCTTTACCGCTTAAAATTCCCCTGAAGGGGCAAGAGGATAAAGTGCGGCAAAGATAAAGAGGGTTTTTGATATTGTATTCCGATAATTCTTCATGCTGTTCCGATAATTCTTCATCTATATAAAAAAATGTCTTACGCGATAAAAAATAAAATTAGAAGAACATTTACCGTTCACTCAGCCGACTGTTTCACTTTTGATCCCCACAATGCGTAATACAACATATAAAGTTCTCCAACCACAACAATTACCCAGCTCCATCTCCAAGCGTTCTCTACGATCTTCATCCTATCGGCAAAGAAACCCTGCATTAGCGGTAAAATTGCACCTCCGATTACGCCGATCATAAATACGCCGGAAGCAACAGAAGTATATTTTCCTAATTTTTTTACCGATAAAGTAAAAATAGCTCCCCACATGACCGAATGGAATAAACCTACTGCAACAAGCAACCATGGATTATTATAAGCAATTGCCAATGTGGCAAGAATTGCGGCAACGATGGTGGTAAATGTAAGTTGCGTTTTGGGCGATATCTTACTTAATGAGCCGGATATTAGCCTGCCGACAAGCATTCCGCCCCAGTAAAGCGTTGCCATTAATGCCGGGATAAGTAACTTTGTTCCGAAAATCGTTAATTCATTGAAACCGAAAAAGGAAAAAGTTATTCCTTCCTTTTCGAGATACAAGGCATACAAATTGATATTATTTCCTATACAGACCTCTACTCCCACATAAAAGAAAATCGCAACAACCCCTAAGGTCAAGTGTCGGAAAGACCATACGCTTTCCTCTAATTTTTCTCCTTTTTCTTCTTTGGCTCCTTGAATGTCGGGAAGACTTAATCGAGACATCACCACTGTTACTATGGCAATCACTGCTGCAAGCGTTAAAAACGGAATCTGTAACTGATCTACGGATACATCTTTCATGGCTTTTCCGCCGAAAATGATTCCCGAAACAAAGAATGGAGCAAACGTGGTACCGACCGAGTTGGAAGCTCCGCCGATGTTTAACCGCTGAACCGGCTGCGTCCCTTTCACACTGCAAGCGGTAAGATAAGGATTAATAACTACTTGAAGAATGGTTGCCGAAGCTCCCACGACAAAAGAACCCAGCAGGAAAATGAAATATCCGAGGGGAATGACAGCCGTTGCAATATGTACATTCGAATCGGGAAATTTTACGGTATAGAAAGAGGAAAACCAAAAAATACCCAATCCGACGACCATAATCAATAAAGCCCGAAGCAGCGTTCCCTTGTATCCGTATTTAGCCACCCATCGCGAACCCACTCCTCCCATGATCGGATAGGCAAGAAACCAGGAGAAAGTGATAAGAGTGGCAAAAGTGTATTCCCAGTCACCCGCGTTTTTCAAAAGCGCCTCTTTTAACGGACCTTGAAATTGTCCGTTAGCAGTTGTAAGAAATCCCACAAAAAAGAACAGCACCACCAATGATATAAAAGGTGCCAAATAATTGGTCTGATTTTGTTGTTTGTTCATGATAAATAATTTTGTTGTTTATACTGATTTTCCGTTTTTTATTAAAACATTTTCAATCTCTTCAAGCGATTTTCCTTTGGTTTCAGGCAGTTTAATTGCAATAAAAATGAATCCCGACAGGCAGATAGCGGAATACACCCAGAAAGTGCCGGCAGCTCCCAACGATTTGTTTAACAGAGGGAATGTATAGGTCAATACAAAGCAGGCAACCCACAAAGCAAAGGTTGCCGATGCCATTGCTGCGCTTCGTATCCGATTAGGAAAGATTTCGGAAAGAATTACCCAAACAATAGGCGCCAGCGACATCGCATAAATAGCGATTGCGGCAACTACCAAAACCAATACGGCTATACCTTTTAAATGGAAAAAGAACGCGCTTCCCAATAGTAGAAAGTTCAGCGTCAATCCGCCGGCGCCGAAGACCATCAGCTTTTTTCGCCCCAGGCGATCGACCGTGAACATGGCGACAAACGTAAATATCAAGTTGACGCTTCCTGTGACGACAATGTTGAATAAAGTGTCGCTTACTCCGTAACCCGCGGCGGAAAAAATTTCTTCCGCATAATTGAAAACAACATTAATGCCGCACCATTGCTGTAATACGGCAAGTACGATACCAATGATTAGTATAGGTGCAAAAACCGGATTAAACAAGGCTTTGAAATCCGTTTTATCGCTCGTATCGTTCAATGATGCTTTGATGTTGTCCGTCTCTTGCCGGGCATATAGGTTGCCGCCGATTTTTTCCAATACCGGAAAAGCTGCTTCCGGTTTCCCTGCCTTGAGCAGCCATCGCGGGCTTTCGGGAATAAAAAAGGTAAACAGGAAAAATAGAATGGAAGGGATTGCGCAAGCCCAAAACATCCAACGCCAACCCATTTGTCCATTCCATGAAGCCGCAATGAATGAGTCGGTTGCTTCGCCGGGAACTTTCTCGGCAATCATCAGATTAACAATTTGCGCCAGTAATATTCCGATAACAATGGTCATTTGATTGAGTGAAACAAAACGTCCCCTGAGGGGAGCCGGCGTAATCTCTGCGATATACATGGGAGATAGCGCAGAAGCCAATCCTATTCCCATGCCGCCCAATATGCGAAAACACGCAAACATGCCGAAACTTCCCGCCATGCCTGTGCCTAACGAGGCTGTAATAAATAAAAAAGCTGAACCGAGAAGAGATTTCTTCCGACCAAACTTGTCGCTGACAAACCCCGACACAATCGCTCCAACAATACATCCGATTAGTGCGCTGCTCATTGCCCAAGCTTGCAGACCGGCAGAAGAAGCTATATCGAAAAATCGTTCGTAGAATGGTTTAGCGCCGCCGATCACCACATAGTCGTATCCGAACAACAAGCCTCCCATGGCGGATACCAAAGAAATCTTTAAAAGAAATGAGAGATTGAATCTTGCATTTTTCACGGTAAAAAATAACTTAATAAAAACCTTACAAAGATAGTTAATATGTAGAAAATATAATCGCAAAAGTGCAGAGATATTTCGGATTGAACGACATTTTTCCTTTTTTATTTTGAAATCCCCTCCGGTTGGTGTACTTTTGCATCGTAAAGTGAATGAAGAGGCATACATACTGAATCACATGGATGAGGAAGGCGAGCTTTTGTCAGATTTATACCGCAAAGCGCACGTCCGGTTGCTGCGTCCGCGAATGTTGGCGGGACATTTGCAGGGACGGACTTTGAAGATGTTGGTGCGGATGCATCGTCCGCAACGTATTTTGGAAATCGGAACCTATACGGGATATGCGACCTTGTGTCTTGCCGAAGGACTCCCGGAAGGAGGTGAAATTCATACCGTTGAGATTGACGACGAGATGGAAGATTTCATTCTGGAACAGTTCGAGCAATCGCCTTTGAAAGACAAAATCAGATTGCATATCGGGGATATTCGAAAAGTTATTTCCGATTTAGACGGTTGGTTCGATATGGTTTATATTGACGGGGATAAACGCGACTATTGCGAGTATTACGACTGCGTGTTCGACAGAGTTCGCTCTCAAGGCATTATTTTGGCTGATAATACTTTATGGAACAAGAAAGTACTGGAAGAGCCGCTTCCCGCCGACAAGCAAACGCAGGGAATTATCCGTTTTAACGAAAAGATTAAAGAAGATAGACGAATCGAAAAAATTATCCTACCTTTACGGGACGGATTAACAGTGATATACAAGTTATGAACAGTACACGATTACAAAAGATTGAACGATTGATACAAAAAGATTTGGGCGAGTTGTTTCTTTCCGAAACCCGACAATTGCCCGGCACTTTGATTTCGGTAACGAAGGTGCGGATGAGCCCCGACTTCGGCTTGTCGAAAGCATACCTCAGTATTTTCCCTTCCGAGCGAGGGAAAGAGATACTTGAGAATATCAATCACCAAAAGAAAACCATTCGTTATGAATTGGGATTGCGTATCGGGAAACAGGTTCGGCGGGTTCCCGAGTTAAGTTTTTATCTGGACGATTCCATCGACTATCTGGAAAATATCGATCATTTACTTAACCGAGATAAAGAGCAACTCATTTGAACTTATCGTTCTACATAGCCAAGCGGTATCTTTTTTCGAAGAAATCGCACAATGCCGTAAATGTTATTTCGTTGGTGGCGGTTTGCGGTATAGCTGTCGCAACGATGGCTACTGTTTGTGCAATGTCGGTTTTCAACGGATTTCAAGGATTGGTGCAGGGAATGTTTGGGGCGTTTGATCCGGAACTGAAAATCACGCCGGTGAAAGGGAAGGTCTTTGATCCCGAAAACGCTTTGTTTCTGAAAGTACGCTCCCTGCCGGAAATCGACTTTGTTTCGGAAAGTTTGGAAGACAATGCTCTGATCAGTTATCGAGAGCGCGAAATGCCGATTGTCTTGAAAGGCGTGGGTGGACGGTTTGCCGATTTAACGAATTTTGAATCGCTTTTGATCGACGGAAGCCTTGATTTGGAAAGAGATACGGGAAATTATGCGCTGTTGAGTTTGGGACTGGCTAATAATTTAGGCGTCAATCCCGGATTTGTTTACCCGATGGAAATATTCGCTCCCAAAAGAAAGGCGGCTGTGAACCTGACGAATCCGGCTGCTTCGATAGCGCGGGAATACGTTTATATAGGAGGCGTATTTCGGACGAATCAGACGATTTACGATAATAATTATTTGATAGTTCCGATTAGTTTGGCTCGTGCCTTGTTCTATTATGAAACGGAAGTCAGCGCATGGGAAATCAAATTGAAAGACCGAGTGTCGGTTCATTCGGTGCAATCGCAAATCCAAACAATACTGGGAGATGATTTTCGTGTAAAAAACCGTTACCAGCAGCAGGAAGATTCGTTTAAGATGGTGAGTATCGAAAAATGGATTACTTTCCTGATGCTTTGTTTCATTTTGTTGATAGCGATCTTTAACATAACCGGTTCGTTGTCGATGTTGATTATCGAAAAGCAAACCGATGTGATGATGCTTCGAAACATGGGTGCAAGCAACGGTTTGATTTCCCGCATTTTTTTGTTCGAAGGCTGGATGATTTCCGCTGTGGGCGGAGGCGCGGGAATTATTTTGGGTGTTTTGCTTTGCCTGGGTCAACAACGCTTCGGCTGGTTGACATTGGGAACAGGTGTGAATTTTGCCGTCAGCGCCTATCCGGTAGTTGTTTCGGTTGGCGATTTGTTGTTTATTTTGTTTACCGTTTTGATAACGGGTTTTCTTGCCGTGATTTATCCGGTTCGGTATTTGGTCAAGAAATGGTTAAAAGGATAAAAAAGCAATTTCTCCGACGACTCGCGGGAAATGCAGGTATTCCAAAGCATGTACTTTTGCCGCAACATCGTCGGGAGAATCGGAGGGAAGAACCGGGCAGTGCGCTTGAAAAATAATCCCTCCTTCGTCGTAGTTTTCATTAACATAATGAATGGTGATGCCCGATTCTTTTTCTCCGGAAGCCACCACCGCTTCATGCACGTGCGAACCATACATCCCTTTTCCTCCGAATTTCGGCAACAATGCCGGATGAATATTGATGATTCTGCCGGGATAGGCTTTCACGAGATTATCGGGAATCTTCAACAGGAAACCGGCTAAAACAAGAAAGTCTATCTCATTTTCCCGCAGAAACTTCAGAACTGCGCCGCTTTCAAAATCGTTCCTCTTGAACACATAACAAGGAACCGACAAGTGCTTCATCCGCTCGTGAACCCCCGCATCGGGACGGTTGCAGATAACGAACGGAAATCCCAATTCACTATTATTCAAGAAGTAGCGGATGATATTCTCCGCATTTGAACCCTCGCCTGAAGCGAATATTACGATACGTTTCATGTCATGCAATGCACAATTTTTTAATTATTGTGCAATATTTTCAATGTTTTCTTTTTTCTTTCAATAAAACTGCTTAACTTTGCGCCGCAAAAATAGTAACAAATCTTTAGAATAATAAATTTAAAATTAAAAATTATGTCTGAAATTGCAGCACGAGTTAAGAGTATCATCGTAGATAAACTGAGTGTGGAAGAATCGGAAGTAACCAATGACGCAAGTTTTACAAATGACTTGGGCGCCGATTCGTTGGATACGGTTGAACTGATCATGGAGTTTGAAAAAGAGTTTGGCGTAACAATACCCGACGATCAAGCTGAAAAAATCTCGACCGTAGGCGACGCAATTGCTTATATCGAAAAATTGGAAAAGAAGTAATCCGGTTAGTTCTATGAAATTGAAAAGAGTCGTGGTAACGGGTCTGGGAGCCATTACACCATTGGGTAATGACGTGAAGACTACATGGGAATCCTTATTAGCCGGAGTGAGCGGGTCCGGACCCATTACTTTATTCGACGCCGAAAAGTTCAAAACGAAATTTGCTTGTGAAGTAAAAGACTTCGATGCCGAGAATTATTTTGATCGTAAAGAAGCGAGAAAATTAGATCGATATGCCCAGTTTGCCGTAGTGGCGGCAAAGGAAGCCATCGCCGATTCTCGTTTGGATACGGACAACATAGACAAAGATCGCATAGGTGTGATTGTTTCGTCGGGAATCGGCGGCATAAACACTTTTGATCAGGAAGTGGGAAACTTTTTTATGAATCAGGATAAAGGACCTAAATTCAATCCGTTTTTTATTCCCAAAATGATCGGTGACATCGCTGCCGGTCAGATTTCAATCCTTTATGGTTTCAGAGGACCGAACTTCGGAACGGTTTCGGCTTGCGCGTCATCGACCAACGGTGCCGCAACTGCTTTCGACCTTATCCGACTGGACAAAGCCAATGTCATCGTTACCGGCGGAGCCGAAGCAGCTATCACCGTTTCGGGAGTGGGCGGATTCAATGCCATGAATGCCCTTTCCACGCGAAACGATTCACCTCAAACGGCTTCACGACCTTTCAGCGCCAGTCGCGATGGTTTTGTCATCGGTGAAGGCGCCGTTTGTTTGGTGTTCGAAGAATTGGAACATGCTTTGGCGCGTGGCGCCGATATTTATGCCGAAGTAGCCGGAGGCGGAGCGTCAGGCGATGCATTTCACCTCACCGCTTCTCATCCCGAAGGCTTAGGCGCTGTGCTGGTAATGAGAAATGCCCTGATCGATGCTCATTTATCTCCCGAAGATATCGATTATATCAATGTTCACGGCACTTCAACTCCGGTTGGCGATCCTTCGGAAGTGAAAGCCATCAAAGAAGTATTCGGTGACAACGCCTACCGCTTAAACATCAGTTCCACAAAATCTATGACAGGACACATGCTGGGCGCTGCGGGCGCTGTTGAAGCGATGGCATGCGTTCTCGCTGTTCAAAACAACATTGTTCCTCCAACCATCAACCACGAGCCGGACGATGACGACCCCGATATCGACTACCGGTTGAATTTTACTTTCAATCGATCGCAAAAACGTGAAGTTCGGGCGGCTCTGTCCAATACTTTCGGATTCGGGGGGCATAATGCGTGCATTATCTTCAAAAAATTCATACAATAGGACGTGGTTGATCATTTTTTACAAGCAATAGAGCGCTTCTTTCAACGTAAGACAGAGTCGCATACTGCTTTAAAAAGAATTTTGGGCTTCTTCCCGAACGATATTTCGCTTTATGAAGAAGCCCTGCACCACAAATCGTCGAGCAAGGAAAGTCACTACGGACCGAGCAGGAACAACGAACGGTTGGAGTTTCTTGGCGACGCCATTCTTAACGCTGTCATTGCCGACATCGTTTTCAAGAAATTCAAAAATCAAAACGAAGGTTTCCTCACCAACACCCGATCGAAAATCGTGAAACGGGAAACCATGGATCATATCTCCGGGCAATTGGGTTTGAACAAATTGCTCGTATCTTCGCCGGGTGTACACACACAAAAAAACCACATACTGGGCAATGCGCTCGAAGCATTTATCGGCGCCGTCTATTTGGATCAAGGTTATCAAAAAACGTACCGTTTCATCGAAAGAAAAATCATCCGGGTTTATATCAATATTGATACGCTTGCTAAAAAAGAAGTCAACTTTAAATCCAAACTGTTGGAATGGTGTCAGAAATCGCGTGTTCGTCTAGATTTCCGTTTGATGGAAAATATCATAGTCAGAGGGAATAGTCCGATGTTTCAAAGTCAGGCGTTGTTAAACGAATTGGTTGCCGGCACCGGAACAGGATATTCCAAAAAAGAATCGCACCAACAAGCTGCCGCTCAAGCCTTGAAAAAAATCAAATCAGACAAGAGCTTTGTGCAGGAAGTTTTGAACCGGAATATCAAAGCAGAACTGCCGGAGCATCCGGAATCGCTCGATCCCGAAAAAGTATAATCGTTGAAAAGCATATCCCCAATCTTGAGAATCATAAAAATCCCAAAAATCCCGGTTCGAACAACTTTTTATTACTATCTTTGTCTGCAATTTAAATTTAACTGTATATGAACCGAACATTTTTTTATTCATTAGTACTTATCTTGTCATTATCGGCTGCTTCTGCCTTTGCTCAAACACAAAAATCAAGCTTTGAAATTGCGAACGGTCATTTCCTGCTCAACGGAAAACCCGTATCCTTGCTTTCGGGAGAAATGCATTATTCGCGCATCCCGCATCAATATTGGCGGCATCGGCTGCAAATGATGAAAGCGATGGGACTGAACACAGTAGCAACCTACGTTTTTTGGAACCTGCATGAACCGGAACCCGGAAAATGGGATTTTACCGGCGACCGTAACCTTGCCGAATTTATTCGCACGGCAGGCGAAGAAGGTATGATGGTCATTCTTCGTCCGGGACCCTATGTTTGCGCCGAATGGGAATTTGGCGGCTATCCCTGGTGGTTGCAAAACGTGGAAGGAATGGAAATCCGCCGCGACAATCCGGAATTCCTTCATTACACCGAATTATACCTGAAGCGATTGTTCCAAGAAGTAGGGGATTTGCAAATCACCAACGGCGGACCCATCATCATGGTACAGGCAGAGAACGAATTTGGTTCGTATGTCTCGCAACGCAAGGATATTTCCTTGGAAGAACATCGTCGCTACAACGCCGCGATAAAGAAGCAGTTGGCGGATGCCGGTTTCAACGTCCCGCTTTTCACTTCCGACGGCAGCTGGTTGTTCGAAGGAGGCGTAACGGAAGGAGCATTGCCCACTGCCAACGGCGAAGGCAACATAGCCAATCTGAAAAAAGTCGTTGATCAATACCATAATGGCGAAGGTCCCTACATGGTGGCGGAATTTTATCCCGGATGGTTGGATCATTGGGCAGAACCTTTCCAATCGGTGAGTGCATCGAAAATCGCCCGCAAAACGGAAGAGTATTTGCAGAACGATGTCTCCTTCAACTACTACATGGTTCACGGAGGAACAAACTTCGGATTCACCGCAGGAGCCAATTACGATAATGATCACGACATTCAGCCCGACTTAACCAGTTACGACTACGATGCTCCGATCAGCGAAGCGGGTTGGGTTACTCCGAAATACGATTCGATTCGCAATGTCATCATGAAATATGTATCCTGTAAGTTGCCCGATCCGCCGGCAGCGATTCCCGTAATCGAGATTCCCTCCATTCCTTTGACCAAAATAGCGGGTGTACTTGCCTGGTCGAAGTCGCAACCCAAGATTCAAAACTCCCAACCCCTCACTTTCGAACAATTGAAACAACCCTACGGCTATGTGCTGTATGAACGGACTTTCAATCAACCGATCAGCGGAACTTTGGAAATTACCGGCTTGCGCGACTATGCGGTGGTGTATGTAAACGGTAAACCGGTGGGCGAACTGAACCGCTATTTCAATGATTACAGCATGGAAATCGACATTCCCTTCAATGCCCGATTATCTATTTTGGTGGAAAACATGGGCAGAATCAATTACGGCGCGCAAATCACCCAAAACACGAAAGGGATAATATCGCCTGTCACGATTAACGGAATAGAAATCGACGACGATTGGGAAATGACACAAATGCCGATGGATCAAACGCCATCGATGAAATACCTCGCCAACATTCCGGCAAATGCCAAAATGTTAAAGAAAAAGCCGGTGGTTTACCAAGGTAAGTTTCAATTGCGTGAAACCGGCGACACCTTTTTGGATATGTCGGGCTGGGGGAAAGGCATCGTTTTCATCAACGGTATCAACCTCGGTCGATACTGGCAGGTGGGACCGCAACAAACGCTTTACTTGCCCGGCGTGTGGCTGAAAAAAGGTGAAAACGAAATTATGATTTTTGAACAACTGAATAACGAGCCGAAAACCAAAGTCAGCGCAGTGAAAACACCGATATTGCATGACTTGCGCTTAGATTTGTAACGGACAACCTCTCGTCACTTATCGCTCTTCATCGTGATTTCCAAAAGTCCTCCCGCCATTAAATCTTTGTGGGAGAAGAACGGAGAATCCAAGGTTTTCCCGTTCAGTCGCATTGAAGCGATGTATTTATTCGATTTCCCGTTATTCGAAACGTGTATGGTAAAGGTCTTACCGTTTTCCAAATGAATCCGTACTTCATCGAAGAGGGGGCGGGTTATCGAATAAAAAGGCTTGCCGGGACAATAAGAAAAGAAACCCATGCTGTTCAAAACATACCATGCCGACATCTGACCGCAGTCTTCATTTCCCGACAAACCGTTGGGATCGTCGAAATAAAGCGTTTGCAGCACACGGTCGGTCAACTCTTGCGTTTTCCGGGGCTGTCCTATCACATTATACAGATGAATGGTTAGATGGCTCGGTTCGTTTCCGTGTGCATACTGACCAATCATTCCCGAAATATCAGCCGACACGTTGTCGCCGACCAACTCGGAAGAAACTGAAAAAAGCGAATCCAATTTATTGATAAATGCCGTCTTGCCTCCCATTAATTCAACTAATCCGTCAACGTCGTGCGGAACAAACCACGTCCATTGCCAGGCATTGCCTTCGCAATAATCGTCGTTGTTGTGATCCGAAAAGCGAGGATCGAAAGGCGTTCGCCACGAACCGTCCGACATTTTTCCGCGCATAAAGCCCGTCGAAGGATCGTAATAATGCCGATAGTTTTTACTCAGTTCCATGAAGCGGGAATAATCGCTATCTTTACCCAATTCTTTGGCGAATTGAGCAATCATCCAATCGTTGTAGGCATACTCCAAACCCCTTGCCACCGATTGCAGTTCGACATCCGCGGGAATCCATCCGCCGGCATTTTTATATTTCTTCCCGATAGGCATCAAGTTATATTTCAAAATACTGCGATTGATGGTCGGCGATACGTTCACGGTATCGTAAGAAGAAGATTTAACGCAGGCATTATAGGCTTTATCGGCATCAAAATCACGTTGGTCTTTCATATACGAATCCACGATAACCGAAACGGCATGATACCCGATCATGCAACCGGTATAGTTCGACATCAATTCCCACATCGGCAGTAAACCGCCCTCGTCCGATTTCCGAATCAGCGAGCGAATCATCGCCTGATTTTCTTGCGGCGAGATAATGGTATTCAAAGGATGCAGCGATCGGAAAGTATCCCACAGCGAGAATACCGAATAATTGGTATAAGTCGTATCTTTTTCTATTCGGTTGTCCATCGTTCGAAATCTTCCGTCGGCATCCGACGAAACGGTAGGCTCCAAAGCGGCATGATAAAGCGCGGTATAGAAAATGGTACGGTCTTTTTTATCACGCGTCGATATTTCTATTTTCGATAATTCCTTATTCCAGGCAATCGCGGCATTGTTCCTCACTTGATCGAAATCCAGGTTGTCAATTTCCGTCAGAAGATTATTCTTAGCGCCTATGCAATCGACAAAAGAAATGCCTGTCTTCACTGTTATTTGTTTATCTTGACTCGACGATCGAAATTGCAAGAAGATTTTGGTACTGTCTTCCATCCTGTATGTGAAAGGTTCCGAAAACCGGGCGCAAAAGTAAATGTAGCGATTCGGAGCCCACCCGCTTACGCGTTTCATCCCTTGAATTTCGCGGTCATTGATGATTTGCAAATCCGACTGCACCACTCTTCGGTGGTGAATGGTTCTTGCCAAATCGACATAAATGCCCGGTTGCTTGTTTTTGGGGAAAGTATAACGATGAAAACCGGCATGCAAACTTGTTGTTAATTCCGCACGCACATCGTAATCCTTCAAATACACGCTGTAATAGCCGGGCAGCGCGATTTCGTCTTTGTGTGAAAAAGCCGACCCGAATACGGGCTCTTTATCGTTTCCGTTGGGAGCGATTAATTTCAACTTATCGGAAAAAGGGAGAAAAAGAATATCGCCCAAATCTCCGATTCCCGTTCCACTCAAGTGAGTATGACTGAAACCGATCATCGTGCTGTCGTCGTAGTGATAGCCTGAACAGGCATCCCATCCGTTTGTCCGCGTATCCGGACTTAACTGAACCATCCCGTGCGGCAGCGTAGCGCCCGGATAGGTGTGACCGTGTCCACCGGTTCCGATAAATAAGTTAACCTGTCGCGAGACTTCGCTCTCATTTTTCGAACAGGAAATAAAACTTACGGATAAAACCAATAAGTAAAAAACTAATTTTCTCATGTCAATAAATTTTTTAATTTCATCTATTCCTTTTGCTGTAAATCTGATTGTTCTTTTGTTATTGAACGAAAGGAAATTCCCGATTGTAAATTCGATAACCCTAACTGTCGCATTTAAGAATTTCTCGCAAAGATACTAATTGTATTTTGATACAACACAATAAAAGCAAAGAAAAACGCTGAGGAATGGCCTGCAAAGGGAAAAACATATTACCTTTGCCCGATAAAAAAACTATAACGGTGAGACATTTTGCAGACTTGTATATAAATAAACGACGAACCGGAAACGGAAATAAATATCTTTTTCTCTTAATGATGATGTTGATTGTAAGCGTCGGCTTAAACTCGCAAGTAAAAAGATATACCCTGAGCGGAAACATACGCGATGCCGGAACCGGCGAAGACCTTATCGGAGCTTCGATTATGGAAGACAGCCTGAATCGCGGAGCGGTAACCAATGCCTACGGTTATTACACCTTAAGTTTGCCGAAAGGTAAACACGCACTGACCGTTTCCTATTTAGGCTACCGTCGCAAAGCGATTACGATAGATTTGATGTCCGATAAAAGATTGAACGTTGAACTTGCAGTCGATACGAAAGAACTTGCCGAAGTGGTTGTTTTGTCCGAAAAGCAGAATGCGAATGTGGTGAAACCCGAAATGAGCGTGGAAAAGCTTTCTGCCAAGACCATTAAATCGGCGCCTGCTTTAATGGGCGAAGTCGACGTTTTGAAGGTCATTCAACTTCTGCCCGGAGTACAAGCAACTTCGGAAGGTTCGTCGGGTTTCAGTGTGAGGGGCGGAGGCTACGATCAGAATCTGATCTTGCTCGACGAGGCTGCCGTTTACAGCGCATCCCATTTGATGGGTTTCTTTTCGGTATTCAACAACGACGCAATCAAAGATGTGACGCTCTACAAGGGCGACATCCCCGCTTCTTTCGGCGGACGTCTGTCGTCGCTTCTCGACATACGAACGAAGGACGGAAACAATCAGAGCTATGCGGTGAACGGAGGAATCGGGCTGATTTCCAGCCGCCTCACAGCTGAAGGTCCTTTAGGCGACAAAGCTTCGGCTATCGTGTCGTTTCGACGAACATACGCCGATGCTTTTCTTAAATTGTCAAGCAACGAACAACAACGCAACTCGTCGCTCTACTTCTACGATATGAATGCAAAAGTGAATTATCGGGTGGATGACAACAACCGTATCTTTTTAGCCGGATACTTCGGACGAGATAAGTTTTTTTTCAGCAACTTGGCGGGAATGGATTTCGGTAATAAAACACTGACGGCTCGATGGAATCATATTTTCTCACCGAGGCTGTTCTCCAATTTCACGCTGATTGGCAGCTGGTATGACTATTATTTAAAGAGTGAAATAAGCGACCAACTCGGACAGGAACTCCGATCGGGACTTTGGGATTACGGCTTGAAAGCCGATTTTAATTATGTTCCCGGGTCCGAATACAATATCAAGTTCGGCTATAATTTCACCTTTCATGGTTTCCATCCGGGCGACGGAGGGGGCATCGGATCGGAGTCTATCATCGGACGCGTTTCATTCCCCAAAAAATATGCGATGGAAAACGTGGCCTATGCGTCGAACGAAACAAATCTCGACGACAACAAACTCAAACTAAAATACGGTCTTCGATACACCGATTTTGAAAATCTGAACCGGGGCAAGATTGAACACCGCCAACAGCAGTTTGAGCCTCGCTTGGGAATTACGTATATCTTCAACGACATTAATTCGGTAAAGGCAAGTTATTCGCGGACAACTCAATTCATACAATTGGCTTCCAATTCGACATCCGGTTCGCCGCTCGATTTCTGGTTCCCGGCATCGGCAAACGTCAAGCCGCAGAAGTGTGACCAGTTTGCCGCCGGCTATTTCCGAAATTTTGCTTCCGACGAATACGAACTCTCCGCTGAGATTTATTACAAGGATTTGAAAGATGTTGTTGATTTCAAAGACCATGCCGAGCTTATGTTGAACGAGAATATAGAGGATGAACTGCGATTCGGTCGCGGCTATTCCTACGGACTGGAGCTTATGCTGCGTAAGACTTCGGGAGCGCTCAACGGATGGCTGAGTTATACGCTTTCGAAGAGCATGCGGAAAATTGAGGATATTAATAACGATGATTGGTATCGCTCGCCCTACGATAAGCCTCATAATGTTTCAGCCCTTCTGTCGTATGACTTGTCGCCTAAATGGTCGCTTTCGGCTTGCTGGGTCTATGGCAGCGGAACGCCGGTAACTTATCCCACGGGGCGTTTTCAGGTCGAGAACAATTATGTACCCATTTATTCCGGTCGAAACGAATATCGTTATCCCGCTTATCATCGGCTCGATCTTTCGGCTACGTGGAAGCTGTCCCCTCCCGGCAAGCACTTCAGGCATGAGTTGAATTTTTCGCTCTACAATGCCTACGGACGTAAAAATGTATGGACCATCCTCTTCCGCCCCGAAACGGATAATCCCGACAATCTCTATGCCGAAAAGATTTATCTTTTTACCTTTGTACCGTCAATTACGTGGAATTTCAGTTTTTAAAAACAATGAATGTTAAGAATTATTCCGGTTACCTCCTTCTGTCGGCGAGCGCTTTGCTTTTCCTTCTTGCCTGCACGGAACGAACGAATATCAGCACGGAAGCCTCTCCTCCGCGCTTGGTTGTTTACGGCTATATCACAACAGACACGACGCAACACGCCATCCGTATCACTCGTTCGACGGGCTATTTTGCCACCGCAAAACCCGAAGGCATCTCCCACGCCGCGGTCACTATCAGTTATGACGGCGGAACAATGGATTTGAATGAATCGCCCGAAGACCCCGGCTTGTACCTTACTTCTCCCGATGTTTACGGTATACCGGGCAAAACATATACACTCCATGCTTTCATCGACTTCAATGGCGACGGACAGCCGGAGGAATATGAAGCATCGTCCTATTTGCCTTTTCCGGCAATACTCGATTCTGCCGCCATAACGCCTTCTCCTATTATGGACAAATTCCTTCAAGTGATTATCTGGGGTAATCTTCCGGAAGAGAGCAGCAACAATTTCAGTTTTCATATTTTCCGCAATGGCATAGTGATGAACGATTCCCTGCGGGGTTACAATATTGTCAAAGACGACTATTTAAATACGAAAATAATTACGGCTTTACCCGTATTTCAGTTAAATCAAGATCGAGATAAATATAAATTGTCTCCGGGAGATACGGTTACGGTGCAAATAGAAAGCCTCACAAGTGAATATGCTACATTTATGGAGAATGCTCAGCAAGAGTTGCAAGGTTCGATTCCGCTCTTCGGCGGTCCTCCCGCAAATGTTGAAACCAATATCCGCAGTTTGTCGCCCGACTCAAAGATAGAAATATCGGGTTTCTTTACCGCTTATTCCAAGAGCAAAACATCGACGGTATATTAAAGTAAATGAGCATTTTGCCTATGGAGCCTAACGCAGAGTTTGGAATTATCGGAAGTCCCCGATAGTTATCCCAAAAAACCGAGCATGATACCGGCAACTACCGCGCTGCCGATCGTACTGGCGACGGTCGGTCCCATGGCGTGCATCAAGAGATGATTCGATTTATCGTAACGCAATCCCATTTCCTGAGAAACTCTGGCAGAATCGGGCAATGCCGATACTCCCGCATTCCCGATGAGCGGGTTTATTTTATCGCCTTCTTTCAAGAACAGGTTCATAAACTTGACAAATAATATACCGGCGGCGGTGGCTACGCTGAATGCAACTGCGCCGATCCCGAAGATAAAAAGTGATTTTCCCGTAAGAAAAGTGGTTGCCTGCGTCGATGCCCCCATCGTTAGTCCAATCAAGATGGTCAGGATGTCGGTCATCGCTCCTCCTGCGGTAACTGCCAATCGTTTGGTAACGCCGCATTCTTTCAAGAAATTGCCGAAAAACAACATTCCAAGCAATGGAAGACCGGCGGGAACGAGAAAACAGGTCAGTAAAAAACCAACTACCGGGAATACGATTTTTTCCGATTGAGAAACCGCACGCGGCGGGGGCATCTTTATCACTCGTTCTTTCTTATTGGTCAGCAATTTCATTATCGGCGGTTGAATCACGGGCACCAGCGCCATATAGGAATAGGCGGAAATAGCAATAGCGCCCATCAGTTCGGGCGACAACCGCGATGCCAGAAAAATGGATGTAGGTCCGTCGGCGCTGCCGATAATGGCGATTGCTCCGGCATCGGATGCGGAAAATCCGGCAGACAGGGATATCATGTATGCGGCAAAAATACCGAACTGAGCAACAATCCCTATCAACACAAGTTTCGGGTTGGATATAACTGCCGAAAAATCAATCATCGATCCCAGTCCCAAGAAAATTAACGGAGGATATATCCCTTTAAGTAAACCGAAATGCAAAAAATAGAGCAACGAGTCTTCTTCGTAAATACCCACCTGTGTGCCCGGAAAAAACGGAATATTACCGATCAGTATTCCGAACCCGATAGGCACAAGCAACATCGGCTCTAATTTTTTCTTGACTCCCAGATATAAAAAGAACAAACCTACACCAATCATGATGTAGTGCCCGGGAGTGGCGTTGGCAAATCCGGTAAACGAAAGAAAAGTCGATAAGTTTTGGTGCAGAAAATCCCACATATTCGTATGTTCCATAACGTATTATTTTATAATGAGTAATACATCGTCCTGGAGTACCGAAACACCTTTTTTGGTAATGATTTTTTCGACAACGCCATCTTGTTCGGCTTCGATGGCATTCTCCATTTTCATTGCTTCGATAACTAATAACACTTGTCCTTTTTTTATCGTATCTCCTTTATTGACGTATATATCGAGAATGGTTCCGGGCAGAGGCGATTTCATTTCATGATGAGTTTTATGACTTTTGTGTTTTGTTATGGAAGTGCCGGATTTTACGGTTTTCTCAACTGGATCGCTGCTCAATCGCGTGGGGTTTGCCTGAAGTCCCTCGACTTCAACTTCGAAATCCACATCATTTACCGTTAAATGAGCGGTGTTGCCTTCTACTCTGTGGATATGTACTTCATATTCAACACCGTTGGTTTTTATTTTATAGTTCATGGTTATTTATTTTTTACGGGAGTTTGTCTTAGTCCGTATATTTTTGAATTCCAAGGAGAATAAGCTTTTGACACCTTGTTAATGGTAAGCGTCAGCTCTTCGTTGTCATGCAAGCTTTTCGAGTATTTATATAATGCAATGGCAATGACAGCCAGTTCGTCGTTGGTAACCGCTCTTTTTTTCGTTCCGTTGACAACCGGCTTGATGTTTCCGTTTGTGCCGATACTTATCGTTTCCGGTTTATTTACGGCTGCTGCTCTGATATGGAACCGTCCCATATATTTGAACACGAAAAACAGAAACGTTAAAGCGATGGTAACAACGCCGATATTGGTTATTGTTAGAACAATCCCTTTGGGGTCGGCTTGTTTGAAAACCTCTGCACGAGGTATTTTTTCTTCGGTATTATTGCTGCTTCCGGGCGTTGTTGCGGGAAGCAACGTCAATTTTTCCTTCCCGTTATGATCTTCGAGCCATCCGTAAGAAACATCTTTGATCATGTCGGCGGGATTGAATCGAAAGCGATCGATCAATTCGCCGTGAACATCGTATAACTCGATAAAATCGGTACTGTCTAACGTGAAATTGGCATGAAGCGTTCCTTTATTGGAAGTTCCGTCTGCGTAAAGCACAAGGTAACCCTGCTTATGAATAATGGTGGCAGGGTCTCCTTTGGGAATTTTATACGATTTCCCTTTTATTTTCAAAGTGCAACCGGCAATGTCAACTTTACCGTAGCCCTTGTTGTGCAATTCGATCCAGCTGTTTGCCTGACCATATTCATCTCTGAATCCGGTCGTGTTATGGACTTGAATTTCATTGATGCGAACATCTTTAACAGATTGCGCAAAGGTGGTTAAACCGGGTGATAACAGAGTGAGTGTGAATAAGATGAATTTGAATATAGGCATATATTATTTATGATGGTTATGAAACTGATAAATTCTTATAAATAACGTAACAACCGTAAACGAAACACAAACCGGAAGAAACGATAACCAAACAGGTACGTAGAATCTTCGACTCGACCAATTTTTTTGAGAACGGGACGCTGAATATTCCGGCTACGAAAGTCATGCCGACCATCGAACCTAATCCGAAAATAACCAAATATAAAACGCTGTTGGCAATGGATTCGATCTGTGTCATTATCAATACGACCAACGTACCGCTTCCGGCTAATCCGTGTACAATGCCTATTCCGTAGGATGCTTTATGCAAATTTTTACCTTTTAAATGAATATGCGTATGTAAGGATTTGTTTTCTCCGGCGTGTTCATGCTTGTGTTTGTGAAAAGAAAGAACGGTTTGTTCATCTCTCAGAAAAAGGAAAAGCCGGTAAGAAGCAACGATAATCAACATACATCCGACGGCTGCTTCAAAATAAGAAAATGCTCCCTCGGGAATATGCACCTTGAATACAATCATTATTATTCCTACAAAAAAAATGGTGGAAGTATGTCCCAGCCCCCAGAAAATTCCGTCTTTTATTGCCGGCAAAAGCCGGTTGCGTTGTGAAACAATGGTAGTGACCGCTAAAATATGGTCGGCTTCAAAAGCATGAATAAGACCTTCATACAAAGCATATAAGAGAAGAATAATCAAAGGTAGTTGTCCCATATTGCAGTTGTTTTTTGCTAATCTAAAATGCAAATATACGAAAAAAACTTTAAAAATGAGGAATAGACATACGAAAATGAATTTTGTCCTCGTCGTGCAAAACTCTTTCATTCACATTGAGAGAAGTCACCAATCTCTCGAAGAGCGCCAATCTATCTAAGCAGTAGCCTCAGGCTGTGTTACAAAGATATAGCTCGTAATCTGCCTTTGCGAATCATCAATCGCCAAACCAACGCAAATTGCATCGGGATAGGGTTTTGCATAATTTTTATCCATTATTTGCCGGATAGCTTCTTCGGCTTTTTCTTTCGGACTTTCGCCTTCGCAGGCAACTTTTATTTCTATTATCCAAGTTTTACCCTTGTGGGAAACCACCAAATCAGCTCGTCCCAAATTGGCGTGCATTTCAGCGATAACAACAACGCCGCAGCCGCGAAGAAATGCCAGAATCGTTGAGCGGTAAAGCCATTCTTGAGGCTTAATTTTATAGTTGTTATCGGAAATGCTTTGTCGGGCAGCCGCTGAAAAATCATCGTAGGGAATACTTGCCAACAATCTGTTTAATACATTGATTAGCTTTTCGATATCTTTATACATTAGTGCAGCTAACAAATCATTTT
>Ga0123354_10003425_pt1 | contig 21888 bp, 11 predicted proteins | sample TergutLab28metaG_2_FD_97872 | JGI IMG/M metagenome (GOLD analysis project Ga0123354, IMG submission 97872) | Labiotermes labralis P4 segment gut microbial communities from Petit-Saut dam, French Guiana - Lab288 P4 | ecosystem: Host-associated > Arthropoda: Insects > Digestive system > Gut ... | reverse complement strand
TGCGCTGACCACGTGACACCCCTCTATCCGCAAAAAGTGGGCACTAACTTCGCCGACCGGCGGCGGCCGCTCTGTTGGTATAGTTCGCGTGCGGACTAAGGCCACGGAGTTTAGTTTAGTTTATAGTGTCATAGAATTGAGTGTTAATGGAGCTGTGTTGTGTTTGTGCAGGTGTTTATCATCAAGGAAGGAGTTTCGTATCGCATTAGAATTGACTTTGTTGTGCAGAGGGAGATAGTACATGGTCTGAAATATATTCAGAAGTCGTACAGGTTGGGAATGCCAGGTAAGATTATCCTGTGGTCTACAGACATCTGTAGGATAAAACTTTAAAATAAACAGAATTTTGTGGGTAATAAAAGATAGATTATGTAACATGTTTTAAAGTGGCAATAAATTTCCTTGTTGTCTAAGTATATAAAATAAATATTTTGATTTGTTTTTCTACATGTATTTGCATTCTGCAAAGCAAGTATTTGAAAGGTTAACAGAGTGTCACCAAATAATTAAAAAATCAACGGGGCGGGGACGTGGCCTTACAGATCAGTGCTCATGTGAGCCGTATAATTCTGGTGGACTTCACTTGTGATTTTTATTTGTAAATCGAACTGTAATTTTGTCATGAAGAGCTCTAAAGGCCTTACGTGCCTGATGTCAGGTATGCCCATTGTGCCGTTTGATGCTCAAAACAACATACACCAGGTTAAGGTCACGGCATCTTGATGGCCCTCCTTATGCAGATCTCTTTTAAACTTTGGTCTTCTGCAGCGCCTTCTGGACGTGTAATTCTGGTACCCAAAGGTTAATGCATAAATAGTCCATGGCATCTGTTAGAAACCCCAGCACATTTCAGCTCATGTAGGACCATCGTGAGGGGAAATGTACATAATCATGTATGGAAACAATAATATTAACCTTATAAAGATCTGTGTTCATATACATAGGCAAACGCTCATAGAAATTCAGTTTTGTGAATTTAGGCAGCAATGAAATTTACTGCATTTTTTAAGACGTAATCTATGTGTTATTTTCCACACAATGCACTTTATGCAACAGTTATATCTTTTTCTGTTCGAATAATATGCTTTTCCTAAACCATGCTTTAAAATTTAGATATTCATGTTGGGAAGGTAAAGGTTAAGGTTGCCTTCTGAATAAATAGGTATTATTGACTGTTATAATGTACGCTATGATTGTTTTTCATTTTAAATGTTCTACGTTTAGTTTATAAGGCTTTAGCTTAGTCTCAGCAACTGTTTCCCAGTGGTGTGTTTATAAATGGAGTGTCACCTTCTTGTTGTTTGGCTTTTGAGTTGGATTGAGGTGTTTATGCGCCTTGTTCTGTTTTATGCAATCCAGGGACTGTGGGTGAGTACAAGGATTATTTTTGACAACAGTGGTCCTTAACAGGGATGACTAAATACCAGAATATATGCACTTGCTACTCCTATTGACATGTTGAGGAGCACGCACCATGCCTTCACATCCTACTCAGGTCTTCTGTAATATCCCACCATCATATCACATTGTGACAAGTGTCAGGTTTCTGTAATTTTTAAAGTATTGTCCATATTAGCTTGCATAGTAAGTATTCCTTTAGTAAGCTGTGGTTATTAAAACTAACAAATATACTGTAGGTAGGGTGAAACCTATAACCAAATACATTTGTCCTTGTGAGTGAGGATGGAAGTAGTGTGGTTGGAATGAGAGGTTTATAGCTTCCGCCACCCCATGTCGAAGGGAACTCGGGACATTTGGGTCATGAAGATCATAAAAAGGGAGAAAACAAGCAATTGCACGAGCTGTGGGAGGGAAATGTAGAAAAACACCAGAGTGGCAATGGCATCCCAGGTCCTGCACTCCAACCGTTTGTAGATCCAATATAGATAAGATAGCAAACTAATCTGTGTGTCTGTAGTAAACTGTGAACTGATAGTGTTTTTGGTACTGTTTATAAAATATGTCTGGTTAGCAATCATTTAAGTGACATAATTTTTTCAGAGTGTTAAATTTGCTGAAGTAAATTCATGTACAATAACAGCTGTCCATCCATCACCTAATGCCTACCATGTCATAATCCTTGAGACAAGCTTTGCTTTCCATTGTACAGGCTAGCCAGCTGATCCTCTTACTACCTGTATACAGTTATCAGATTAAAAAGAGTGAAATCTAAAGGAACCGCACCGAGGAAGTAATTTTGGATCAGTTATAAAACTTGTGTACAATGTACCTACGAAGAGAGACCGAAACATGTAGGAGGTAGTTACAGGCAATTAGGGGTTTCCCCCTGAATACAGGGTCTGGTATGTAAACCCTTTGTCTAGAAGGTATAAACACATGTTTGTGATTCCTATCAGAAACCTATAAAATATGCAAATGCTTTGGCCAATACATGTGGTAATCACAGATCTTCATGTGAGATACAGACAGTGTGGTGTAGGTTTCTGCAGTTCAAGTCCACATTCCCACTTTCTATGTCAGTAAACTTTTAAGTCCCTGACCCACGTGTTTCTGCTTCTGTACGGTTTTAGCTGCCGCGTGTCGTAATTGGTGGGGCAAGCAGTTGTATGTCAGGAGTAAGATGAGTACTGCTTGTGTTCACGTGTGTGTGTGCCTGTATCGCCAGCTTGGTCTGTGGTTCCATACACCTTACAGCTGTCTGCTTTTTTCCCCCATCTTATCAGAAGTTCTACAGTGGTGTGACCGCCAACTCTGTGTTTATGCTATGCTTGTGATAAGCCAAAATAATTCTTCACCATTATCTTGTTCAAGGTTTAGTGTGACGTGTGTTTAAGATAATTTTGTTACTGTAGGCAGTATGTGAAAAAGAAAGTATGTACTACATTTTGGAATGTAAAGTGTAAATGTAAATAGTCCCTGCTCATACTGTGATAGCATATGAAGGGAGTAGAGGTATAGCTCCACTTGTTCTGAACGTTAACTCTAGCTGGAGGCGAGTGCCCAGCTGCATTCACTGGTCAGTTTGCTCTGTGGACAGAGTGCCTGGTATCTATTGAATTGGTCTGGGGTCGAATCCCGTTGGGGACGAGAATTTTCGCCCGTCCAGGCCGGCCCTGCGGCCCACCCAGCCTCCTGTAAAATGGGTACCGGGTCTTTCCCGGCGGTTAAGTGTGGCCGGGGCATGCTGCTGACCACTCACCCCCTTCTCGTGCCGTGGTCATGGAAGAGTAGAGCCACATCTCTACCCACCCTATGGGCCATGCTGGGGCGTGTAATGGGAACACTTTACCTTTTTTTTTTATGGTGTAGTTTTTTCTATATATAGGGGCATGTACTGGCCCATTTTATTTGCAGTTGTGAGGCATACACAACAGCAGTCAGCTTGTGGCAGTGTGGTTGGTGCAGCTGTGTGTTTGACTGGGTAAATGCCCTGGTGTACACTTGCGTAGAACAGTATGGTTGATGGTGCGTAGCTTGAAGTAGGCACATCAGGTGGTGAAACCGTCTGGACAGGAGCAGGGACACCGAGGGATCCCTACTTCTGGACTGCAGACTGTGTAATGACATAATGCATACTGTCAGATGCCTCCAAATCTGCATACCTAGACCAAGAACAAACATGGTGAACTCGCCGAAGGCACCGTCCTGCTGCACGACAGTGGCCATCCCCACATGGTCTGCAGAGTTCTGTACTAGGTGAACGAAATGTGATGGGAGCTGCTCAGACGTCCTGCATGTGTATGGATTTATTGGTGTGGGATTTTATACCCTTCGGACTGTTAAGGCAAGCTGTCAAAGGCTGTATGGTCATTAATACAATGATGTGCAGCAGGTTGTGGTACGGTGGTTTAGACAGCAGCCCAACGAATTTTGTGCAGTTGGGATACACCGACTGGTGTGTCCTTGGGATTCCAGTTTGAATGCCTGTGGTGAATTTTAGGCACATTCACAAACTTACGACAAGTGGCTATTGACCTCGTCATGTGTGTCCGAATGTCTGTCAATGCAGAGCAAATTGGCTGCCACTGAGTGGATTATTGTAAACGTTTATGTTTGGGGGGTTTTTGAAATTCTGTCATGACAGTTCAAGTTTAATTAAAATCTGATGAGAATAAGGCACTTGACATGGAGACCTGTGTATATTTGTGACAGTATCATGCTGAGTTCTTCTTAGAGTGAGAAATGTTGCATACATAAGATGCAGAGAAAATCAAAACACACACTATGTTCAATAAATTTTTTCCCTGAAAATCGCGCTGTTTATGAGATACGGTAGAAAAATATGGTAGAGGCAGTCAGGCCACAGATGTCAATATAATATGGCACATGTGCTTTGTGTGACAGATAACTAAAGCAAGAATACAGACATACACTCAGAATATGTGTAACATTAATGTTTTTCCATGGCAACAGTGGCTTTTATGAACATGCGTCAGTGTTGTGTTAACACGCGCGTTACCTGCAATGTTTCTGGCTGTTGCAATACTCTCACACGTGATCATACTCTAATGGGTTGCACTTGCGCATGCTTTATACGTGGCGTTGCTCTTCTCATTTCATTGTACATATGCATGTTCCTTATATCTGTTCCTTGTTGAGATTTCTTTTGTGTCTAATGATATTTGTGAAGCGACAGTGTTGAAGTTTTCATTTATGCAGTTTTTCCCCTTGTCTTTGTTACCCCACATTCATGCCTCAGAAAGTTTGTAAATCTTAAGCACTCTTAAGCATGGAAAATGGGATTTAACAATTTGTTTGTTTCTAGTTGACAAAATGTCGCATATGGTTGGCAGTTACCCTCCCAAGACGGAGCTGCAGTCATACACGACACCTGCAGAGGACTTCCCTTCGGGGATGATGGCACGTGGGACCTACACTGTTCAGTCACTGTTCACAGATGATGATAAACACGAACATCTTAAGTGGGAGTGGAGCTTTGAGATCAAGAAGGACTGGAAAAATTGAGTGTGTGGCATCACCTACATACTCACCTGCAAGCCGTTGTGCACAGATGTGGGGATCAGACTGTTGGTTTATTTGCATGTAACGTTGTATGGTTGACACTTGGTTGCACTGCGTATAATTGAAAATGTTATTCTTATTTTCAAGTCAGTTAATTTGTAATATTTCTGTGTACATTTATTGAGGATGTTGATTGAGGCTTCATTGATTTCATAGCAATTTGTTTTTAGGGTCATGTCTCTTTTCCACTGCCCTTTTTAGGGTCATGTCTCTTTTCCACTGCCCTTTAGCCAAGATGTAAGTTGAAGTTTCAGTGTTTCATGAGTTTATTGCTCGAAGTTAGCCTGAAGCAACAAATTTGAAGCAGTCATGCCCTGTGTTTCTTGTTTCTTGATCTATTGTATTGTTTGACGTTCCTGGTGCCAGTAACTTGCCAGACTGACACACGTCAACACAAAGCCTTGCATATGAGTAAGTGTTTTAATTAATAGCATTTTTATATAATTTATACCTTGTTAAGTCTGCCATATTGCTGTTCCAAGATGTGAGTGAAAATGAGGAAGTCGAAATGCAATGAAATGTTCTCAAGCAGTCTTTGTGCCCAACGCTTTGGAGATTGTCTCCATTATCTGGGGGCTGATCACCCAAGAAGGCTTCATTGCATATCATTATGATGACAGCCTCACATTGTATGAAGGTGAATGAATACCTTAGTTTACTGCATTCAGGAATTGAAACAATTAACCGTAGCTTTGAATAGATACCCAAGTGCAATTTGATTGTTCATTTAAGGATGCCATTGAACTGAAGTTAGTCCATGTTAGCAACTGTCAGGTTGCGCAGGGATGTTCAGGCTGTGCTGCACATTGGAATTGTTCCAAGAGACTGCGCTAAAAAAAAAATATTATGTTACAGAGTCTTTGAAATGATTGTGACAGGCCTCTCGTTTTGTGGTCGGCGTAACTGGACTAGTCAAAAGCGGGCACAAATTTATATGAGGTAATGTTCTTTTTGGTGAAACTGGGTTGGTAATGTTTTGAGCACCGAACAGTAACAGTTTTCTTACTTTCCCTTTTGGTGGTTGTTGTAATTATTCAGTCTTTCCAATTGTCATTACTACCTGGTGGTTTCGTTTACTGTTCTGAGAGTTGCTGGTGTTTTTAATTCCGTATATATTGGAAACATTTTGGTTACTCCTCGGCACCTCATGTCGTGTAGTCACGCAGAGGAGTATGTAGATTTGGGATGTTGGCAGCTACTTCTGAGGTTATGAATGTATGGAGCTTCGTCTCCACTCTCATGTACGTCTTAATGGCATGGTGCCTGAATGCAGACAGATTTGTAGTTGTTTCCCTTTTATGTGTCGTGGGGTATATTTGCTGGACCTGACAAGCGGGCTCGTGGATGTCGGACTGTTGTGTCTGTGATAATGTGAGACACAGTTTTGTTGTGCCCTCTGATTATGGAATGTGGCAGGTAACACCAACACTACAACAAATTTTTCATGTAAATAAATAAAAGTTACTTGAATGAGGGTGGAAAAAATTACGCCTGTTTACCAACAAAACTAAATGCATGTTTTAGTGATGCTGGATATCATACTGATCTTCATGCTGATTTGTCACATGTACTACTGTCACAGAGATGAAGAACAGTTCAGGGTTCATGTAGATGTAAATTATAGTTACGTTAATTTTGTTATGAGATGCATCATACAAAAAAATCAAAATACAAAAATGTTTCTGATTTGTTACAATAAGTGTGACTATTACTTTGGGGATTGTGCTTCACTTTGGGAATCTTATATATATATATATATATGTACAAGAATGGTGTTTGGGTTAGTGTCCCTGTTCGCATTGTCAGGAATACGTTTTGATACTCTCTCTCAGGGACTTCGTACTTGGTAGTACAGGCAGATCCAGTTTTCAAGAGGCGTTTGGAAAAACATCTGACGTAATGGAAGTCACAGTTATATAAAATAATTTTCCAGTGCATGTTGTAGGCTTGGTTGAGATCTTTGTTGACGTTGAGTATCAGTATTTGTACATAAGACATTGTGGAGATAAAGTGAATGAGGTTATATTTGAGCCTCACGTGCTGTAGGGTTCCTATTAGATGCGGAGCAAAACGATATGTCCGACAGTCCGTGCCACATAAGCGATATAAATTTCAGTCTGATGGTCAGTTTCTGAGGATGTACTTTTCCCAGAGAATGCATAAGTACAACACCAAAAGCAACAGATGAGCTTGCAGTCTGGGATGTGTTGTCCATATAGTGACATGAGGTGATCTGGAATTTACAGGGTTTTTACAGAACAAATTCCTCCAAACATTTGTGCCAAACTGCATTGTGTCATGCCTCAGAAGACTGTATAACATTAACCGATTTTGAGACCCTAATATCTCACAAAAGTAACTTAAATTATGAAGCTTACATTGTTCCACTTGCGGTGTCACTAATTCTGTTGTTTTGTAACATGTTCAGTAATGAGGTCGGTTGTTTTCTTACAGTAAATTGCTCCCAAGTTCCTAATCGTATTGCAGTACTTAACTCTCTTCTCCAGACATTGTGTTTCAGCTATGTGCTGTAAGGAAACGGCTGCAGAATTTGCATTGTATAGATAGTTTAAAATTTAATTTTACAGTATTATCAGTTTAGAGAATAAAATATCTCTCAAGTAATTTGGGAATGTCTCGTTTGTTCTACTAAACAAGCGTTTTCTGCTAAAAGTTCAGCAAATGTAGATGTGGGTACATGGTTCATTGTAGCATTCCAAACTTTCAGTATTTTGTCGTTCACACGGTTACCAGCAATATTGTAAATACGCACCCGTAGGCTGTTCATCTGGAGTCTTGGTGTTATTTTCATTGCAGTCTCTTGGTTTCCCTAATGATTATGGTGCTTGAGATTTGGCGATCTACTTTACATTAATCGTCACTTGAAATCTGTGTAGCAGAACACTGTCACACCTGCTGATAAAAGGGATAGATCAGAGCTTTGATATTTTGCACGACCTTTTGAAAATACATATGTTCATGTGTTAAAATAGATTAGGACACTCAATTTGTAATGGATTTACTGCTGTTGTAGTATTCCCTACCTTTTGGGGTTGTATGTTTACTTGCATTTCAACAGAAATAAAACAGTGATTAGTTTAAAAATAAGAATGTATGAGCGTGCAACATTGGTTTGCTATTCAAGACTGTTACATTGATTGTGCAGAGCAGTAAATGTCATATATAGATAATATATTGTAAAAGCAGCACTGAATGTGCTAGCAAGTTAATAATTGGAATTTTTTATGGTCAGTATTTAAATTCAATAAAGACTTCTCTGTGCGTGTGTTTATGGAGTGTCATAAGAAGAGTATGGAAGCCAGGTAGGTCTTTGCTCTTCACGGATGTTGCACAGTGTAGCTTGTAGTTACCGTTCGACGCTGCCTAACATCCTGGAAGATTGAAGACTGTTTACCATAGCATTAGCCTGAATGAACTTGCAGAACTGAAGCCATTTATTTTATGTTGCAACTTGGATGCAACTAATTATGGTAGGACATTTTGAAGCATTCCATTCTGTTCTTTTCCATATATTAGACGTCTCTTCAGTCACACCAACTGAATACACAACTCTTATTTATTACTAATCTACACCAAGTTTCTCCTACGTGTTTCGGTGTATCTCACACAATCTGGAGGGAAAAGTTACGTGATCCTTACACAAAAACAGCTCTGTAGATGAAGCATGGTAGAGATATGTAATAAATGAAAGGTGTTCATTTGTTTGGTGTAAATGAAGAGATGGCAGAACATATTCTTGTCATATTTTATATCAGTTGAAAAGCCGTTTACAGAGAACTGCCTGCTTTTGTCATGACAAACTGTTGTTCCATAAAGCCCCCTATGTAGTGCTTGTTTTTGTTCTTTTGATTTTTATGTAGAGTTGGCAGTACTGCCGCTGCATATTGAAGACTGCCTGAGGATCTTGCGTGGTTTTCGTCAGCCAGTGTTTGGTCCTCACAATGAACCATGACCACGCTCTTCCCGTTCTTTTCGGCTGTTCACTGATCATGCACTATTTGAACATTATAAACCAATAGCAGCAGCATTATTCAATAAACTGTACACATTAGGAATGTAAACGTTAGGAATGCGTCTGGCTATGCCAGACGCATTCCTAACAACGTACTCTTACTCAACACGATATGCTGCCACAACACCCTGTTAGTATAATGGAATTATTTTGTGAATGTTTTTAAAATGTCTTTAGTAAGGAACAACACAGCTCCCTGAGGATGATCTTGGGATCGAAACATGTCGGAGCGATTTTAAGTGTTTTAATGTGAAATTTTATATAAGTGCATTTGTTGGTTAATAGTTAAGGTGCAGGTATGAGTTTCGGGGAAATATGATGCCTACATTTTCATCGTTGAATGTTTTCTGAAGAGCTTCTGACATTTGAGAGGAGGATCAGGATTGGAGCTTAGAGCAAACTGACAGGGGAGATTAATGACCGGGGAGACTGGGAGGAAGGTGTTAAGGAAAAGAGTGGGTAAAAGAAAATAGTACAATGAAATAAAATAAAACAAAGGGTTTGGGCTTACTATTCTGCCCTGAACATGGAGTAACAACTGTCTTATGAAACACCGTCTATCTACCAAACTGCACCATGTCAAAACCAAGAAAGCGCCGATCTTCATAGGCACTGTTGTCACAATTTGATTCCATCACACCTGTGGGTACAATTTTGTCGATGCCGGTGGCAGTGTGGTCTCAGGCGCAGGTCGGGGGCCACTTGATTACAGGGATCATGGGTTCGAATACTGCTGACGGCATGAATGTGCTTGTTGTATGTTGTGCAGGTGGCATCCTCAGCGACGGGCTTATCACTTCTTCAGGGGAGTTCTACTGGATGTGTGTGTGTGTGTGTGTTTGTAACTTGTGTGATCTAGAAACCTCAACAGTGAGGCGATCTAGGCCCGAGTTGGGCTGTAGCGTCACAAAAATATAAATGCTTTGAATTTCAATTTTCCTCAAAATTTATTAAATAGGTAGACAAGTTGTGTTCAGTCTTAAAGCGTTTCAGCAGCAAGTTTCAGTGACCGAATTTGAGGGGTTGGATTATGTCAGATCTGTGCTATTTATACACATACAGACAGCAGACAAATTTGAGCCCTGACGGGCACTAAGCTCACAACAGATTGTTTTATTACTATATTCACAAGTCCTTTTCTTTATCATCTATCATAAGCCAACTAAATTCACTTCCACCCCCACTTTTGCATAATAAACTGATAGCAGTTTTTAAATAATCCTACGAAACCTACAAGTTCAGTGTGTAGGGAAAATGATGACCTTCTTAGTGTTGAATCAGTTGGCACGTGTATGTTTATGTATTTGTATGGAATGTGTCTTCCTCAAGAAAATGCATTCGACCTGCACAGCGATATTGGTGATCTTAACACTAATGTATAAATCCCACCAAAAAGAAAGACTCTCTATCACTTCACGACGTAGCATTTTAACAAACACTGGTCGCCAAATACTTCGTTTGTAATAAGAAAACGAAATTTATGCATATCTGTGAACACACGTGACAACACACAAAATAACAATATTATGATCTCACATGCACAAAACACGACTGCACTTCGGCCCAATGTATCTAACTGTAATACAACCATTACTGGTCACAAACAGATGACTGTTCGCTCTCTGCAGCGCAAACCACTGCTAAGGTCAACTGAAAAATCCACAGTCAGTAACAACATGCGTGTTTGTGTGTATGTGTGTGTATAGATTAACACGACCACGCACAATGACAGAAACTTTTGTTTGTAATTCTGCTACACTTTCACGCTCACAAGGTGAACTTTTTGTGACCAGTGCGGTAATACACAATTAAAGGTACAAATTATGCAGTCCTCTGAAGTCTGGAGCTGCTTCTTCCGCTTTAAGTCCAAACACTTTTCTCAGCACCATATTCTCAAACACATTCAATCTCCTTATTTCTTCCCCTTTGATTCTAAAGCCATACACAATGAAAAGTGAAGTTTATTTTGAAATAATCTTTATGCTTGATTTGGTGTTAGGAAGATTAAAGATTCTGAAGTTAATATTATCAAAATATTTATGTGAGGATTTTCTCCTGAATTGTGGTGATTAGACATGAAATTTCATTTGTCTGTCTCTGTACGTAATTCCAGACAGTCATATTTACAAGCGTTTCACACAAACCAAGAACAGATGGAAACATCTTCAACGTATTAGTTCATTTTCTGTAATTTTGGAGGAGCTTGCACTTGACCTGATTTTTGAACATTTTCTTCCCAGCTTCTTCCTTGGTGTTGTTTAAAACCTGTTGTTGATTAAATTTATAATACCCCATAGTTTTATCAGTTCTGTACTTAAAAAGTGGAGTTACCAGCTGGTTTGTCTCATGGCACACGCAGCTTTCATCAGTTTCCATACTATCTAAAATGTAACACATCTTTTTACCAAGTCACAGCTCCTCAGCAAAGAGTTGTGTATTTTCCTGATGTGGAAGAGAGTAAAATTTGACTAAGACAATTTTTTAAGTTATCACTCAATCTATGCCTTCCAATACAACTTCTTTGAGATTCATTTTAATATCCTCTCATCTATTCCTAGGTCATCCAAGTGGTCTCTTTCCCTGACTTCACCCCACCAGAACCTTGTACGAACCTCTCCTGCCCTCCATACATGCCACGTAACATGCCCACATTATTCTTCTTGACTTGATCGCCTGAATAATATTTGTTGAGAAATACATACAGAAAGGCCCTCATTAAATAATAGACTATATTCATACTTTTCAAAAACTGTTTCCCTTCTCACTACAAATAACCCAGTGAAGATTTTCTTGATCATTCTCCCTTCCTTTAACTTAGATAAACAGCATAACGGCAGGTGTCTTTGTTATTTTAATAGTTAACATAAGCAAGCTGTACTATGTATCATGTACATATTAAGACAATATCCCATTATACACTGCTGTTCCACATCCAAATTCCAAATATTTCGTGATGTGTTACAAAATTCATAACAGTCAATTTAGATATAATTTTTGGGTCAAGGCATACAGAATTTCTTCTTTTTCGGGTCCAACTGATTTGGAATTTTTCATGAGACGACATTAAAATATCGAAAGTGAGGGTAATTATCGTAAGGTGTAAGGTTAGTGGAGTGTGACTGTTTAGTAAGGGATATGTAAGCAGCTTGTCCCTATGTCTAGCACTGCAACTCACACATTCCTATACACAAATATATTACACTACATACAGTGATTGGTTAACTGAATGAAATTGGAAGATCCCGTGAAATGGAAATGAATGTTGAAAGTCTAGAGTAATAAGAGTATCAATGTAACCATTAAAAACACAAATCATGATAGATAAAAAAAAAAAACCAGTAAATATGGAATATTTCAACTGTGTGTGTAGTGTGATAACAAGTGGTGCAAGATGTCCACGGGAAATGAAATGTAGAATTGCCAAAGCAAAAGCAGCATTCAACAAGAAACATATTCTTTTTACCAACAAATTGGGTTTAAATATTTGGAAAAAGCAATAAAAAGCTACATTTGGAGCATCAATTTGTATGGTGCTGAAAGTTGGGAACTTCAGAAATTATATAAAAATTAGCAGATTACATTGGAAGAGTGGTGCTTGAGAAGGATGCATAACTCTGATTGGATCGAACAGCGAATGGATAGTCTCAAGGAGGAAGGAAACACGATACATTCAAGGGAAACCTAAGTGAATTGTTCACACTTTGCGCTTGAACTGCATTCAGAAAAAGTTATTGAAGGGAAGGTAGAAGGAAAGGTTAAAGTGAGGAGAAGATGAGGAAGAAGTGGTATGCAGCTACTGTGTGATTCTAAGGAAATGAGAGAATTCTGTAAATTGAAGACAGAAGCACTAGATCGTTCTGTGTGAAGAACTGGCTTTGGAAAAGACTTGTCGAAAGACAGATTACAGTATAAATGTATACCAGGGGCAGCTACTGCAGGGGGGTAGTAGTGTTGCAACCCCCCCTCCCCTCAGAGATCTTAAGAAAAATTAAATTAAATACGTGTCAAAATTTGCACACCAATCTGTATGTAAAAATATACTGACCTAATTCAGCTGCGAACTTCAGCAATTCGTTGTAACACAGAAGCGTGCCTGTGAAGAACCAAATGTATTATTCTGCATGCACTTACAGGGAGTTTGGGTTTCTCTTAGATTCTGGTGTCAAGATTCAGAGAAATGTGCATTGACTGGGGCGATTTGGGTGTTTGTCCTGGCTTTGCATCTGTTGAACAGCCACTAGCCCAGTATATTATGGCACGTTTAGTGATAATAGCACATGCTAATAGTATACTGCAGAGTCTGAAGTTGAGCAGTAATGCATACATCGCATATTGAAGACAAAGCACTTCGTAATGTGTGCCGGTCTGTTGAGGGTGCTTTTGTGTACGACAAACAAAAACTACACTTCATTACTGGCTTCAGATGTCAAAGAAATTAGACGAGTGACACATTTCTCGTCCTACTTCCGCAAATAAACTCTCCGATTAGATATTTTACTAACTTGAGTTTTTTTTGGTTGATTTTCTTTTGTTTTTAATTCTTTCCCTCCTAAATAAGATTTTGTTAATTCTTATTTCGAGGATTGAAATTATTAAATTCCTTTCCTCTGAATATAAAACAATAATTTAGCACATCTACTGCCTAACAATACAACCAATTTAACATCGAATACACACCCAAAATATGTAACACATTTCTTTCCAATTGCACGAATGAGGTTCAATATGACGTGACACATCGCAAGTATTGTTATATTTGCAAATATTATGAATGAAATATCACCACAACGTCTACAGGCTTCTAGCTTCTGCACCCGGATTAAGGCTCATTTTTGTACCTAGATGTAGTGTTTATTTGGAGAGGTGAATTCAACAGACAGCGAACTTTGTCTTATATATTGAAGTGCGTGAATGCTTTTCACAAATGCCCGAAAAAGTATTAACATGGCTTTGCATTGAAAATTTCAAAATCAATTTATTTTCTGTTTACTCCAGTTCAACACACAACATACAACAATATTTACATTATTCTACCTTAGTTGATGCTTTCTTCAATATTATAATTCTTCTTACGACCTGATAACACCTTTGTTGAGACATTTGTGGCTCCGCATGCATTTAAGAGCACAATACGATATTTAACTTAATCTATTCTTATTCGTGTTTGTAATGTTATTAGTTATGCAGTAGCAGTATATTGTTACTGATAAGCAAATTGTGGCTTTTCTTTTTCTTTCGAAATTTGATCAGTTTTTACACCACACGATTGAAAAATGTTCTTGTTATGTTTTCGAAAAATTAGTTTTCTTTCACACCGATATATATGATTTTAGGGATTGCTAATATTTATAGCTGATTGTTTGTGTGTCTGTCCTTCTATTTCTGTTGAACAGCAATAACATTATGCGGTAGAATTGAGATTATTTAGGCTGATGGATGTTAATTGTATATCGTTGGAAGTGACGGTGAATACCGGCACATAACGTGTATTTATCGAACAGTAACTTTAGTATTGCCACATGAATAGTGGCAATAATTCACAGCAGGACTGGCAAACAAAGCTCACACCAATACACACCGAATGACACACACAACTCCCTACGAAGATCAATAAACGCCCTTTTCGATTTACACGGATTATTAATTACTTTCGCACTTTCTTCTGTAAGTGTGTTATACTGACTGACACAATTTTCTTTCTTCCCTATTTTCTCTTCGATTCACCGAATTAAAATCTTTCTTTCCTTTCTATTTCGACGACTCGATTTTTGGTTGAATTCATTAAGTTTCGTTATTCTTTTCCCTTGAAAAATAAGTGCCGTTTCACACCAATTGCTTTGCGTTTCTAGTTTCGGTTCCTGAACTAAGCCTCACTGGTTCTCTCTATTCCGATGTCCATTATAATAAATCGGTTCAAATAACAACGTTAGTTGTTTACCTATTCAGAACTTTAATACTGTGACGTAAGCCAGAATTATTACATGCTTGAAAATTATAGTAATTTCTATATTCGTATTTTTATCTTAGTCACGGTTCATACCCATAATACAAAAGTCTGCAGTTTATTGAGCACACAGGTCAAACCATATTCTTCTCAAAAATTTTTTCTGGGAAAATGTAACTCTTATTTCAACGATCCACAAAGTTTATTTGAAAGAGCTTTAAAATTTTTTTACTTAAATAAAAGGGAAGTTATTTAATGTAGCCATTTTTGTGTTCAGTTGAATTAATTGTGGAATGATAGATCTATAGTAGTGATAGGCGCATTGTGACTTACTTTTCTCCGTGCTGAGGTTTAATAGACTTAACCTATTAGAATGAAGAAAATCTATTTCATTTCTTACTAGGAATTTGAAAGAGATATTTTCACACTGCAGGAAAACCTACATTTTATATTTTATTGACCTAAACACATTTCTGAATTTCATTGATATTTACAAGCACCGAAACCTGCCTGTGAAAACCCACATGTATTATTTTGAATTTACTTACAGGATGTCTTACATTCTCGTACTTCTGGTGTCAAGATTCAGATAATTTTGCACTGACTGGTAGATGTCAGGTGTTTGTGCTTGCTTTGTATCTGTTGAACAGCCACTAGCACGGTATATCACCTGCACGTTTAGTCAAAATGTTACATGCTAACAGGACACAGGGGAATCTGAAGGTGGGGCGAAATACATGTATAGAGTTTTCAGAAAATTACATTTCGTAAATGGCTAGTGTCTTTTTACGATAATTTACAGCACGATTGACAAATATTAGACAGTATTACTGAGTTCAGAAGTTACACTAATGGAGACCAAATGACATTCCCAATTCTCTATCTAACAACATAAAAGCCTTGATCCATTTCTTCAGCTTCTTAATTTCTTTAGGTATTTCCTTCACATCCAAATGGCTTAAGTGTTTTGTTGACGATTTCCTTTCCTCCATGTTTTCTTAATCACTTGAAAGTATTTTCCTTGGTTTTTTTTTATTCCGAGGACTGAAATTTTATCTTTTCCTTCCCTGAATGTTTAAATTTGAACTAAACATTCTTGTTGCATAACAACACATTGAATTCTAGCACTGAGGTAAATCTCACAGAAATAGGCGACACTATGGTCTTTCCACATTACAAATATTTATCATACGATAAGCAAAGTTACTGAAATCCTAGGTCCATATTCTGAGGAAAAGTGCAGTTCCAGGCTTCTTTTGGTAATTATTTTGGTTTCCGAAATTTAAGAAGGTAATGCTTCCGACGGCTCTATGTCTGTGGGGTTGACACAGCCTCTAACAGAAATGAGTCCCAGGAATTTTTCCTGGGGGGTTAATGGGGTCTTTGCGTAGGGCGGACAGCCTAACTAACTACGTGTGTAGATTGTCTGGAAATCTCGAAGCCTCACTGTCCTGGAACATTCTGGCCATGTCTAGACTTGTTTTGGGATTGTTTTATCTTTACATATAAGAAAGGGATTTTGCGTCAGTTTTTTTTTAAGGGAATTCAAATAATTCCTTTTTCGCCTTCCACAAAACTAATCTAAGATCAATTGTCATTTTAATACTGACGTATGTGATTAAATATGTCGTGGTTTGCACACCTTAAAAGCATTAGTTTCTAGGGAACTGAAAAAAAAAGAATGTTCTTCTGAACAAATGGTAACATGCAATTGAGCAATTTAATGTCACTCTTTATCGGTATGTGTTGCAGCCTGCTATTTCCATATGTAATGACTACACTTTATAGATTGGAACGACACAATATAATTGCATTAGAGGAATAAGGGAAATTCTCATAATGAGAAAACAAAAAAACTTTTTAAAGTAATTTGATAATAAATAAGTTTAAGTACCAATAAATCTGAGGCAAGTTTTCGTTGAGAAAACAGACGTACATAATGAAAACATAACATTACAATCCTCTGGTGTGTATATCGACTTTTCTCAGAGGAAGATTCAGAATCTCTCTTTTTTGTTTGGTTCTCTAAAGGACGACAGTTAACCCCTTAGTGTGCAAAATGTATAACTCATTACCATCCCTAGTTGTTGGTGTCTGTTGTTCTTACACTTGCAGATGTGCTGCTGCCATAAACAAAGATGTGTATTGTACTGTACTAATGTAAATAAATGATGGATTGAAAATTTTTAAAATTATGTGGAATCAGCCTGCATTTCGCACTGTCACAACTAGCTTCATTTGAGTGGTTTGACTTAATACGTTTGTAGTCAGAAAATTCAAGAGGCTTGATTGCAATAAAACTAATTGTACGGCCAAAATTATGTATGTGCAGCGCTACTGGCTGACCAAACTAGGATGATAATTTGGAAACATTTTCTGAAATATGTACCTTACGTTAAACTCCAGGTGTGTGTGTGGTGTCTGGTGCTTCGAACAGTTGCACCAAGGATTTAAAATCGTGCGAACTTAGGGACAAATGAGAAATTCCACTGCCGTGGGCTGTGCAAACACCGAGGCGCGTTCGCGTAACCATCATTGACGTATAAGATGTATAATATTTTATATTTTGAGTGTGTGTCTATAGTTAATTCATGCGGCATGCAAAACACATGAGCCCTGTTGTACAGTCGCCTGTGAAGAGTTTGTATATACCACAATTTTTTGTCATTATCTCAAATAAGACACGATTTCCTGAAAGGAAATTTGTGAATAAAAAATGCGTGCTTTGATTTGAGACAAGTTTTATGCCAGAAACATTCCTCATTCTGCGATGCATTCATCGAGATGTGATCAAACTGTGGGCTGGTCTTCATGTGAAGTACCGCTATTGTAGTCAGATTTTAATGAAATGTGAATTTTGTGGACAGATTTTGAAAGGGATTCAAATATTAATTTTTATGAAAATCCGAATTGTTGAAGGCAAGTAGTGTTGTGGAGACGGTTTGACAGACAGACAGACATGAAGTAGCTAACAGTCGCCTTTCGCTTACACGCATAAGAATGGAAAGAGCCGCAGTAAAGTTACAAAATTAGCGAGTGATTAACAGAGCGGGAATTGCGGGGAGGGGATTGTAGATGGAAGACTGGAGGAAAGAAAGAAAGGTTAACCAGGTCGGCGACTGACCCAATAGTACGAACATGGAGAACGGTCTGATTTTAAGAGGCTCACTGAAATGTTTCTTCTTTCCCTTTCAGTGAATGTAGATAAATCAACACCAACCAAAATACTGGGCTTGTGCTTACGAATCAGGAAAAAATGATTTCTACTATTATGCTTTCATTACAGTTAGAATATTTGAAGAGCGCAATTGTATATTGCTGATCCTTATATACAATTTTGCGTTATACAGAACGTGCTGCACTCTTTTATCTGAAATATTTCTTAATTTTACTCTAAATAATAAAATTATGCTCTGCTGGAACAGGATTTTCAGGTGCAGCCAACAATGTAGTTGATGAAATAAACGTAATGGTATATTGGAGAATTTTCATTCAGAACTGAGAGCAATTACTGTGCTACCCCCTTCTGAGGAAAATATCTGTTTCACTGCTGATATGTTGGATCTGCGCCAGCTCTGCTGTTTTGCTGTTCTTTAGACGGCAGAACTTTATAATTTTATCGAGTTTTCGGAAAGTTACATTTCGTAAATTGTCGCGTGTCTGTTGATGATATTTTACAGCACGAGTGACAAACATTAAACAGTGTTACTGAGTTCAGAACAGACACTAATGGAGACCAAATGGTATTCACTTTTCTGTATGTAGCAACATAAATGCCCTGTTCAATTTTTTCAGGTTCTTAATTTCTTTACGTATTCTCTTGATATACAATTGTGTTAAGTGTTTTGTTACTGGTTCTCTTTCCTCTTTATTTTCTTTATCACTTGAAAGTGCTTTCTTTTTTTTTTTTCATTCCGAGAACTGAAATTTTATCTTTCCTTTCCACAAACGTTTAAATTTCAATTAAACATTCTTGCTGTATAACAGCACAATGAATTCCAGCAATGACAAGCTCAAAGCCATGTGTGTCGCTCTGGTTTTTACACATTAGAAATCCTAATCATTCGAATAGCAACATTACTGAAATACTGTTTCCAACTACTGAGTCGAAATTTAATTCCATCTTTGGGTTATTATTTTGGCTTCTGAGATGTAAGTAGGGGAATTTTCTTCAGTTTTCCTTCTAAGGGAATTCAAATAATTTCTTTGTCGCCTTCCACAAAAGTGTTCAACCTCCAAATGTAATTTTAATACTGACGTATGTGATCAAATATGTTGTGTTTAGCACAGCGTAAATGTATTTGCTTCTAGAGCACGTAATGAAAATGAATATTCCTTAGAACACATCGTAAACTGCAATTGAGCAATTTAATGTCACTGTTTATCGGTATTTACTGCAGTCTGCTATTACCGTACGCCATTACTAAACTTTATAAATTCGAAAGTCACAATATATTTCCATTAGAGGGACAATGGAAATTCCCGTAATGAGAAAACAAAAATCCTTTTTGTGTAATCTGATCAAAAACGGGATATTAAATTATCAGTATCTAAAAGACAATTTGTCAAACACGGAACTGACATACAGAAAGAAGGTACAGAACTGCAATCCCTTGGTTCATATCTCGACTTTTCTCAAAGGATGTTTCAAACACTCCATCTTGTGTTTGTTTGTCTAAAAGACAACACTTGACTATTGTGTTCACAATATATAACTAATAGCCATCCATAGCTGTTGGTGTGTGTTGTTCTGACACTTGCAGATGTGGTGCTGCCATAAACAAAGATGTGTATTGCTTTACTGTAAATAAACGACAGCGCGAAGATGCTATATTTTTGTGGGAACAGCCTGCAGTTCGCAGTCAATTGCATTCAGTTGAGTGCTTTGCCTTAATAGTTTGTAGGTAGCCAATACAAGGGGCTTAATGTAAATAAATTTGAATATTCGTCCAAAAATTATTGTGTGATATATTGTTGGCTGAACAATAAAAAAATATCAATTTTAAACGTTTTGAGAATTATTTCGCATATGAAGATCTCTATGTGTGTGGTTTGTATTGCTTGGAGAGTTGCACCGAGGATTTTCAAGCTTTCAAATTTAGGGACGGATGAGGAATGCCACCTGCTACTTGCTGTTCATTCCATTTGTCCTATTCAGGCCACACCCATTTCCAGGACCGTAACTGAACAGATTGAGTGGAAAAATTTTCTTCTTTCATTTTGAAAGGTGATGACACCCAGACCCTGATATCTCTGTAAACACATGATGTGCGCAAATTACAAAATTGCTGAGTTTCCTGCTATGAAGTTTTAAATGTTACTCGAATCTTCATCTTAGCTACTTTTTGCTTTCTTCAAATTGCACACTGTTTGAAATGCAATCTATTGAATATGACGATTTGCAATTTCTTTATTAACGCCCGGAAAACGGCCAACGGTGCTTCAAATTTGACTGCATCAAACTGCACCAAATTATGCCTTGTAAAGTTTGTTAATTATGCGGTATGTCAACGGAGTTTTAATACACGTAATTCTGTAGGCACTCCTTGATATATCAACAATGTCAAATTCTAAATGACTGCGCGAATATAAGGTTTCGGGTGAGGTGCTGAAGATGTCTTCTTTCTTCTGAGATGTTACGCACACTCTGTCGGCTGTTGTCTACCGACGTTGCAGAAAAACGTGTCTGTCACATTTTCTTGGGTTAATTAATCGAGGAAAAATGCAGGCAGCAAATAGATCCGTCATTTTTTAGGGACTGATGTTGGTGTTTATTGTTATTGAGGGATGGAAGGTGGCCAGTGAGGTTACCGGAGTGTGATTTTGCTACTGGGATGTGGAGGGGTGAAACAACACAAGTACTGTACATATAGTGAAACACAAAAGCCCTTTATATTACTGTATAACAGCAATAATATGATACATATTATGAATGTGTGTTTGTAGCCTTAGTCATCTGGAATGCAAAGTTCGTATACTGTATTATACAGCTACGTGTTGTGTGTTTGTATTAGTGTGTGTGTGTTTCCGTAATATAAAAATTTTTCATATAATCTCATAGTTTTCACTTCATCTCTGTGCCTTCTTTATGTGGTTGATGCAAGTTGGGATGATTCCTGCTTTGTCACCTGACGAAGGATACAGATCTTCCTTTATGGCACTAAATGCTTGCAGTCAACGACATTTAGTGTCAGTGTCAGAGGGTGTTCCGTGGCGATATACTGCACAGGCTGTACCGGCCATCTAAAGCAAACAGTTCTGCAGGACCAGATATACTGCAAAGGCTGTACCGGCCATCTAAAGCAAACAGTTCTGCAGGACCAGATATACTGCACAGGCTATACCGGCCATCTAAAGCAAACAGTTCTGCAGGACCAGATATACTGCACAGGCTGTACCGGCCATCTAAAGCAAACAGTTCTGCAGGACCAGATATACTGCACAGGCTGTACCGGCCATCTAAAGCGAACAGTTCTGCAGGACCAGATAACTTTGTATTACGTTCAGCGAGGCAGATATTTGTATACCTGCTGCAGACCGAATACAAAAAACTGCGAGACTATACTTGAAGAATTTCAATAACTTTTTTATTTTGGTGGCAGTTTTGTGGGTTCGTTTGTAAATTATATAAATTTTGGAATTTTAATATTTTAATGAAGATAGCGAAGGAAATACGTATCGGTATTTGAGTGTTTGTCTGGTGATCACTTTTTTTATTAGACACCCTGTAAATAGCACCGCAGTGTCGAAACATGTAGGATGTGATAAGTATCAGGAATATCTCTTAAGTTTCAAATTTATTGCAAATTATTGAATATTTTTGCTCTTTATTTTATAGGATGAATATATTTAATTTTGTGTTATAACAGCTCTAAATTCCCCCCCATACAAATTCCCCCCATACAAATTCCCCCCCATACAAATTCCC
>Ga0123354_10003424_pt1:12500-21889 | contig 21889 bp, 14 predicted proteins | sample TergutLab28metaG_2_FD_97872 | JGI IMG/M metagenome (GOLD analysis project Ga0123354, IMG submission 97872) | Labiotermes labralis P4 segment gut microbial communities from Petit-Saut dam, French Guiana - Lab288 P4 | ecosystem: Host-associated > Arthropoda: Insects > Digestive system... | reverse complement strand
GTTGAGGTACTCGCGCACTTCTCCAAGGTAATGAGGGGGTGCACCGTCTTGCTGGAAGTGAATGCGTCCTTCTTGGTCATCTTCGTCTAACTGTGGAATGAGGAAATCTTGGAGCATGTCCAGTTGTAAAGCTCTTTTTGAAACACTCTGTATTTCTAGCCAGTTTTTTCAAAACCTTTTCATTTAAGAGATCATTATGTAAAATAACGGCAAAGTCCGACAAACCTTAATTTAATATAGCGCAAATTTTTTTTGTTGCCGGCTGATTAAGACAAAAGTACAGATAATGAGTCACTGCAAAAATGTGGGTTACTTGACACATTCAAGAACGTCAAAATAGACATGTTTATTTTTAAAAATATCGATAACTTAACAGTATAAAAATTGTGTGTAGCTTCTATTCCTGCAATGTGCTGGCTTACAGGGTAAAATTTTGTTTCAGTTTAAGACCTAATATGGAGAGTATTTCCAACCAAATGTTTTATTCTGTACAGTAGAGAGTTACAGAATTTATCGAACATACTCTGAGGTCCCAGGACTGAAGCAATAGTAGAATATATGTATTTGAGTTATATTTTAAAATTGCTCGCTGCATCCCTCAGTACGTGACAATTTCCTATCAATTAAACACGCCTTAACTTCAGGCAAACAAACGGTTTCGTATCACAACGTTAAGAACAGCTATCAATGTATATGCTTATGTCTTGTTCTAATTTAACATAAAATATGCATTCCGCAAGACTTTTTTATAATAGAATATCATCTGGACGAGCATACCGAAAAGTGAAGCAACCTAAAAACTAAGTCCCTTTGCACAAGACCTGAGGCCATGTTCTGTCAGCTGAATCCTTGTGTGTTGCCTAGAATGAACAAATTAAATACAGAAATTCTCGCTGTTTATATACTATGTTTATCTTTAAAATATAACACATTCAACTCTGTAGTAATGTCAAATGTGCACGTCCTTCGATCTCGTTTAGTGTAACAAGTGGAAAGACGCATGTAGAATAGCGCATTCAGTGTATTCGACGAAATCATCAATTTTATGTTACTTACGATGCAGCATCCTACGTTAGCATTCAGACTTAATAATATTCAGGCAGTGACGCAGGAAACACGTCTGGTCTGTGAAGATATGCTTATTTTTTCAACTTCTTAATGTTAATATAACGACATTTCTTTGTTTGGAGACTTAGTTTCGGATGTATTAAAATCAGCGCAAAAAATCTGTCTCACTCTACCTATGCATATTTGCTTAAATTTTTTGTAAATCCTCAATGAACGAGAAAATAATTACTATATATATATATATATATAATGTCGCTTCCGTGAGAATACCAAACTATAAAAGGTTAAAATGTTCTGGAAAAGTGATTCGTGTGGAGAAGGCAAATGATGAACAGTAATGTTGCCATCGTTGGACCGGGGAAACCGAAGGACCACCGTGGAATTTCAAATACTGTTGACGGCACATGGGTGTTCAGGGTTGCGGGAAGAGCAGCCAGTGACGTGTCATATAGTTCAGTTTCCTTTTTTTTTATGTGAAAATGGCATTGAGAAAATTAGCTACAAAAGTCGTTCAGATTTCTATAATTATTTTTAGTTTATGTCTCTATGCTTACAAATCGTCACAAAAAGTAACAAACTGTCTTTTTTTGTACAGCGAGTGAAAGTGTGTTCTACACAGTATAATATGCCGTAACGGTTTTTTTTAAATTTAATAGAACTTCAGAGCTTCGAAAACGAAAAATGGCCGAGTTGCTATCGATGAACTACCACAGGGCTCCACGAATGGACCTGTAGTCCACACATAAAACATGCATTCCTTTACAGATTGTCAGTATTGTACGATATATTCCGGCTGTTATTTAAATTTTAAAGATCTACACCAATACTGACTTATTATTCCACAATAATTTTATATTATTATATTCCATAATGTGTGGGATGGGTAACTCAGTTGGTATAACGACTGACTACGGGCTGGACGGTCCGGGATCGAATCCCGGTGGGGACAAGATTTTTCGCCCGTCCTGACCTCCTGTAAAGTGGGTACCGGGTTTTTTAGGGGGGTAAAGTGCGGCCTGGGCGTGCTGCTGACCACTCACTCCTTCTACAGCCGCGGTCATGGAAGAGTAGAGCTATACCTCTACCCATCCTCTGGGCCACACCGGGCCTGTAACGGGAACACTTTCCCTTTTTTGTATTCCATAATGTACAATTCGTACGGAACTTCAGGTGAAATTCTTGTAGTCATGCAAGCCTACAGAGTCACTTTATTCTGTGCATCGTTGTAATAGGCCAATAAGTTGTGTGACCTAAAATTTTTTATAGATGCACAAAATTACGCACAACATAATACCCGCAATTCAATGAATTTCCTTTTTAGAAGGCTCTACTCTTTCTTGTAATTTGCATTTTCCAGTATAAAAGGGTTCTCTTTATTATAAAACAAGAACACTAGTGGTATATAAAACACGTCTTCCTTTGTTTCAGTCGGAAAGTCTGACGACAAAGTTCGTGTCTGTACTTTGTGTCATGCTCTGTACACTTTAATAACGAATGAAAACTGGCTTCTTATTTGCGTGTATGTCAGCGTCGTGATCACAATTAAGTATCAGAACCAAAATCTCTTCTAGTATGAATCCAGTCTCTAACGTCCATTAATGTTATAGAGCAATAGTTGACCATTACTTTTAGCCGCGTGCTGCAGCAGGTTCCGACTCATGGGAAAAACACCATAATAAAATCGCACTCGCTTAACATAATTTATAAACATACAAAATTTAATCATTAACTTGGACATGATACAATTTCAGGTAAATGTCCTCGAAAAGTGTTTAGACACGAATCAAACTAGTTTAGAAGCCATAGCACTCAACCTATCACCCAGGTGGAAATTAAGTCCTGTAAATGATATTTGTGATAAACATTGTAATACAGAAAAAACTTGCAATTTTCATTAAATTTTAAATTTTTCTCTTACCAAATATTCTTCTCCATTATACATGATAAATATGACAGATAATGAAGAACCGTACAATTACATATTCCCACATCCACAAACTGAAATTAACGACTAGGCATGTCGCTCTGGACAGTGGTCCTTGGCACAAATAGGCCAATTTTCAACAGTATATTCAGGAAGACGATAGGTCTCATTCGATTCCTCGGCCACTTATACTTGAACTAACGTTATGTCGTAAGGCAATACCTATACAGGGTGTTTCATAACGTAATCCGGGATTACAAAAATTTGTTATAGGAATCCCGTAGGACACGTATTTGCGAAACCTTTACGGATAGAACGAACAACTCACTTTCCCAGTAACTTGTTTTTCGTCGTAGTTTACATTCCTGTCGCTAGGCGATGCGTGTGTACGTAGTGAGAAAATGGCCGCTCCGGGGGAAAAGTCATTTTGTGCGTTTGAATATCACACTTGTAAGTCTGTGGTTACCGTACAACGTGCATTTCGTGCAAAGTACGCAAAGGACCTGCCTACAGACAAGACCATTCGTGCGTGGTATAAACAATTTACTGAAAATGGGTGTCTGTGCAAGCAGAAATCAAGTGGTCGCCCATTAGCCGCTGAAGAACTTGAATATCGTATGGATGTGTGCCGTGTCACCCGTGGTGCACACATCGTACATCTCTAGTTGTCAAAAAAAAAAGTTTTTTCAGTATTCCTGTGGCTGTGAACAATTCCATTAAGATAGGTCCTTTGGTTTTCTTGTTATAAATGTTTGTAATCGTGGAGAACATGAAACGCCCTGTATACTGAGACATGTCCATGCTATAAGTGTAAATCTCAATTGAAACTCCCTTATGCTTTATGAATAATTAAATATTTCTCTGCATAATTGCTTCAAGAATGCAAAATACTGCATTGTTATTACACCTGATTGGCATAAAATTACAATTTACAGTTTTATTAGTCTAAAGTTGAGAAAAATATTTCCTCAGTAGAAACTGCTGTTTATAATAATACGTTTTAATTTGGAGCTTGGACAATGTCGGAATCACGTAATCCTTAGTCTGCTCGGCTAACGAGTTGGTAATGTTTAATTTTACGGCCGCTCGGAAAATTTCAAAAAGTCACTATTAGCTTCGTCATATCTGATTGTCTCTCTGTCCTTCTGTCTTTGTGTCTGCCCGCTTGCAACATCTCGGCTCCCACCAGACGGATTTTCATTAAATTTGATATTTGACGACTTTTCAAAATCTGTCGAGAACATTCAAGTTCCGTGAAACTGTAACAAGAATAAAAGGTACTTTTGCATTACAATCTAGGAACATTAATGATAATCTCTCGCTGAATTCTTTTTATAATGAGAAATGTTTCAGAAAAATGTTGTAGAAAAAATAAAAAACACACATTTTCTTTCCGAAAATCGCCCCCATTTATGAGCTAATGTGGAAAACTATTTGTAGAGTCGGAAAGGCCACAGTTGACAATATAATACGACGCACGAGCTTTAAATGCTGGATAAATATGGCTGCCAACACACACTCAGAATACGTAATGCTCATCTTTTTCCACCGCAACAATGGTTACGCGAACGCGCCGCTATGTTACAATGCCTGTCTTGTTACTGTTTCAATTTGGCATGTGATGCATATAAGGAGTGAGGCAACATATCTGTAGCACGAGTTAACTTCAGCTTGAAGCGAAAACCCTTTCGTCAATTCTTTCCGTGCAGCTGACGGCCTGCGTGGTGATTTATGTGTCGCTGCGAATTCTACAGCAGAGGATCTGCTCATATGGAAGTGAAGCGCCATAAAGAAAACACATCGACACAGTCAGGCAAACACAAAAACAAGCTCTGAAAAGAAAGGTTAAATTTCTGTTAGTTACTATGTAGAAGCATATTTACCTGTCAGAGAGCAATGAACGCATTTCTATTTCATATTCTTTTTTCTCACAAACAGCCTTCTAAATGGAGAGAGTAATCTTTTGAGATACGATGGCCTGCAGTCTGCCATATATGTACCGACGTTTCGTAGGAATCTACTGTTGCCATCATCAGGAAAATGAATTATCTACCGTCATTTACACTGAATATGGAGGCAACAAATTTATCTGAAACGTTGTACATATATACCAGACTACAAGGCATCGTATCCCAGACGACAGCTATTTTCGTAGCTACTGTCGTGAAGACCTCAACAATGACGTCACTTTCGAAGACACTGCTCGTTTTTGGGCATATATGTTGGTCCAAACCGTAAGACTCTAAGTTTTCCGCAACATACTACTTTTAGTTTAGTGCCAGGGGATCTTGGGAAAGAAAGGGTGATTTCTTCAAACAGATCTAAACAAGAAAGCACAGCCGAAGACTCCAAGCAGTCTGCTATGCAGCGCTCCTGATTCGCCGCAAGGAAATGTTTGCCGGATGGCCGGCCGGCCAGTAGCCACTAACAATAATCTTCCCTTCGAAAATGAGACTACATTTCACACTCATAAACAGCAACATTTTATATCTGTATAAATAAATAAAAAGACCAAATACTTGCAAATTAATTGTAAAACAACAAATTTGATTTCCTCTCTAACAAGTCTCAACGTTTACATGTTTGTCTTCAGGGGGGATTTGTTTAGAAAACGTACATATCCAACACAAAATGATACATCAGGAAGTTCAAAACATATATAGGCCCTACGTCAGTATAACAATATACATTTATGTACACTTGGTTGATATACAGCCTACTGTTCTGACGTATGTTCCTCTCTTTCACAGGTTTCGCGTCGGTTTTACCACTGTTAATTTAATGTCCGAATCATATCAGAGTACTAGAATTTTAAAATTGTTTAAAAAGTAATGGACAGGAAATGAGAAGTTGTTAATTTTACAGCTTGTATGTAAATTTTGTGGTCCTTTATGGTTTAATAACTGGACGGGCACTAAACGGTTAATTATGCAATGTTATTGTGGTGTGTATTTTAATCCAAACTTCAGCAGACCTACAGAAGCCATAATTTGAAACCCTTAATCCGCAAAAGTACAAGATTATTCCCAGTCCTGCAAACAGACTCCTTCCTCAAGAAATCTAAAGCAGCCAAATCCCTGCTCAGGTCCCACCACTGTTGTTCACAGACAGGGACTGAAGGTAATTCCATGAGCTTTATCTCTCTTACTTTGCGCCCTATAGCCATTTCAGTTCACTTTCTTTTCTTCTATGTCCATTTTATGCCATTCCATTTTCATTTTTCGCTTCCTCACTCAATCTTCATTCTTTCAGTGGCACTGATTACCTCTGTCCCACCTGCATTTCTACCAATCTCTAGGACTTCCTTTTCCTTCGCTTCCACACACATCCACGTCCTCCACCCCCCCCCCCCACACACTTCTTATATATTGTATTCCCCCCCATATTTTTTTTATTTCTCCTCCCAAGGCTAAAAAAATTCGAAAAGCATTCCACGTTCTCTCTACCACAAGCGAGAAAAAGGGAAATCCGACTGAGAAGTAAAACTTTCATTACCCAGCACATTGAATCCATTTCACTATTTGAAATTTAAATAGGGTGTCTGGTCTACTACTACTGCCTCCTATCAGCAGATTTCTTATCCAGATCATCTTCTTTGGAGTCTCCATTTGCTTCATTCAAGTTATCACTCCCTTTCATTATCTGTCCTACTTTCTCCTTCTTATTTGGTAGCCCATTTTACCTTCGTACTGAGTAGCGACAACATTACGTCAGTCCGAAAGCAAATTGTATAAGCTTATCACATGGGCATGTTTCGAGATAGTCGCTCTTCCTTCTCCCTGGCCCGAAGACACCGGGTAGAAGAATTTAGACAGAACTACAACCAAATTCCTAATATTCTGAATGTCATCACGTGGTGATTATTGCGAGTTGCATTCATATTTATTTTATCAAATATCATAATTTGTATGTAACTTTACCTTATATTCAAATAATTTTATTTACGTTTTACTATTATCACGGTGACCAATAAAAGTGTTCCAGACGGATGTGGAATCACCTTGAAGGGCATGGGCATAGACATGGCAGCATTTTTAAAGGGCCTTAATTTGATACTTTAAAATGGCAGGGAAAGATTTAAGAATGCATTAAAATTAAAATGAATTTCATTATTTCGGTAATCTACAGGCCTATTTCTAAAACAGATAATCCTAAGCAATGAAAAGTATAATATAAAGAAGAACACAATCCCTATACACTCTGTATCACACCACTGTCTTTCGCACAGATGTACAGTAAGGTTGCCGACGTTAAAACATAGCAATCGATAGACCACCCGCGATATTTCAAATACTGTTGATAGCGAAGGCGCGATGATGGTTGGGGGAGCAGCAACTGCCGAAGTGTCATCTTATTCAGTTTTTTGAGTATTGTACATAAAAAGGTCACTGAGAAAACTGGCTATAACACTTTTCTACCTTTCTGTTCGGACACTGGGCTAATGCCTCTACGTTTACACATTATCTCAGAAAGTAAGTAGTGTCCTATTCTATACACATGGGTAGAGTGCGTTCTGTACTGTATAATTAACTGTACCGGATTTCTTAGTTTTTAATTTCGTGGAATTCCAAGATTAAAAAAAATGGCGGAGTTGCTAAGCATGAACCACCATAGGATTCCATGAATAGACCGGTAGAACGTTCATGGAAAGGTGCATTCTATCACAAGTTGCAAGTACTGTACAAATTCTTCTGGCTGTTATTTAAATGCATATATTTCTACATCTTTAAGTCTTATACTATAATTATGTGCAACTAGCATGGAGTTTCAAGACAAAATGTTGTTACCATACAAGCCCACTGAATAATAAATTTTCACCTTCTATTGCAGGATGCCAGAAGTTAAACACGGAAGACGTGACCCTTAAAATAAGGAGATAGCTCTTGAAAACCTCAGAAACGGCGATATTGTTTTGGATTCAGCTCCACGTGCTTAACCCTTTCGCAAAGATGCCCAAAGAGACACTTAGATGGGAAAAATTATTTTGCTGTGGAAAATATTCAGATTAAAGCCTAAGGAGAATTGGTGAACCGTTTTTACAATTGGAGCAATAATCGTATTGTATAACCACCATTAATTTAAGAAGCCTGGTATTTCAAGTTGCTGAACTAAATCGTTTCCCACACACACCCAACAAAGACAGATACCGCTGGACGAAAATGGTACTGTTAGTTCACGAGACGACACCCACAACTAAGAGGAGGCAGACACATGCTAAATTCAGTCCATGGCAGCAGCTTTCAATAAGAAGAGTGATTAAATTCATTACATGAATATGAAATATCACTCACAAGATGAGGGCATAAACTTCCGTGAGAGGGATGAGAAATGGAAGCCTATATGAATCTGTAATGTGGTGCGGGAGGAGGATGGAGAAGATCAGTAGGACCGATCGTGTGACAAGTGAAGAAGTATTAAAAACAGTCAAGGGGGACAGAAAATTCTACAGTGACAGGAAGGAAGGCTAACTGGACTGGTCTATCTTGAATAGAAACTGCCTTCTAAAATATGTTAGCGAAGGAAAGATAGAAGGATGGAAGTGACGGAAAGACGAGGAAGAAAACGTTAGCAGCTACTGGATGACAGAGTACCGAAAATTGAAAGAGAAAGCTATAGGTCGCACTCTGTGGAGAAGTCACTTTGGAAAAGGTTATGGACCTGTCGTAATAGAGACTACGAAATGAATGAATTACTTTTGAATACGAACACCGAAGGAAAGAAATCGGCTGGGAAATACAAAAGAGATGAGAAAACCACATTAAAATGGGCCTTAAGGAAACGGGGCGTCGATTGGATTCATCTGACTCAGGACATAAAAAAGTAACGAGAAAGCAAGTTGTGAACACGGCAATTAATCTTGGGATCCTATAAAAGAAAAGGGAACTCTGTCTCAATTAGAGATTCTGATTTGGTTCTGCTCTTAATTTTGAAAACTTAAACTAATTAAACAAGGTATACGTCGTAGAATCGACATATGATGACGAAAATCGATCCAAGCAAATAAATGACATACATCAGGGATCTTTCGTACACTCATGTAAGGGAAAATATTACACAGAGGCTATAATTATAATGATAGTAATTTTTAGTTTTTTTTTCGGCATTCAGTAACTTAGTGATCCTGATCACACTCATATAGGAATTAGCATTACTGCGTCACAGACAGCTGCACAGAATATCAGAATCAACAGCAGGTATTCTGTTCTCAGTAGCCCTTTTGGAGAGCATTTAATGCGTGGTACGGTGTGCGATATGGTAAATGGAGTGCGATAGGAATTCCTGAACTGTGGTCGAAGGACTAACAATTGTTCATTAATATCCGAGATTGTAATCTTGGCCCGAAGCATCAAGAGCTTTACGTAGTGAGTGCAGTCAGGGAACGACCATTTGTGCCTGT
>Ga0123354_10003424_pt1:0-7500 | contig 21889 bp, 14 predicted proteins | sample TergutLab28metaG_2_FD_97872 | JGI IMG/M metagenome (GOLD analysis project Ga0123354, IMG submission 97872) | Labiotermes labralis P4 segment gut microbial communities from Petit-Saut dam, French Guiana - Lab288 P4 | ecosystem: Host-associated > Arthropoda: Insects > Digestive system >... | reverse complement strand
CTGAAGATGAACCCTCGTGTTCGAAACATGTAGAAGACATAATAAATTAGAGTATTAGTTTAGAGAAGGTACATTTTGTTGGTTTATACTATATAATCATATTACAATCCACGATGCAAAAAACATAAAAAATCTAAGTCACTGTTGTAGTAGAACCCACACAGTCAGGACATCTTACATCAAACCCAGGTATTCCTAACATCATTATGTTAAATAAATCCAGATGCAGCTCAGATAATAAATACGTCTTAAAGGAAGCATGTAGCAGGGGTGGCCACAACGTGGCTCGCGCATGTGAGCAATGCTGCTCACGCAATTTCCCTATAAATAGTAATATTCACGTAGTTTATACACAGACGAGGCTGATCGTATAGGGCGTTTTGAAAGACTTTATAAAGAAGGGAAACTCATTACTGAAACAAACTAACTCTAGATAGGTGAAAAGAAATAAGAAATAATCAATTAGGAATATATATATATATTTATTTATTTATTTCACTAATGGCGTTTTGGATTCTCCAATAACCATTAGGTCCTTGTGTCGCTAGCAGAAACCACTGACTACGTACTATCAGGCGTGAGCAGTGTTGCTACCGTACGTCTCACGTAATTAATAAATTGTTGTAGCATAATTTGCCTCCCAAATTTCGGATCGCGAAATTCGTCTGGCTAGCAACCCCCGGCACAGAGGAAAATAAAACCGCTTTGAGTACCACTTAGAAAGCCATCGAGAAGAGAAAGTAGAAAATACTATTCTGAAAATACTTTCGGAGAGATATGAGATAGTACTAAACTCTCTCACGAAGGGTTTCTTTTGGCTTTCATGTTCTCGCTTTAAGTAATGTATTTCCGTGTCTTAAAATCCGAAGAAGCAATGAAAAGAAGCAGTAAATGTCATACACATATCATATTATAGTGTTTAAATTTCAGAGAGTTCGAAGAATAGGTCATTTTCTGTAAATTTCTTAGACATTCTAGTATTTATATAGAATAGGCTAACGCAAAAACCATGTATTTAACTATCATATTATTATTATTATTATTATTATTATTATTTGACACATAATTTAACGTGATCCAAAGCACTCATGAGGTACAGACGGTCCTGCATTCACGCATCTCTAGTAATCACGCAGTCCGAAGTTCCTGTAATACGGTATTACGTAGTAAGTTTATGTCTAGATTTTAACTGTGTCATGAAACACATACTAAATTCACAGGATGTTTAATATTCATTGGTTTACAAGCAACAATAAAAAGCCTATTGTGGAATAGATGTCCCTTTCTTCAACACATATATACGAGGGCTGTCCGGAGAGCATCCGTCCATTTTGAATATCTCGAGATGTTGCCTTGATGTAACTTGGTAGTCAGTCAAAGGAGACCTTACTCTGCAACCATGAACAGTCACTCTCCCGTGGGGCTAGTCAGTCGGCAGTGAGACGCTGTTGACTGAACTTGTGTACTGTGTGACCGTCTCATTTACAAATCTCCTCCCTTTCAACGGCGATTTTAGCTTTCGAAAGCCAGAAGTCGCAGGGAGCCAAATCTGGGCTGTAGGGGGAGCTGAAAGATCTGGGTGATGTGATGTTTTGGCAAAAAAAAAAAGTCTGCACGAGAGCTGTAGAATGGGCAGGTGCAATGTCGTGATGAAGCTGATCTGCTCGATCGGTCATTGTGAATGTGACGGTCACACAGTGCACAAGCTCAGTCAACGGCGTCTCACTGCCGACTGACTAGTCCCACGGGAGAGTGACTGTTCACGGACGCGCTGTAAGGTCTTCCCTGACTGGCTGCCAAGTCACACTAAGGCCACGGGATCGGTTCTCGAGATATTCAAAATGTACGAATATTTTCTGGACAGCCCTCGTACACCCAAATACACAGGAGTAATATGTGCCACATAATTTAGGAATAATTTAAACAATATGATCCTCCGAATCCAAGATAATCGTATGATATAGGAAGTACTCTGTAAAAGTGTAGAAACATAATTTACAAAGCAGAAGAAGAAGCAAAGCTTATTATGATTGTCATGTTTACGTAAATAGTTATTTAACTTGGTATTAAATCTTGAAGTTTCGATAACGCCTTTTTATTCAAAATAAAACATTTTCATATGCCCACTGCACTTTGAAACATTTGTATTAAAACTGTAATTAAACTTGATTGATGAAAGTAGGGGAAGGATCTGACGTCCTCTTTGACTAATGTAAATGAGTGAAAGGTAAAACGTCGAGCAGTGATATGCCGATATTTAAGAACCACGTTGTATATCTTGGGATATCCACAAGGTCGTGAAGCTGGATATTGCTAGAAATGTTCAATGATTTGTAAAAAAACAAGCATAGTTGTGTAACAGTAAAATCATATGTTAAATCCAGGTCGACTCTAAAACTTCACATTCTGACACGTAGGCCCTGCTGAACATGCGTTAGTAAATTCCCAAAATTCTTAATATTTCAAAACTGGGTGAGATCCTTAAAACTGAAAAATATTAAACAATATTTATACATACACTTCCTTTAAAGTGCCCAGAATATTAAGAGAACATTCCTCTCCATGTAGTAGGCCTATCGAAGTCTATCATGCATTGTCACTTCAAGTCTATTACCGGCCTTCAAATTGTGAGTCCTAAGGTATGAGTATACTGCGGACAACGTCGGCAAACAAATCAAGTCAAAAGGCTCAAGTTTATCAACAACTGGAGACCAACATTCATAGGTCGATACGCCGTTCAGTAAATCGAAAGAGAGAGACAGATATATTCTCTGTAACGCAGTTGTTTCCTTTTCAGCCTAAGGCAATGGATAGCGTCCAAAATAACAGTCACGTCTATCACAATACATATTCGGCAAAACGTTTTCAATTTGAATTCAGCTATTTCCTTTATCCTTCATTAAAGCACCAACTTCAATCAGTATTAGAGCACGATCAATTAACGATGTAGTGTCCTCCAGTATAGCGCCACCCTCACTTATCGCCCATCAAAGTACGAGAAGGAGAATACCCTGTTATACGTTATTTAGATTTACAAACGCTAATTGCGGTGAACAGTGGCGTTATGTCGGGGTTTGAGATATTTTCTTTGCACCGTTCCATATCGAAATGCACATGCATCGTAGCATGACGGGAAATAAAACTCTTAAATGGGAACACACTATTAGACGGTAGGTAGGCAATACAGCCAACCCCCCCCCCCATATTTTATCATCGATATGTACTACAAATCCACAACAAAACGAGGTCATTTCCCAATCTTCTTTTCCTTATCAAGAACTTTCCGAGAGACATGTCAATAATGTAAACGTGCCCTCTGGCACAATACAAATTTACTTTTCCCTTCTGTCTGCACAGAATAAAGTTAAAGAAAAACTTTTACCTTTATGAATTTCACCACAGATAGTACAGTGAAGTTCGTGAGGCAAAATTGCCCCTGTGTTAAATTAAATAAGCTATGATGGCGTAAGAAAGACTGGAGGTATAGTTGCACCCAGTCTTAACCTCGACACTCGAAATAAAGTGAGTTTTTACCTTCACAACCCGTCGATTTTATTCCGGACAAGGGCCCTTTTTATCTATTAAAGGAAAACTTTGGTGGGCCCCACGGCCTGTAATGTTATTCTGCTCGGTGAAAACTTAAACAGCGCAAATAAAACAGAATTTTTATTAGATGTTGTTAAGGGGATGGTCTGGCAGTAAGTGCAGAGAAAATTAAGTATATATCGATAAATCATTAGACATTTGGTACAGTTCAGATGTTCGGGACAAACAGCAATGAACCAAAACCGCTTTCACGAAAAATTATGAACTGATTCTGTGAACACTTACTCTGTTATCATCTGTATTCTCATGTCTTTACTTTAAATATATTGATTAAAAGAAATAAAAATATAAATTTCCAGTTTGTTTCGTGTCGGTGTTAAACTGGGTCTCTCATCCTCAAGGGGATATATACAGTACATTACGGGTGGCTGAAGACAGGGTGTGGAGAAAATATGGATCTAGAAAGAAGTAGGTAACAGGAGGGGGATACAACTGAAGGGAAGCAGCATAGCTTGTATCCTGTACAAAATAATATTTAGGTTATCAACTCAAACCACGTGAGTTGGGTGGTATATGTAATACTTGTGAAAAAGACAATAAATAAATAAACAAAAATATTATTATCAAATGTGTAGGGTGAGAATATTTGGAAGACCAAGCATGGATAGTGAAACATTAATATGTATCTTAAATTAACAAAGTGGGATGGTGTGGTCTGAATGTATCTGGTTAAGATTACTTGCTTACTTGCTTGCGAATTATATGACGCCAATCTCAGTAGCTCCAAATACATAGCGTCAGATATTAGGATGAAACCGAATAATGAATGGGAAAGGATGTGGGAGAAAGTGGTTATGGCCTAATATGAGATACTATCCCGATATATGCATGGATGGACAGAATCAAATTTCCAAAACCCTCACTTGTGACAGACTGTTTCTGGCCCGCGATTTCAAATCGAGCCACCCCGAATACGAGGCTTGAGAGCTACCCATTCGGCCGTTACTTTCGGTAGGCTTAGGCTAGGAAGAGTAATAATGGTAATATAATTGTACTATCCATGAAAGATGGGGAGGTTTACAAACTAAAAGCGATACTAATAGCTTCGCACTCACTGCTCGTTATGTCGTTAGTAGACAGCAAATGGCCTGTTATTTTTTACAGTTAACAACTACACGACTCAATGTTCTGTGATTAAAAACACAACTCTGGATCTATTTGTCATTTACCAGGAATACGTTCCACTTTTTCTCCAAAGACACGCTTACCTGTTGTGTGGACAGTGAGCTGCTTCTGCATAGGCCAAGAACCACCTTAAGTTAGAGTTTTCACATTTTTGTAATGCCAGAAAATGGAATCGAGCTCCGTTCACTCACACAAATCCCATGAAACGACACTCCTTCTTGAAATTTACACTGTCTCGCAAACACAATAGCGATCACACAAATCAAAACTAGAAGAAATATTCGCAAGCGTTTTCAGCACGAATAATCCGCAATTCCCGTCTTCCGCCATGTCTGTAGGTCACGGATAATATTCCTTCATGACAAACAGATTGCTTTTTACGTCTATTCGAAAATTAGTTCCGCATTATTAGCAAAGCACGTATGATTCCGATAAAATCAAACACATTTAAACTTAAAAATCGGTACCTGTAGCTACACAATCTATTTTGTGCACACTAATTCACAAACAAATGGTTTAAATATATTAAAGAAACAACGAAAGTCTCCTCGCTTACTAAATTCAAACTTACACTGCGTGCAGGTAGCACATGTCCACACTTCAGCCGTCTGTGTAACTGACCTTACGTCAATCGTGGGCTTGTATGAAAATTCATATAACCTTTGGTTCATTTCCTTTTCTAAACTCTTGATATTTACTGCTTCGCCGTTGGAACTGAGGAGCATAACAGTAAAATATCCCTCTCATCAATTTCCGCTCCCATGTATTTTACGGTCCTTAGTTGCCGACATTTGTTTCCGAAATGTTAGAAGGCTTCAAGAACGTAGCGATAATAAACTACAGTGTCTAAATTCACTCTCATTAGTATAATTCAGTTTTCCTTTTTTGTTTCGGCCTACAAAACAAGTTTATTTGCGAAGCTGGATTCGGCATGGAGCGATGGAAATTCAGGGATATAGGACGAGATCTAGCGGACGAAGCGAGAGTGTGAGTAACTACTGTTCGCATATATTGCCGACTCTTCTGCCATCTGTCTTACGAAATCTTTTACCTGCGAAAGAGTAGTTGAGGTAAACTAGAGATCAGGCATGTGTAAATTCAGTAGTATTATTTTAAACGTCTGCAACAGAGTATAAGGTGACATCGTTGACTTAAATTCTCGGACAGGTTATACTTTCAGTCAACACCTAGCAGAACATCTGTCATTACACGTCTGTGTTGTTCTTAGCCGTCACAGTTACTGGTGGATAGAAGGGGGTTATGAGTACCTCGTGACATATTATAATATCTTTAATCCATTTATAAAATTTGACGAAGACAAAAGTTTTGGTTTCATTTTCGTAAGCTGTGCTGTAATACAGATATCCTACGGAGATGCATGTTTATACTCTGGAACCATAACCTCTATGGGGGCGGGATCTAACATCAGTCAGTACAATTCGCGCAAACTTGCGTTGGTTGCAGCCTTGGCAACGCAGTGCAATTATCCATATTGGCCTGCTTCAAGGAATACAGCTATCCAATCATTTCCCTAACAATCTATTGAAATTTGCAAGGAATGTGGTTTTAACTGTTAAAGTGCTATGCCAAAGAAAAGAATTCAAGAAAATGAATTAACTTACTCAAATTGAACGAAAGCGTAATTCCATAAACTGAAAGCATAATACCTTGCAAGTTAATAAGTTACATGTTGTAACCCATGAAGTTTATTCTCATCATCATAAGTGATGAAATATTCAGGACCTCACCTGAACCATATGAAGCCACATTGTAAAATTTCTTCATAACTTTATTTCATACACTCCTGTTGCATACATAACCATGCTTTTCACTTGAGTTTAAGCATTTAAACATTGTCACTGGACCTAAATTAAGCTTGTGTATTCTTCATTGCTTGCATTCTGCTATGCTATATATTGAGGTTTAATTGTGTGCCTCTGAAGTTTGTCAGAAAGGTTGCCATGTTTTTCTACTAAAATTTCTACTCACACCTATGTAAGGAGGTATTAAAATTTGAATGTAACCACAGCAAGCCCATTGCATAACAGAGCACTTTACTAAGTGAATAGACCAGATATCTTGATAAGCCTATAGTCAGTTGGAGGCTAGGACAAAAATGATGGAAATTTGACTTTGTTATTTTATTATCACTATTTTTTGTGACTACCCCTTAGCATTAGGACTTTATATTTACCCTAAATGTTTCCTTTTTTATGTTTTTTGTTTTTTTTAAGTGTAATGCTTTTTTTTCTTTTTTTAGGTTTTACTTTTATTGGTCACATAGGTCAATGATAAACAGTCAATGTACCTGCCATTAGTAAAATAAAAAATATAAATAATCAGTTGGTGAAGCAAATCCCTGCATTTTTTGGACCTCGAATATTAAGTGTTTTTTTAGTATAGACGTCCAGCCCACTATATTAGTTTAAAATAATTTCATTTATTTGTCAGATAACAATATATATATATCCTGGGGATGGCTGAAAAATAGAAATATTGTGTTTAAAAGAATAAAAGACAACCTCTTTCATAGTCTTTAGTTTTCAGAAAAATTCCAGTACAGACCATGTGTATTTGCACAGTTATAAATGACCTCCAACCCCCATAATGCAGATGATAAGTCAGGAAAAAGTTCTTGTTTTATGTTTTGGGTTAATATGATATATAGGACATGCACTGTATTTAAGTTATATCTGATGAAAGAATTAAAATATCCATTACCTGTCCATAAGAGCCCAATGTTAGACCCCATTCTGAGCCAAATGAATC
>Ga0123354_10003423_pt1 | contig 21889 bp, 20 predicted proteins | sample TergutLab28metaG_2_FD_97872 | JGI IMG/M metagenome (GOLD analysis project Ga0123354, IMG submission 97872) | Labiotermes labralis P4 segment gut microbial communities from Petit-Saut dam, French Guiana - Lab288 P4 | ecosystem: Host-associated > Arthropoda: Insects > Digestive system > Gut ... | reverse complement strand
CGACTTCGATGCGATCTTCCACGTCTACGCACCGCAGGGGTACGAGTCCGACGCCCGCGATCTGCTGCCAGAGGACGTGCGCCGCGGGTTGGCGGAGTTTGGCTACCGGGCGCGGATCACACTGACACGCTCCACGGTGGTCATCGAACGCAGTGGTGTTGACAGGTTCGACTCGCCGAAGGCTTGGCAGGATATCTGGAATCTGCGCCGCTTCGTCGAGGAGGTCTGGTACCCGCGTTTGGGGGAGTACGTGGACCCGCGGGCCGAGCAGCCTGTGGTCGGCTTGTCGGCGTACTCCCGCGACGCGGCCCCCGTCCCGATTGTCGATGGCGGTACCCAACTGAACCTCAATCCGCGTCCCAACGTGCTGGCCATCGCCGCCATCGTCAGTTTGATCCTGCTCGGCGCCCTGGGACGGCTGGGCGCCAACGGCTGGGCACTCGTCGGTCTCGCGCTCATCTTCGGTCTATTGGTCATCGCGATCGTCGTGCTGGCCCTGATCCGGCGCGGTCGGGTCACCAGGGCGCGTGAGCGTGAGGTCGGGCCGCTGGACCTGCGGTAGGCGGCCGTTGCGGGAGATGGTGGCTTAGGAGTTGGTGAGGTACGGCGGGGTGAGTACGGTATGAGCATGATACGCGCGGTTCTGGAACAGTCGGAGTCGGGCTGCATCGTGTACGCGCCAGACTTTCCGGGAGCGTACGCGCGCGGGGCCACCGCCGATCAGGCGTTGGCCAAGTTGCCCCTTGACGTCGTGTCGTACTGCCGCTGGATAGGCGCGCCGCCGCCGGACGCCGGCGATCCGGTCGTCGTGGTGCAAACAGCGTCCACGGCGTTGACCGTGTCGGACGCCGATTCCGAAGTACTCTTCGACACCGAAAGACGTCCGCTGGGTCACGATGATTATGTGCGTGGCAAGACGCTCGCGCTCCGGTCGGCGGCCGATGTTCAGACCTTGCTCGATTCCATTCCGGACCAGGATGCGACCGACTTACCGGCGCGGCCGACTTTCTACGGTGACGTACCCCGTACAGCGCGGGAGATGGTAGCTCACCTCAACGGTACGACGGCCTACTACACCTCACGGCTTGGTGTTGATATCGAACCGGCTGAGACGATCCTGGCCAGCCGCGAGTTGGCCTTCGCGGCGATGGAGGTACCTGGCTTCCTCGACGACAGGGTCTTCACGGATTCGGCGAACGAGGAGTGGACCCTGCGCAAGGTGTTGCGCCGTTTCGTCTGGCATGACCGTATCCACGCCCGGGCGATGTACCGGATGGCCGTCCGCTTGTGGGGGCCGGGTACGATAGCGAACACATTTCAGTTTTAAGCCCTGGGTTTTGCCGTCGCGTACCGCCCGCGCGTGACCGATACCGGGTACTCTGGATGAGTGAGTGAAACGTCGGCGCAGCAGTGGCTCCAACCCATCGACACCTCGGCCCTCGATCCGGCCGACCCCGGCGTCCACGAGGAGATCGAGCAACGCTGGGCCAGCCGGAAGCTCGCGGTGTCGCCGGCCGAGGCGTACGGCGGGGATCCGCAGGGACTGGAAACCCACCGCCTGATGTACGACGACCTCCGCCGCGATTCAGGCCTGGTCGCGCTGAGCCTCCTACTGGTGTTGGTCGGCTTTCTCGCCCTCCTCGTCGGGTTGACCATGGTTCTGGACAGGCAGGACGGCACAGCGCCTTCCCTCGTCACCGGCTGGATTCTGCTTGGCGTGACGGTGGTGTGCGTCGTCGGCGTCATCTGGCTCCGCATCGCTCGCCGGCCGGCGCCGGAGGCGACCCGGATGCACCAGGAGTTGGATCGGCAGGTCCGGCTGGCGGCGATGGCCGCGCGCAACGACGCCGCGTACGCATCGGGCAAGTTGTACTCGCCCGGGCTGACTGACATCGGGTTGCCGAAGGCGACGCCGGTCATGGTCGACACATTCGTGGCCGAGGGGCGGCTGCCCGCCCAGTGGGGCAACCTGGCCATGGTGATGGTACAGCAGAGTTCGTTCCTCAACCCGATGAGCTGGAAGAGTTCATCCATGTTCATCCACACCGGCCCGTTGCAGGGGTACGGTCTGGTACGCCGGGTCGCGTACCTCGCCATCGGCCTGCCGGTACGCTTGCCGCACATTGTCATCGACTCGGCGCCGGGCGGTCTGAAGCTCGGCGAGGGTGCTGTCGAGGTATCCATCGACGACGATTTCGACGCGGTCTTCCACGTCTACGCGCCGCAGGGGTACGAGTCGGACGTCCGCGACCTGCTGCCGGAGGAGGTACGCCGGGGGCTGGCGGAACTGGCGTACCGCGCCCGGATCACCCTGACCGGTACGACCCTGATCGTCGAACGCGCCCGGACGGACCGATTCGACCAAGCGGAGGCGTGGCAGGCGATCTGGGGGCTCCGCCACTTCGTCGAGGACGTCTGGTACCCGCGGTTGGGCGAGTTCGTCGACCAACGCGCCGAGCAGCCCAAGATGGGGCTCATGGCGTACCCCCACGACCAACGGCCCGCACCAATCGCCGACGGCGGTACGCGGCTGGCTCTCAAGCCGCGCCCCAACGTACTGGCCATCGCCGCCATCGTCTGTTTGCTCGTACTCGGCGCCCTGGGGCGGCTGAGGATCACCGGCTGGGTGTCCGCGGGCGTGGCGATCGTCTTCGGGCTCCTCGTGATCGCGCTCATCGTCCGGGCCCTGATCCGGCATCGCCGGGTCACCAGGGCGCGCGAGCGTGAAATCGGGCCGCTGGACCTGCGATAGATGGGAGCTTGGGAGTGGTGGCCGGGAGTTGGTCGGCTAGCGTGGGTACCGTGAGGTGCGAGCTGAGGAATTGGTGATGCCGTGAGGTGGGAGCGGTTCGTCTGCCCGGTGTGCGGCGGGTCGCTCGCGGTCACGGGCGAGGGGCACGCCCTGGCGTGCGCCAACCGGCACTCGTTCGACATCGCCCGCCAGGGGTACGTGTCTCTGACCGCCGGCGGTTCCCATCCGAGCGGCGACACGTCGGCGATGGTACGGGCGCGGGCCGAGTTCCTGGGTACCGGGGCGTACGAGCCGATTGCCCAAACCCTGCTCGATGAGGTACGGCGGGCGGTCGATGATGTACGGCTGGCGGCTGGCCGCGTACCGGTGGTTGGTCGCGTACCGGTGGCCGGTCGCGTACCGGTGGGGCTGATCCCGTCCGACGGTGCTCCCAGCGAGGAGGGGGCGCGAATCGGGCAGTGTGAGACGTTTACCCCCCGGTTCACGCCCCGTCCTGGTTTTGCGGGGCGCGAATCGGGCTTTCAGACGGGTCAACCCCCCGTTTCGTGCCCCCTGGACCAGAGTCTCCCCGCGGACCAGGCTCGTCCCGCAGACCAGAGTCTCCCCGCGGACCAGGGTCGTCCCGCGGACCAGCGGCCGGATGGCGCGGTGGCTGGCCGAGCCGTCTTGGCCGATGTGGGCGGCGGTACGGGGTACTACTCGGGGTACATCCTCGACCGGATGCCCGATCTCGACGGCGTACTGGTCGACGTGTCTCCTCCGGCGGCCCGGCTGGCGGCCCGCGCCCACCCTCGTCTCACGGTGGCGACAGCCGACTTGTGGACGGCGATCCCACTGCCCGATGCCAGCGTGGACGTCGTACTCGTCGTGTTCGCGCCGCGCAATCCGGCCGAGATCGCGCGGATTCTGAAATCGCGGGGCACCTGCCTCGTGGTGACGCCACAGCCTGACCACCTGGCTGAGTTGAGTGCCAGCTTGCCCCTTGGCATCGAGCCGGACAAGGAAACTCGCTTGGCCGATCAGTTTTCCCGGTTCGACCTTGTCAGAACTAATTTCGTCCGTTATCAGCGGACCTTCGCCGAGGCGGATATCGCGCGAGTGATCGCTATGGGACCGGGTGCCTTCCACGTCACGGCCGACCAGATCGACGCCCTGGCGCGGGCCGCTGGTTGCCGCCTCGTCACCATCTCAGTCGCCGTTCACTGTTTTCGCCTGCCGTGACCGGTACGCGGTGAACCGCCCTGGCGGCACCGTCCCCGTTGGCCGGCGGCGTGAGATGATCGGGACATGGAGACCGTCGACGAGTACATCGCCCAATTCCCGCCGCCGATCCAGCAGGTGCTGGAGGCGGTACGGGCGACCATCCGTACCGCGGCGCCCGACGCGACCGAGAAGATCGCCTACCAGATGCCGACCTATTGGCAGGGCCGCAACCTGATCCATTTCGCCGCCACCGCCCGCCACCTCGGCCTCTACCCGGGCGGGGAGGCGCCGACCCATTTCGCCGACCGGCTGACCGGCCACAGTTGGGGCAAGGGTACGATCCGGTTCGCCTGGGACCAGCCCATCCCGTACGACCTGATCGCGGAGATCACCCGGTACCGCGTGCAGGTGGAAACCAGCCGGGCCAAAAACCTGGTGCCGTGAGACCAGGTAGGCCTGAATTCTGGGCTAAACTAATGTGGTGACAGTTCTGCCAATTTCCGCCGCCAAGAACCAACTCAGCGAGTTGGTCGAGTCGGCGCGTACCACCTGCGCGGAGTACACCATCACGGTCAATGGCGTGCCGGCCGCTGTCCGCATCGGTGCCGACGAGTGGGAATCGTTGCGGGAGACGGCGTACTGGTCGTCTCAACCCGCTATCATAGATGACATCGCGCAGGTGTGAGCGGGGCGTACGGCTGGGGCCAGCCTTGGCGAATCAGCGATCCGGGAGCGCTACCGAGTCGCGGCCAAGGGATAGTTCGTTGTCGTACGCCGTGGTGTTCGACGCCCCGGCGCAGCGCGATCTGGACAAACTGTCCCCGCGCATCGTACCGGCTCTTGTACGAAATCGACGATGAGGCCCGAGCCATCCACATCATCTGCGTCAGACATCGTGCCGATGCCTATCGGTCGGTGTGAGCCCTGTTTCTCGCAGGCTGGGTCGACCCGCTATAGTGGATGCGGTTACGTACCTAAGTACGTACGCCGCCTTAGCTCAGTCGGTAGAGCGGCTCACTCGTAATGAGCAGGTCTGCGGTTCGATTCCGCAAGGCGGCTCCGCTTGTCAGGCGGGTTTATCCCCCGTCCCCAGGTGGTGCAAATACAGGTTTGTGGCCGCTATCGATTTGTGGCCCATTGGCTCAATTGTCAGGAGAATTACCATGCACAGCTTTCGACTGGGCGGAGGCGCACACCGAACGATTGTGGCATTTGTGTTGGGCTTGAGCCTGCCCTTGATCTTCACAGCCTGCGGATCGGCCACGTCGATACCTAATACCACCGGCGCGGTTTCGACAAGCGGAGCCGATGCGACCACATCTGAGCCAGCGCAAACGGAGCCGACCGACCAGCCTGCCCCAGCGGACGCCACGACTAGCCAATCAAGCCCGACTTCGGAGCCAACGGTCGATCCCCAAGTTCGCGCGCTACTCGACCTCCTGAAACAGAATGGCTATGACGTGGACTACTCGTCGGCAACGGCAACCTGTACCCTACCAAAGTCGATTCAGGGCGATGGTATGACCGAGGGGACTTACGTCATCTCGGTCGATGGATCGGGTCAGACATTCATTACCCCAAATATCCACATCGGCTCAGTTCCTGGCGCGAACAACGGCACTCCGGTGCCAACCAGTGCCCAAGTACTGGCGGCACAGACCTGTACCATGTAACACCCCCACGAAAGAAGCTTCCGTAAGGCCCTGGCTCGTTGAGGGCGGAGTCTTACCGAAACATCACCGTACTAGAGATACTTAGCAAAGAGTGGCTGGTTGCGGCTTGATCCTCTGAGGAAGTGACGTACTGTAAAATCAATTTTCGCATTGCATCCGGAGCATTAACAATCCGTAGGCAGGTGATCAGGAGGTACTATGTCGGTTCTTGGGTTAAGTTCAGGCGCACGCCGCGCCATTGTCGTCCTTGGGCTGGGCCTGTGCCTGCCATTGATCTTGACGGCTTGCGGGTCGGCGACTAGCAGCACCAACGGTGAGCCAACTGATACTCAACCGGCTGCGACCCAGACCACCGAGGCCGTCGCTACATCTACCCCGGAAACTACGAGTGCCCCCACAGACGCCGCCAGTGCGCCGTCGACTGATGCTGCCACGCAGGCAGCGACGACTGCTACCAACAATCCCAGCCTGAACGGCATGCAACAGCAAGTCCTCGACGGGTTGTCGTCAAGAGGGTTTACCGTGACAGGCAACTCGGCATCATGCATTAGCCCGAAATCCTGGGAGGGAGCCCCCGGAGGGACAACGGACAGCTTTTCACTTCGAGGGACACTAGTTGTAGACGCTTCCGGCGACGGCGCTGCAATCTCAGGTAGCGGTATCGAGTACAACAGCAACGGCAGTTGGAAGGATGCCGGCCCGTCGATCAATGGCGTGGCGGCAGCAGCCGGTGGAATCGTGACCAATGCGGACCAACTGGCTTCCTTCTTCTCCAGTTGGGTTACCACAAAAGATTGTTCGTAACCTGCACTAACCGTCTGACAGTGTTGTTTCGACCAGTCGTACCAGTTCTTCTGCGCCATACTTCGTCATGCCTTCACCAAGCAGTCGACAGTTGCGTTTGAATACGGCGACTAGGCGTGTACGCAAGGGATCGGTTGAGTGGTGCCGCGCGGCGGTCGCTCTCCCAGGCACGAAGCCGGCCATGCGCCGACCTGGTGAATCCTCTTCCCAAGGCGGCTCCATCGCATGCGGTACACATGCTTGTACACTTATCCACATGTCCATGTTGCAAGTACGGAATCTTCCGGAGCAAACTCATCAGATACTGCGGGTACGGGCGGCCAAGGCCGGCCAAAGCCTGTCCGATTACGTGGCGGCGGCACTCGAGCGGCTGGTGGCGGTACCCACGATGGACGAGTTGCTGGAGCGCGTACATCTGCGGAGTGACGTCGAACCGGCGGTGAGCGCGGCTGATATGTTGCTGGCCGAGCGGGAGTCGCACCAGTGAGCCTCGTGGTGGACGCATCGGTGGTCGCCGAGGTACTGATCGGGTCAGGCAAGGGCCAGGCCGCGCAGCCGGCGTTGCGAGCCCATGACGTACATGCGCCCGAACTCCTCTACGTCGAGGTCGTGTCCGTGCTCCGGGGTTGGCTGCGCGGCGGCCTGGTGACGCAGGCCCGAGCAGAGCAGGCCTTGCAGGATTTGCGGTTGTTTCCCGTACACAGTTGGCCGCATGCCGGGTTGACCGCGCGAATGTGGCAACTGAGGAACAACGTCTCGGCGTACGACGCGGCGTACGTCGCTCTGGCCGAAACACTGGGGTTTCCTTTGCTGACCACCGACGCTCGCCTGGCCCGGGCGGTGGGCTCGGCGGTAGGCTGTTTGCTGATTTGATGAGGGGTTGGGCATGGACATTCGGCTGGCGACCACTGGCGATATCGACGAGTTGATCCGGGTACGGCAGGAGGGCACCCTAACCGCGGAAGTACGAAGCCAGGAACGAATCCAGAGATGATTGCAGATACTTGTAAATCGGCGACGCTCGGGTTGCAGATCGGCGACCCACGTACTGCAGATCGGCGATCCGGGTATTGCAGATCGGCGACGGGAGCTACCATTGAGTCATGGAAACCCGTAGCCAGACGCTGCAACCATTGCTTCCCCGGAACGTCACTTCCTTAGTGGACGACATGTTGTCCGAAAGCCCGGCTGTCGTCATTCAGGGCGCGCGCCAGGTCGGTAAGTCAACTCTGCTGAAGCAGGTTATCAACCGCCACGGCGGGGTCATCTTCAATCTGGATGACGGCAACGTACTCAGGGCGGCCCGAACGGCTCCAGACGAGTTCGTACGCCAACAGGTCGACGGCATCTTGGCCATCGATGAGGTACAGCGTGCGCCCGAACTCATGGTGGCTCTCAAGGCGGCCATCGACGATGACCGGCGGCCCGGGCGTTTTCTGCTGACGGGCTCCGCTGATCTGCTCCATATCAGCGGCGCGAACGAATCGTTGGCTGGCCGTGCGGAAACCACAACGCTGTGGGGGTTGAGCCAGGGTGAACGTACCGGCGTGATCGACGATTTCCTCACCGCTGCGGTCCAGCGTCGCCCGCTGACCGGCCGGACGTACCAGCCAGTCGACTACCCGCTGCTGGTCACTCAGGGCGGCTATCCCGAGGCGACCGTACGCCCTGCCCGAGGCCGGGCGCGTTGGTTCGACAGCTATGCGCGATCGGTCATCGATCACGATGCTGTTGAGACTTCTGGTTTGGTGTGGCTGGATCGCCTCGATGTGCTCCTACGGTGGCTTGCCGCGGGCACTGGCCAGGAGTTGGTGCTTGCCCAGGTCTCCCGTGCCACAGGCGTGCCCGAACGCTCGTTGCCGGCTTATCTGCGCCTGCTGGAAAACCTCTACCTGATCAAGCTCTTGCCACCCTGGGGACGGAATCTGGCCAAGCGCGTCGTGGGCAAGCCCAAGGCTCATCTGGCCGACACCGGACTGGCGGCTCATATGGCCGGTGTGACGTTCGACATGTTGGCTGACATTCTGCAACGTCCCAAGTTGGGTGGCCTGTTGGAAACCTTCGTTGTCACAGAGTTGGAGAAACAACGGGGTTGGAGCGAGACCCCCTACCGGCTATTCCATTTCCGCGACTCCAGCGGGCCGGAGGTCGATGTGGTCGCGGAACTGGCAGACGGTCGCATCGTTGGTATCGAGGTCAAGAGCGCACAACGACTGGGCGACTCGGACTTCAAGGGATTGCGCCACCTACGGGATCGCCTGGGCAGCCAGTTCGTCTGTGGCGTCGTGCTGTACACCGGCTTGCAGGAGTTGCCGTGGGGTACCGATCTGTACGCTCTGCCGGTCTCGGCGCTGTGGCAACCGTAATGCAACCGGTGGGCCCGGCGGTAGGCTGTTTGCTGATTTGATGAGGGGTTGGACATGGACATTCGGCTGGCGACCGTGGGCGATATCGACGAGTTGATCCGGGTACGGCAGGACTTCAACGACGAGTTGCATCCCCGTCCGGACGATCTACACGCCGAACTCGCGGACCAGTTGCGCACGTACCTCCCGGAGCGGATCGCGTCGGACCAGTTCGCCGCGGTCCTGGGGTACGTCGACGGCACCCTCGCCAGTGCCGCGTTCCTGCTGGTCATCGAGTACCCGGCCAACTGTCCGATCCCGCACGGCCGGGTCGGGCTGCTCCTCAATGTCTACACCTACCCGCAGTACCGCCGGCGCGGGCTCGGCGGGCAGGTGGTCGCCGCGGCGATCGATCGGGCGCGGGAGCTCGGACTCGACGCGATCGACCTGGAAGCGACGGATCTCGGCCGGGGTTTGTACGCGCAGATGGGCTTCGAGGTACGAGAAAACACCCCCATGCGCTTGGTGCTGTGACATTGATAATACGTAATAACGCTCAGATTATTATCTGATGTAATCAGGGACGCCGACTCGCCTCGGTCACGTGGTGTATGTATACTTGGATGACCATCGTCCCAATGATGGACGCCATGCCCGACAAAAAGGTTGGTGTTATGGCGGTTCAATAGAGAGGTATTGACTATGAAAGTTAAGCAAGTACTGGGTTTGGCGGTGTCGCTTGCGCTGGGTGCGGGCCTGTTGGCCGGCTGCAGCAGCGGCTCGCCGGCTGCCAAGGATTCGGCCGACGCTGCAATGCAGGCATTGATCACTCAGGCCCAGGGCATGACCAACGCCGAACTGTTCCAGAAGGCCATCGACGAATCGAATGGCAAGACAATGTACGGTATCGGCAACACCAGCCGTGGTGCTACGGCCGCCACTGCCTTCATCGCGGCGTTGCAGGCGATCGACCCGTCGTACAACGGGCAGATCAACTGGAGCCAGCCCAAGAACAACTCCATTTTCACAGCCATCAACGCTGATATTAACTCGGCGAATCACACGTACTCGATGACGCTGATCCAGGACGGCAACCAGATCCAGTCCAAGGAAATCAACACGGGTAACCTGCTCAACTTCGTCCCGAAGGAATTCCTGTCGGCCGCCGGCGTCGACAAGAACAAGGTCAACCCGCTCCCCCTGTTGACGGTGACGAAGGTTTTCGAGTACAACAACCTTGACGGTACCGGCTACTCCAACATGTGGAACTACGTGGCACAGGGTGTGGCACCGATGTTCATGGACGTGAACTCTGAGCCTGTCGGCAAGAACTTCCTCTACATGCTGACCGAGGACAAGTACGCGACAGAGGTCAAGACGGCCTTCGACGCGCTGCCGGCTGACCAGCAGGCCTACTTCCAGACCACCGTCGACTCGGTCAAGGGCGACGTGGCGGGCCTCGGCTTGACCGGCGCCAACGCGGCGTACGCGCTGGCCTGGATCAAACTGTTCGTCCAGCAGTACAACGCCCAAACCGATGACGGCCCGATCTGCAACCAGTTGGTGACGACCTCGGCGGCCGGGCAGTCGGCTCTGATCGTGTACTCGAAGTTCCGCGCGGTTGAGGAATCGGCCACATCGTCGGTCAAGAACGTCACCGTGTCCGCTTTCCAGAATGGCTACCAGGGTGTCGGCGGCTTCGGCTACAGCATCTACTCCCAGATCCTCAAGACCTCCCCGTTGCCTTGGACGGCCATGGCGTTCATCGCCTACATGGCCACCGAGAAAGATGGCTTCGCGCCTTGGGGTAAGGACCCTGGGACCTACTCGCCCAACCCTGGCCTCAACCAGGACCACAGCACCGATGGCGGGACCGAATATCCGGCCATGAACGATCCCGGACTGGCTTGGTGGACGTCGGACACCGGTGGTCGCCTCGTGATCGAGGACCCGGCCTACGCTTCGACGACGTCGCAAACCATGAGCGACTGGATCGACATGATCCGGGGCGGGCAGTAATAACCATCGCGTAGAACCGTGGGGGAAGGCTTCGGCCTTCCCCCACGGCAGACCACAAGGGGGTGGCTGTGTCCACTATTACGGCGAGTACCGAGCTATTGGTTTTCGGTGCTCAACCGAGTTTGGCGACCCGAGCCAGGTCGTACCTCACCAAACCACATCACATTCTTCTGCTCATCCTGGGCATCGTGCTGACGGTCACGACAGTGGCGCCGATGCTCACGATTCTGATCGACACCGTCACGGTCCACGCCGGTTCGAAAGACGATGTCCTCGGTACGGGCACCGGTTTCACGTTCTACAACTGGACGAACCTGTTCGGGAGCATGATCTCCCGGGTCTATTTCTGGACCCCGCTGCTCAACACCGTCCTGATGGCCCTGGGGGCCTGCGTGGGCGCGATTCTGTACGGCGGAATTTTCGGCTACCTGGTCACCCGGACCAATCTGCGGATCAAGAAGTACCTGTCGGCCATCTTCATCTTCCCGTACATCATGCCCCAGTGGACATTGGCTGTCGTCTGGCAGCGGCTGTTCTCATCGAAGGCGGCGGTCGGTGGTAGCGATGGCCTGCTGGCCGATGTCTTCAACATCCGGTTCCCAGCTTGGTGGGTACAGGGGCTCTTCCCCTCGATCATGGTACTGGCGATCCACTACGCCCCCTTTGCGTACATTCTGATCGGCGCGATCTTCCGGAACATGGACGCCAACCTCGAAGAGGCGGCCACTATCCTCAACACGCCCAAGTGGAAGATCTTCAGCCGCATCACCCTGCCGATGATCACACCGGCCATCTTGTCGACGATCCTCCTGGTGTTCTCCGCGGCCATGGGTTCGTACCCCGTGCCGCACTATCTGAACTACGTCACACTGGCGACCAAGTACATCGACCTGAATGTCAACCGGCAAGGCCAGGCCTCGATCCTGGCCGTCACCATGATGGTCTTCGGGGTCGGGTTGATGCTAGCCAACCAGATATCAACCTCCAGCCGCAAGAGCTACACCACCGTGACCGGGAAGTCGGGTCAGACCCAGACGGCCAACCTGGGCGTCTTCCGCTGGATCCTGGCGGCGATCTTCTTCCTGACAACGCTTTTCACGTCGATCTACCCGATCTTCGCCTTCGCCTTGGAAACGGTCTTACCCAATCCGGGCGACTATTCGTTCCTGAAGACCGGGAACATCCATTCGCTGACGCTGCAATGGTGGCTGACGGACAACAACACGACGATGTCGCTATATTCCCAGTACGGCATCCTGCACAACTCGTTGATCTGGGAGGGCTTGCTCGGCACGTTGATCGTGGCCTTCTTCACGGCGCTGGCGTCCGGGACCATCGGCATGCTGGTGGGGTACGCCGTGTCGAAAGACCGGCACAGCAAGTGGGCCAACTACGTCAACTCGATGGCCTTCCTGCCGTACCTGATGCCCGCTCTGGCGGTGGGTGTCGCCTTCTTCATCTTCGGTTCGGCCCTCGGGTTGTTCAACACCTTCTTGCTGTTGATCATCGCCGGCACCATCAAGTACATTCCGTTCGCATCGCGGGCCTCGCTCAACTCGATGCTGCAACTCAGCGGTGAGATCGAAGAATCGGCCCTCATCCAGAACATTCCCTGGTGGAAGCGAATGGTCCGGATCATCATCCCGATCCAGCGGTCGGCCATCATCTCCGGCTACATGCTGCCCTTCATGAGCTGCATGCGCGAACTGACACTGTTCATGCTGCTGGTATCCCAAACGAAGATCATCACGCTTCAGCTCGGCTACTTCGATGAGATGGGGCTGTACGCCTTCTCATCGGCCATCAACCTGATCCTGATCGTGGTGATCCTGATCTTCAACGCGTTGGTCAACAAGCTGACTGGCGCAAGCCTTGACAAGGGTATCGGAGGAAACTGACATGCCCACTATTCGACTGAGTCACATCACCAAGCGCTGGGGCGGGTTCTACGGCGTCGACGATCTGTCGCTTGACATCGCCGACAACGCCTTCGTCACCCTCTTGGGGCCGTCCGGTTGTGGCAAGACCACGACACTGCGGATGATCGCGGGCCTGGAGACACCGACCAGCGGCCAGATCATGATTGGCGACCAGGTGGTGTACGACTCCGACAAGGGGATCGACATACCCGCCAACAAGCGCCGGGTCGGCTTCCTCTTCCAGAACTACGCCCTGTGGCCGAACATGACGGTCTACCGGAACATCGCCTTCGGCTTGGCCAACATCAATGAGGAACTGCCGTTGGTGGATGTCGACGCCCAGAAGGCGGCCGGGATGGCCCGGGCGTTCGCCAAACCGGACGATCTGACGCAGGCCCTGCACGACGTACGCGACAAGCGGGGCAAGGTCGATCCCGCCAAGGCCCTGATCAAGCTGATCGACACGTTTGAAATCTCGCAGTCCTCAGCCAAGGAGGTACTGGCCACCGGCGAGGACCCGGCGGCCATCGCGGCCGCCAGCCAGAAGTGGCAAGCGGCGTACGATGCCGCCCAGGCCCGGCATCAAGCGGCGGGCGAGGAACTCAACGAGCGTTTCGAGATCGTGCGCGGCGGCCAGGTGGTCACGGGCAAGCGCAAGCTCAGTGCGGAAGAACTCGACCTGCGCGTACGCCGCGTCTCCCGGATCGTCAAGATCGGCCCGTTCATGGACCGCTATCCCTCGGAGCTGTCCGGCGGCCAGCAGCAGCGTGTTGCGATCGCGCGGACGCTGGCACCGGAGCCGATGGTGTTGTTCATGGACGAGCCCTTGTCCAACCTGGACGCCAAACTGCGTTTGGAGATGCGTTCCGAGTTGCAGCGCCTGCACATCGACACCGGATCGACCTTCGTCTACGTGACGCACGATCAGATGGAGGCCATGACGTTGGCCACGCGGATCTGTCTGATGGACAACGGAGTGCTCCAGCAGTACGACGCGCCGCTGGATGTGTACCGTCAGCCGAACAACCTGTTCGTGGCCGATTTCGTCGGCAATCCGTCGATCAACTTCATCGATGCCAAAGGTGCGCAGAGCGCGGACGGCACCCTGTCCCTGACGATTTTCGACAACGTGTCCGCGGTGTTCACCCCCAACGAGCCGGTCGACCTGGCGCAGTGGGACCTGGATCAGGCGGCCGTCGATGCCCAGGCCAAAGCGGCCAGCGATCAGCGGATGAGCCTCAAGGGCGCGGTGGAGAAGGAGAACAAGGGGTCGAGCTTCCGGTACCACGTTCACAAGATCGACGACGAGGAGGATCTCGGCGAAGAAGTCGAGACCACCGACGACGAGTTCGTCCTGGGCGTACGCCCGGAGTCCGTTGCCATCCATGAGACGGGCGCCCACGAGGCAGAGGTCTACTCCTCGATGCCGACTGGTATGGAAACCACGATCCGCGTCAACCTGGGTAGCTACCTGCTGACCGGGGTCGTCTTCGGCGGAACGGTCTTCACGATTGGCGAGAAGGTACGGGTTGGGTTGACCGGCGATTCGATCATGCTGTTCAGCCGGGCCAACGGCCGTTTGGTCGCCACCGGGTCGCTCCAGATCAAGTGAGACCGCCCAGCCAGGGTACTCAGCCGCCGCCGGGCGGCCAGTTCCCCCCGGCCGAAGACCTGACCGACCGGATTTTCCGGTACGGCGTCGAACTGGTCTTCATCGTGCTCGGTGGCGCGCTCTGGCTGGTCTGTTCGTTACCGATCGTCACCTTGCCGGCGGCCACCGTCGGGCTGTACACCGTCCTGATCGCCCATGTCGCCGACGGCGACCGCCACTACGTCAAACCGTTCTTCACCGGGTTTAGGGCCAGCTTCCGGTCGGTTACGGTACCGGGGTTGGTCATGGTCGGGTTGGTGGGTCTGACCGGCTTCAACGCCTGGTACTACGCCGCGTCGCACCGGGCCGGCCAACTGAGCTGGGTACTCGCCGGCATCCAAGCCGTGTTGTGTGCCGCCATCGCCCTGGGGGTGTCGCTCTACTTCGCGCTGGCGGGCCGCTGGGTGGGCCACGACTCGGCCCGCCGGGCCGACCGGCCGTCCTTCCTGGCCGGGTTCCGGTTGATCCCGCGCCACCCCTGGTGGTCGCTGGCCGCGCTGGCCGCCATCATCGGCGTACCCGCCATCTTCATCTGGCTGGGGATGTGGCAACTGATGGTTTTCATGGTGGGCGTCATCGCGTACATCGTGACCTGGGCGGTGGCCAAGGCCTGTGTGTGGCGGGCTCCCCGGCCTCGCGGGGGAACGCCGGGCCGGGTCAGGTGATGGCCGGTACGACGGCCTGCAGTAAGAACAGGCTCAGCGGTGTCAGCCGGCCGGCGACCCACTTCTGGCTCTGCCACAGATCGCCGGCCGTGATGTCGTGGTAGTGATGCCGGGCGAGCGTCCGCTCCAGAGCGGCCCGGTCGAAGCCGGTGATGTCGGCGAACTCGGGATTGTCGGCGTGATAGGCACCCCCGTCGGCGTCCATGTCCGCCACGAGCAGCCGGGAGCCGGGTGCCACATGGGGCAGCGCCGCCAGTAGCGGGTCGAGGTCCCTGATGTGGTGCCAGGCCAGACACGAGACGACGACGTCGGCTCTGAGACCGGTGGGGATCTGGTGCGTCAAGTCCATGACCCGTACCTCGACGTTGGCCCGTCCGGCCGCGGCCGTTCTGGCCAGATCGATGGCGGCCGGGTCCACGTCGGCCAGGATGACCCGCGCGAAGTAGTCGGTCAGCCGCAGGCCGATGTGGCCGGGACCGCAACCGTAGTCCAGGAGGGTCAACTCGCGCCCGTCCGGTACGGCCCGTCGTACCGCCGCGGCGACCGCGTCTGAGCGGGCCGCGCCGTGAACGACGTTCTCGGCCGCCTGGGCGGCGGTGAGCGCGGCGATGTCGGTCACGGCATCACCAGAGCGCGGGGTTGTACTTCAGGGGGTTGGGCGTACCGGCGCACTCCTCGGCGATGCACAGGTCGGCAATTGCACCGGACCCCCGCAGCTCCCGCAACCGGGTCGACACGATCTTGTGGACTTCGGCCGGGGAGATGGTGTTGATGTAGATCTTGGTGTCGCCCTCGAACCCGGCGACGGTGGAGATCCGCCACTTGATGTTGATGCGCCACGGCATCGGTACATCGACGTCGACCGGGGTGGAGTGCCACTCCTCGTTGCACGGTACCTCGCCGCCGGTGGCGACGTGGACGGCGTGGATGAGGTCGGACATGTCGCGGATTTCTTTGTCGGACTGTTTCCACGGACGTACCTCAGCCGACTTGGAGTAGATCTCGATCGTCGGGTAGCGGTGCCCGAAACCGGCGAAGGCAATGGCCGAGTCGTTCTCGGCGATCAAGAGGTTGTGGTAATTGGCGTAGTTGACGCCGCATTCGTTGAAGAAATTGGGGTTGTCGCGCAGCCGGTACAGAACCTGGTCCGCGTTGACGCCGTGCTCGTCGATGGCGACCAGTTGCTTGTGCAGGTGGTCGAAGCTGGCGCCGGCCGGCTTGAGCCAGTTCTGGAACACGGCGACGTACCGGGTGTAGCGGTTGGCGTCGTACAGCCGCTTCATCGCGTCCAGGGTGAGCCGGATGTACTGCTCGTGCTCGTCGGGTGTCAGGGCGCCGGAAGAGGCCAGGTCGGCGGTCGTACGGGCGCCGTCGACCCAGTGTCGCCGCGCGATGACCACATCGTGGCTGCCGCCGAAGAATCCATCGGCCTGGCACAGCACCTCGTCCTCGTCCAGGGCGGCGACTTCCTCGGCGGTTTTACCGGCCTGGCGCAGTTTCGCCGACTGGACGGCGAAAACGTGGCGTTTCCCCTGAGGGGTCGACAGGTATTCCTGCTTGTAGGCGGCCAATTCGGGCGGTAGGTCGTACTCGTAGTTCTTGTGCCAATAGTCGTAGCTGACGATTTCGAACAGGTTGGGGACGATGCGGAACTCCGCCACCGTGTCGAACAGGCGCTCGGCGGGTACGTGTTCGATCCACTTCCACTCCCCGTCGAACACGATCCGCACCTTCTCCGGCGGCGTCTCCAGGTAGCGCGCGGAGCAGAAGACACACCCGTGCGTCCAATCGGTGTCGGATATCGGGTGAGCGTCAGGGTCGGGTTGGCCGAGTGGGCGGATACCGCGGCCCGGTACCGTCCAGACGCGAGTTCCAGTCGATGGGTTGATCTGCTTGATCGTGCCGTCTTCCATGGTCATGAGGTACGCCGGGTCCGGCATCGTCGAAATACTCATAGTGTCTTCGTATTCACCGTGTTCTATTGCCAGTCTGTATTACCGGTGGCCACGCCGTCGGTACGGCTGGTACCGGGTCATCATCACCACCCTAGTGTAGTGACCGGGCGACCGGTCGGGGTCCCATGACCGGCTGGAGCCCTTTCGCGGCCGTGGCGGTGGGCGCTGACATGTCGTGGTGGGCACGTACAATGGAGATCATGACCGAACAGAATCAGTCCGACACCGCCATCGATGCCACCCCCAATGCCGTGGTCCTCGGGCAGGGCCCGGATGGGGAGATGTACGTGCTGGCCGCGTCCACTGGTTCGGACACTGCCGACGACTCCATCACCGAGCCGGCCAAGGTGATGCGCATCGGGCGGATGATCTCCCGCCTGCTCGACGAGGTGAAGGACGCTCCCCTGGACGACGCTTCGCGGTCCCGGTTGCGCGAAATCTACGCTCAGTCGATTGACGAGTTGTCCGGTGGCCTGGATGAGGACCTGGCGAAAGAGCTGCGCCGGATCACCACGCCCTTCGCGGAGGGGTCGACGCCGTCGGATGCGGAGTTGCGGATCGCGCAGGCGCAGTTGGTGGGGTGGCTGGAGGGGCTGTTCCAGGGGTTGCAGACTGCGTTGGTCGCGCAGCACATCTCGGCGCGGATGAGCGGCGAGCCAGGTACGCGGGCGATTCCGCAGGGCGTACCGGGCGTACCCGACCCCTCCTCGCGGGGTACGGGGATGTACCTGTGAGCTGTTGTGAGACAAAGGGGACGGTTCTTTTTGTCTCAAAATGGCACCATTTTGAGACAAAAAGAACCGTCCCCTTTGTCTCACGGGTTCCGGACGGCGCAACATCCGTCAGTATCTCTCCAAACATGGCACAGTTAGATCATGCATATTCTCGTGGTGGACGACGACCAAGGCGTACGCGATTCTTTGGCCCGTTCCCTGCAGTACACCGGGTATCAGGTGACGACTGCCCAGGACGGGATTGAGGCGCTCGCCAAACTGTCCGGTGGTTTTATCGATGCCGTCATCATGGACGTGATGATGCCCCGCCTGGACGGTCTTGAGACGACGCGGATGCTGCGGTCGTCCGGCAACGACGTACCCATTCTGATCCTGACGGCGCGCGACGCGGTCGAGGACCGGGTGGACGGCCTGGACGCCGGCGCCGACGACTACATGGTCAAACCCTTCGCCCTCGACGAGTTGCTGGCCCGGTTGCGGGCGTTGACCCGCCGGGTCCATACCCCCGATGACGGCGAACCCAGCCAGTTGCTGACGTTCGCCGACCTCACCCTCGATCCCCAGACCCGCGAAGTGACCCGGGCCGGCCACCACATCTCGCTGACGCGGACCGAGTTCGCCTTGCTGGTCGCCTTCATGGAGAATCCGCGCCGGGTGCTGGAGCGGGGTTGGTTGCTCAACGAGGTGTGGGGATTCGACTTCCCCACGACGGCCAACTCGCTGGAGGTGTACATCGGGTACCTGCGCCGCAAGATCGAGTCGGATGACGGGCAGCGCCTGATCCACACCGTACGCGGTATCGGGTATGTCCTGAAGGAATCGAGCTAGTACCAGTGCCATCGATCACGGGAGCCATCGCCTCCGTCGCCCATCACGTACGGACGTCCTTGCGCTACCGCCTTGTCCTGCTGACCACCCTCATCATCGTCTTCGGTACGGCGATCGCCGGGGTGAGCACGTACCAGGCGGCCCGGGTGTCGCTGTACGGCCAACTCGACTTGGAACTGCTGTCCATCGCCAATACCACGGCCACCCAGTTGGCGACCGACTTCCAAGAGACCACCACGACCAACACCACAGCGCTGAACTCGCTCAACATGTCGAACGTCATCGTGGTCCTGGTCCAGGCCAACCGGAACACCACCACGCTGGTCGGGAGCAGCGATCTTGAGACCGGCGACCCGGAGATCGCGCTGGCTCGCATCCAAACCGGTTCCACCGCCCGCAACGGGCAGACACCCGACGGCGTCCATTACCGGATGGTTGCGGTGCCGTTTGTCGACTCCGCCACGGGCAACGCGTACGCCCTGGTCATCGCCCGCGAACTGGAACCGACCGCGAGCGGATTGCGGAATCTGGCCGCCCGGCAATGGGTCATCAGCGTGGCCGCGATCCTGTTGTGCGTCATCGCCGCGGTCTTCGTGGCCGCCGCCACCCTCAACCCCATCCGGCAGTTGACCTCGGTCGTGACGGACATCACCTCCACCGACGAGTTGCGGACGATTCCGGTCCGGGGTACCTCCGAGGTGGCCGACCTCGAACAATCCTTCAACATGATGATGGAATCTCTGACGGCGTCGCGACAGCAGCAGACCCGGTTGATCGCGGATGCCAGCCACGAGTTGCGTACGCCCTTGACCAGCCTGCGCACCAATATCGAACTGCTGATCGCCGACGAGAAATCGAAGATGCTGCCCGACGAGGCCCGGTCGGCGATCCTCAGTGACGTGGCGGCTCAGCTTGGCGAGTTCACGTCGCTCATCAATGACCTCGTGTCGCTCAGCCGCGGCGACGTCGGTCCCGGCAATTTCACGACTCTGGACTTCTCGGAGGTGGTCACCCAGGCGGTCAGCCGGGCGCAGCGCCGCGGGCCGTCGCTGGTTTTCGACCTGGCGCTTGAGCCGGTGTACGTCAGCGGCGATGCCGTCACGCTGGAACGCGCCGTCACCAACCTGCTCGACAACGCCGTCAAATTCTCTCCGCCGGCGGGCGTGATCACGGTACGCCTGGACGCGGCCGGATTGACGATCAGCGATCAGGGGCCGGGAGTGGCGCCGGAGGATGTACCGCACATTTTCGAGCGGTTCTACCGTTCCGATTCCTCGCGCAACACCCCCGGTACGGGGTTGGGTTTGTCGATCGTGGATCACACCATCGCCGCCCACGGCGGTACCGTCGAGGTCGGGCCGGCCGCCACCGGTGGTGCCATGTTCACCGTACATCTACCCGCAGTGGACCCCGACACCCTGGACTGACCTCCCGCGATTGGTGCCCTGCCTGGGCGGGCGGGTGAGACAACGGGGACGGTTCTTTTTGTCTCAGAACTGAGACAAAAAGAACCGTCCCCGTTGTCTCACCATCAGCCCCAGTGTCTCAGCCGCCCGGCGCAGGCACGTCCGTCGATAACTCGTGACTCAGTAGTACTCGCGATTGACGCAGTCGAGGATGGGCTTCAGCCCGAGCCACCACTGGTCGACGGGGCGCTGGTGGTCGGGGTCGGTACCGGCCATGGCCTCAGCGATGCCGGTGGTACGTACCTCGTTCTGCTGGAGCCCGACGCAGGAAATCTCCTGGCCGCCCTGCGCGATCTGGTCGGCCAGGCGGGTGATGGCGGCGTCGGCCAGGCGGGTCGCCAGCAGGCGGTCGGCCGGGGTTGGCGAGCCGCCTTGCTGGATGTGGCCGATGGTCAGGGTACGGGTGTCGTACCGGCCCTCGCCCTCCTGGTCGAAGAGGTGCGCCAAGACGTCGGTGGTGTAGTTGGGGTTGGCGTTTTCGTTGCGTACCCCGAGGAAGAGCGACCGGCCATGGGAGTCGAAGCTGTCCCGCAACCAATTGATATCGGTTCGGAGGGCGTCCAGCGTGATGCCGGTCTCGTGGAGGTACACCTGCTCCGCCCCGCCGGCGAAGCCGCCCATCAGCGCCAGGTACCCGCAGTCGTGCCCCATGGTCTCGATGATGAAACAGCGCTGCGAGGCGGAGGCCGACATCTTGACCTTGTCGATGCAGTCGACCACCACGTTGAGCGCCGTGTCTGCGCCGATCGAGCTCAGCGTACCGGGCAGATTGTTGTCGATCGTCGCCGGGACGCAGACGATGGGAATCTGTAAACCGGGATAGCGGCCGCGCTCGTTGGCCAGTAACTGGACCCCCTCGTACGCGCTCCAGCCGCCGATGACGATCAGGCCGTCGAGGTGCATCGACTCGACACTGCGCGAGATGGCGTACAACTCCTGGACCGTGGGTACGTGCCGCCGCGTACCGAGGACCGCGCCGCCCTCCTGGTTCCAGCCGTCGACGTCTTTCCAGGTCAGTTCGGTGACGTCGCCGTTGGCCAGGCCGACGAAGCCATCACGGATGCCCATCGTCGTGAATCCGCGTGAAATACCTAGCCAGGCGGATATTTTGGCGGCAGTGTTCATCCCCGGCGCCAGGGCTGAGGCGTGCATGATGCCGATCCGCCGATCACTTTGTTCGGCCTGGGTCCGCGCCGGATCGCTGAGGTCGTGGAAGATGCGGAGGAGGTCTTGAAACTCGTTTCCCCGCAAGGCGAGGGCCTGATCGTACTGCTTCGACTGGATCAGGTCGGGTACGCTGCGGGTTTCGGCCACGGCCTTCTCCAGCGGGATGCGCAGAATCTGCTCGCCGTGGAAGCCGAACACCAGTCCGGAGTCGTCGCTGGTGGCGGTCAGGACGTGGGTCGTCGCCTCGTACCCCAGCCAGGTGGCCGACCAGCGGTCGTACGCGCTCGGCGTACCGCCGCGCTGGACGTGGCCCAGAATCGTCACCCGGGTTTCCTCGCCGATGGTGGTCTCGATCGTCGACCGGACGTACTCGGCGGAGATGTCATCGCCCGCCGCTGTGGTGGCCCCCTCCGCCAGGATCACGATGGAATCTTTGCGGCCCGCCGCCCGCGACCGGCGCAGTTGCTCGCACATGTCGGCCTCCCAACCGGGCTGGGGCGGCAGTTCGGGTACGAGGACGTAGTCGCAGCCGCCCGAGATGGCGGCCGCCAGCGCGAGGTACCCGCAGCGGCGGCCCATCACCTCGACCACGAAACACCGCTGGTGCGAGGCGGCGGTGGAAGCGATGGCGTCGATGGCTTCCTGAATCCGGTGCAGGGCGGAGTCGACGCCGATGGTGATATCGGTACCGACCAGGTCGTTGTCGAT
>Ga0123354_10003417_pt1 | contig 21893 bp, 28 predicted proteins | sample TergutLab28metaG_2_FD_97872 | JGI IMG/M metagenome (GOLD analysis project Ga0123354, IMG submission 97872) | Labiotermes labralis P4 segment gut microbial communities from Petit-Saut dam, French Guiana - Lab288 P4 | ecosystem: Host-associated > Arthropoda: Insects > Digestive system > Gut ... | reverse complement strand
TTCTCCGGGAGCCTTCCCCGCAGCCATTTTTACGGCCAGTAAAAATACATCTTGGTCACCCATGTCGAGTTGTTTGCCTGAATAATGGACAGAAAACCCACCAGGGCTTGGGAGTCTTTGCTTGTCTAGCATGGCCCGGCGCCCGCGTTTGATAGGAGAAAAAAGAGGAGTCCTCGCCAGATAGTTTGACAGGGGAGAGGTCTCTCCCGGGGTTTTGGGAACCACTCCTGGCAAGGTCAACTGTTCCACTGACTGGGGTGGTTTAGTATGAGGCATCGACTGGGGATCTCGTACTTGTTTGGCCTTCCTCATCTGATCCCAAATTTTTTCCCCTAGAGGATTTCCCTCCTGAATAAGGCGCTGTACATACTCGGGGGCATCGTTATTATCCGTCCCGCCTGACATAAAAGATTTCGCCTCCAGTGTTGACTCTATTAATCTACTTTTCGTTTTATCGTGCTAAGTATTTTTCTTCCCATGCTTCGAGAGCTTGTCGCAGCAGCTCATTGAGCTTCAAATCCGCCGCAGCGGCCCGAGAACGAAAACGACGGCGAAATTCGGCGTCGACTTTAAAATTTAAAGGGGAGGCTGTTCCGTTCAAAGTTGTGTCTGGCATAGCTTGCCTCGGGGTAGCATCGACTCCAACTCGGGCATTTCCTTTAGTTGCCACTAGCCCGGCTGATAAAGGGGCGGCTTTCTTCATATCGTGCTATCTCCTTTTCTTTTTTTCGATTATTCTTTTTTTACAGAAATTCCAAAGGTCAGCAACCTCTGACGATGAGCGGCCACATGGATCAACCTCCATGACCGTTCGACCATCTATCATTGATGAGGCAAAATCCACGCGGTCATGGATGATGGTGGAAGCAACCGCCCCGTGCTCCGATAATGCGCCCATGGCCTGAATCGTAAGCCTCGAATTCGGCTTGGCTTGGGTCAGGGCAAACGCAAAGGGATGCCCCGCAGCCAGGGCAAGTTCCACTGTTGATCCCACAGCTCGAAGATCATGGGGGCTTGGTCTAGTCGGAATCAGCACGAAATCTGCTACCGCCACTACAGACCGGATAGCTTCCGTAATAGCTGGGGGAGTATCAATGATTGCCCACTTAAATTTGGCCTGCTCCAAAGCTTCTAGCTTCCCAGGCAGCTCTTTGAGTGTTGTAGGCGCGAAGGCTGGCGCTGAGTCCTCTCGGCTATTCCACCAAGCTGCGAGGGATGCTTGGGGATCAATGTCGATAAGCACACAAGGTCCATCACCTGCTTTTTCTGCCATCACCGCCAGATGGGCCGCTAAAGTGGTTTTTCCCGCCCCTCCTTTCTGGCTAGCAAGAACAATAACTTTCACCTTTTCCTCCTTTCGTGCTTTCGTTCTAACAAAAAAAACACTAGCCCCAAAAGGTTTATTTGACCAGAATAATCTATGTCAGCAGCCTCTGGTGCCACGGCTCCAAATGCCCTGCTCATCCCCCGGTGGGAGCAGTCGTCGCGCCATCTTTCAATATTCTGGTTCCCTCAACCTCCTAAGGCCACGGTGGTCACAATTACGAGGAAGGCGTAGACAACCAAGGTGATCAGCCGGGCCAATGCGTCTCCGATGTCTTCCCAGGGGGGTTCGTTCTGGTCCATGTTTTCTCTCCCGGGGGCAGGCCTAGTTGCATTCGTGGCCCGTGATTCCCTGAATTCCTATAGGTTGATGGCGACCTGGCCTCTTGTCGAAGTGCCCTTTGACGAAATCTGCTTCTACGCCATCCGCTTCCGGCAGGCTTGCGGCCTGTTGTCACGGTTATGTTTGCGACTGGCCAGACTCGGAGGGAGTGGCGTTGGCGAGGAGAATAATAGTAGATAAAATTCTATTTATAAATACAAAAAGGGAGAATTTATTCTAAATAATCAAAAGCCCGCCGAGTGCAGACAAAAGATCATCAAAGAAAGGACGGAAAGGAAGGTGACAATGCAGGATTTTGGAAGAAGCACTCTCCCAAATACTGGGAGTATCAGACGCGTCTCAACCTTAAGGATTTATCCATAAATAATTAGACATATTTCAGGATTTGCTATAAGTTTTTCTCCAATGGAGACAAATAGATGAGCATAAAATCCTGGGAAGTGTCGGATGCGTTTTGGGCAATAGTAGAACCACTGATCCCCCAGCCTCAGCGTGAACGGGAAAAGCAATATAAACGCAAGGTTGGAGGTGGCAGAAAGCCCATCGAGGCCCGTAAAGTTTTTGCCGCTATTGTATATGTGCTTCGTACCGGCATCCAATGGAAGGCATTACCCAAAGAGATTTTCGGAAGTCCCAGCGCCATTCACAGGTACTTTCGCGAATGGGAACGCCGGGGATTCTTTCTGGAGCTATGGGAGCACGGCCTGTCTGAGTATGATGACATGGCGGGGATTGCCTGGGAATGGCAGTCCATTGATGGGAGTATGAACAAAGCGCCGTTGGCGCGAGAAAGCGCAGGAGCGAACCCCACGGATCGGGGGAAAAAAAGGAGCAAAGCGGCATATCTTGGTGGACGGGCGTGGCGTCCCGTTGTCCATCGTCGCAACCGGTGCGAACCGGCATGACGTAAGCCAATTCAAAGTCGTACTGGAGCGGAAAATCACAGAACCAATCATGGCAGGGCAAATTGAAAACCTTTGCGCCGACGCCGGATATACCGGGGAAGAAGTCGCACAGCGGATGGAGGCTCTGGGCTACAGGCCTCATATACGTCCACGAGGCGAGGAAAGGCTCGCAAAAATCACAAACCCGGTGTTCAAGGCACGCCGTTGGGTCGTGGAGGCTTGCCATTCATGGTTTAACAGGTTCCGCAAGCTGACCATTCGCTACGAAAAATTGACCGCCACACACTTGGCCTTAACGCACTTGGCGGCAGCAATTATCGCACTACGGAAAATCGATGTTATTTATGGATAGGTCCTAAGTCAAACGCCAAAAGCACATGCGACTGATGGCCGTTGACCTTTCCCCCTTGGGGTATCCCAGTTAGAAGTTCGTGACTCGGCCAAGGAGGTCGTGGTCATGAAGAAGAGCCGTTTCAGTGAAGAGCAGATCATCGGGATTCTCAAACAGGCCGAAGCAGGTATAGCGGTGGCCCAACTTTGCCGCCAGCACTCGATATCCGATGCAACCTTCTACAAGTGGCGCAGCAAGTACGGCGGTCTGGACGTTGCGCAAGCCCGACGTGTGCGAAGTCTTGAGGAAGAAAACCAGCAGGCTTAAGCGGCTGGTGGCCGACTTGTCGCTGGACAACCAGGTACTCAAGGAAGTTCTGGCAAAAAACTTGTAGAGCCCGCCGGGCGTCGTTTGGCCGTGCGCCACGCCGTGGAGGCGCATGGCTATTCCGAGCGGCGGGCCTGTACGCTGATGGATATGAATCGCCGGACCTTTCGGCGCAAGCCGACAGTGGATCGTAATGCCGCATTGCGCGTGCGGCTCAAGGAACTCGCCGAGGAACGCGGACGTTTCGGCAGCCCTCGTCTGTTGGTACTTTTGCGCCGTGAGGGCTGGCCTGTGAACCACAAGCGCGTTGAACGAATCTATCGCCAGGAAGGGCTGTCCTTGCGACAGAGGCGGCGCAAAAAACGACCGAGCCATCTGCGTGTGGTACGGCCAAGTCCGGATGGGGCAAACCAGCATTGGGCTATGGACTTTGTAAGCGACAGTTTGGCTGATGGGCGGCGTATGCGGGTTCTCACTGTGGTTGACCTGTGGGACCGGCGCAGCCTCTGCCTGGAGACGGATCGTTCGATCACCGGAGAGCGTGTGGCCAGACGGCTGGACGCACTGCGCCTTCAAGGACAATGCCCCCAGGTCATCCGGGTGGACAATGGACCTGAGTTTACAAGCAAAGCCCTGGACCAGTGGGCGCATGAGCATGGGGTACACCTGGAGTTTATCCGGCCGGGCAAACCGACAGACGACTGTTTCATCGAGAGCTTCAACGGACGACTCCGCGACGAATGCCTGAACGCAAACTCGTTTGTGAATCTCGCTGAAGCCAAAAAGATCATTGAAGAATGGCGGCGGGATTACAACACCCTGCGCCCCCATAGCTCGCTTGGCTCCATGAGCCCGGAGGAATACAGAAGAGCCGCCAAAGGGGAAAAACTTATAACCCAGAGTCCGAACTTAAACTTGGTATACCCGAAGAGGTAAGGTCACCGTGGGGACTTACCGCGCCAAGGGCCTGTACGCACAAATCCGCACGGCAAACGATAGCCACATTCGCTTATGTAGGACCTTTTCCAGGCCATGCTCTAAATCGTGCCGATCTGCTCTGCCGCCCTATTGCTTGACGCTTGTTCCAGGCTCCAACTTCACAAGACCCAGTATGGCCTTGCGTCGCAGCTCTTCTTGTTGGCTTTCATTCGACATCGGCTCTAAATCGTTGATCGGGAGCAATCCAGGAAGAAGGTGTTGGTCTGCCTGTATCTTTTTCCCGTGGTTTCTTTTTTTGGGGATTCTTGGGGGGCCTGCCAGAGGAAGGCTTCAATAGCGCGACATCCTTCTCCATATTCCACCCATTTCTAATCTCGTTGACCACGTCCCAACAAAGGCTTTCAAAAGAAATATGGAGTTTTTCCGCCAGCCTGTAGGCTTCTTGAAGGGACAACTTGCGTGAGCTGTTTCTTGTTGAGCGCCAAGCGTTTACAGGGTGTCCCACATCGAATGCGCCCGCTGAAAGCTGGCTATCGTTCAGCGGTGGATTAAATCCTTCGGCCTTTTTACAGACGACCCAAATAAAGCACCGTTCAAATAGGTCAGCTTTCATGTATTTTTTTGTAATCTCGGGAGTAGAAGTGGGAAATAGGAATATTTTTATTGCAAAAATAGGAGATTGGCTCCTAAAATATCCAAAACAGAATATGCCAGGAAGTTGGCAACAACCCTCTGAACCTCTACTTCCCGCAAACCCTCAGATTTGATTTGGACGGAGGGAGTGTGATGCGCGTAGCCTATTCCTCTAGCTGCTCCACTCGGATGCCCAACGCATGGGCAATCTTGCCCAATGTGGCCCGGCGGGGCCTTGCGCCCTTGGCCTCCATTTGGCTGTACGCCGCGCGGCTCACGCCGGCTTTGGTCGCCACCTGTTCCTGGGTGAGATCAAGATATTCGCGCCAAGCGCGGATCAAGCTTTTGCCTTCCAACGTGACTATCTTGGAAACCTCCTGGGGGATGGTCATTTGGTCATCCGCCTTGCCGGACAGTTCCAGGTATTCGTCGTATGGCACGAGCACGAAAACCGGATGCCCGCCGTATTCAATGATCTGGCAGTTAGTACGGAATCTGCCAATCTGCTTATGGACCTTTTTGGTGCTGTTCAGCCTGCTCATGCTTTTTTGTAGATTTATGTAAGTTTTTTGTCAATAATACGTTCAAAATTTTATAAATTTTAGCGCAGAGGGTTTGTAGCATGGACTGGTTCCGCTGGCACACAGGGTCCACAACTGACCCTAAATTTCGGTTGGTAGCCCGCAAAGCCGCTCAGGTTGTCACCGGTGTGCGGCTCTCTGACGTTCTGGCCGTGTGGGCCATGCTCCTCGAACGCGCCTGCGCTGCCGACGAGCGCGGTATGATTGGCGGCTACGACTGCGAGAGTGCCGACGCCCACCTTGATCTGCCCGAAGGCGCTGCCTGCGCTATTGTCCAGGTCATGAAGGACAAAGGCCTTATCACCGACGAACGCGTGGCCAAGTGGGACCAGCGCCAGCCCAAACGGGAACGGGAAGACAACAGCGCAGATCGCGTAAGAGCCTACCGGGAAAGGAAAAAAGAGGAACAAAGACCTAATGTAACGCCGGGTAACGATATGGAACAAGGTGTAACGCCATGTAACGCCATGAAACGCTGCGAAACAGTTAGAGGAGAAGAGATAAGAGGAGAAGAGACACAGGAAGAAGTGTCGGGTTCTTCGAACCCTCACTCGAAAACCGCGCCGCTGGCATCGGTTTCCGAGACTGCAAGATCTCCCTCTCTGGCTCCCACTGCGGCAATCATCGCGGCTTATCACGCCATCTTGCCTGAGCGGCCAAGAGTTCGTGCGCCCAATAAAAAGCTTCTGTGTCAGATCCAGGCTCGGTGGAGGGAAGACAAAGAGCGGCAGTCCCTACCCTGGTGGGATGCGTTTTTCCGGGAGGTTCAGTCCATGCCTTGGCTTATGGGGCAAGGCAACTGGTCCGGCTGCAACCTGCACTGGCTTACAGGAGCCGAGAACATGGGCAAAGTGCTGAACGGCCTCTACCGGACCAAGCCACGGGATAATTTCCGCAGTGTCGGAATGCTGACGCGGCAAGGGGAACGGAATTTCCAGGCGGCCAGGGAGTGGGCCACAGAAGGAGTGTAGGCATGACGGATCAGGACAAAGAGCAATTCGCGCAGGCTATGGCCGGGGCGGCTGAAGTGCTTGGCAGCGAGATCACAAAGCCAAAGCTGCATCTGTACTTTGAGTGCTTGCGCCATCTGCCCATTGAGCAGGTTGAGCGAGCCTTGATACATGCCGTGGCCCAACTCAAATTTTTCCCGAAGCCTGTGGAGCTCCTCGATCTAGCCGGAGAGTCTCGCGTGCTCTTGTCCGATCGGGCGCTTGTGGAGAGCTCCAAGACGATTTCCGCCTTGGAACGGCACGGGGCTTACGCCAGCGTGTGTTTCGACGATCCGGTCACTCAGGCGGTCATCGAACGCCACTTCGGAGGCTGGCCGGAATTCTGCCAGGCCGTGCGCGAGGACGGGGCCAAGTGGGCCGGCAAGGACTTCTGCCGGGCTTACGAAGCGTTTGCCAGGCAGGGCGTGGAGTCTCACGGATATTTGCCCGGCATATGCGAGCGGGAGAATGCTTTGCAGAGCTACGACAGGTTCACGGAGCCGCCGGCGCTGATCGGAGACCAGCAAAAAGCTCTGACTGTGATGCGGACTGGGGAACAGGGCAAATTGCCCCCAAACCGTGACCTGGCTGGCGCGATTGTAGAGCGTGCCCTGGAAGAGGTCCTGCGCGGCGCATGTGGGGATGGCTTGCGGAATGATCCAGGGGGGCAGTCCGGGTCAACGCGGACGAGGATAGCAAAATAATTCGGAAAAACATGAGAAGAATGTTGGAGGACGTATGTCAAGCAAGTACGACCTGATTGGACGCAAGGAGATCATGGCCTTTCTCAAGCTGGCGTCTTGGGAGCAGGTCAAGACCCGTATCGCCAAAGGGATGCCTGTGATCCGCGAGGCCGGATATCTGCGCTGGATGGCCTGTTCAACGGAACTCGCGGCATGGATGGAACGGGGCAAGATGCGATAGACGCCTTTGTTGGAGCCGTGCAGGCAGAAAGTGCGCAAATCTGCGCCATCCTGCGAATTCTCCCTCTCCTCAAGCGCCTCAAAATGTGGCTCATTGTGACGCATGGCGCTTTCCTCTTCCGACATCCGCAAAGCCGCCGAGTCGATCGGTGTGGAGCTGTGCGCCATCAAGGCCGTGGTAGACGTGGAGTCCAACGGCTCCGGATTCCTGCCGGACGGCCGGGCGAAAATCCTGTTTGAGGGTCATATCTTCTGGCAGCAACTCCAGAAGCACGGCATTGATCCCATTCCCTACGCCGCGAAGTATCCCAACATCATCTATCCCAAGTTCGACAAATTCCAATACCGGGGAGGAACTGCTGAATGGGGACGTCTGAGCCTCGCATCTCAGATTAATGAACCCGCGGCCTATAGCAGTGCTTCCTACGGCCTCTTTCAGATCATGGGATTTAATTATGCTGCGGCCGGGTTTCCGTCTGTGCGCTCGTTTGTGGATGCGCAAGGGAAGAGTGAAGCGGAGCAGCTCGCGGCTTTCTGTACGTTCATACGCTCCGAGGGGCTCATCCCCTTTCTTGCCGGCAAAGATTGGACCGGATTCGCTCGTCGCTACAACGGACCCGCCTACGCCGAAAACCAATACGACATCAAACTCAAGCGCGCCTATGAGCGGTGCAAGGCGGCCGCGTGAGCAAGTACATCATCCTCGCGCTTGTGGTCGCGCTTCTGGTGGTGGGGTGGCTCTATCGGAACGACCACAAAGAACTGGCCAACACCCAGGTCGCGCTCTCGGTAGCTCAGGCCGTCAACGACGCCAACGCCAAAGATGTGCAGCGGCTCGAGAAGAGCGTCGAGACCACCGACAAGGTCCTGTCCAGTTGGAACAAGGATCGGACCACGTTGGCGGGTGTCCGCAATGCAGCGCAGCAAGCCATCAAGGAGGCAGTCCGTGCGCAAGATCAAAGTTTTCGCGTCTGGGCTGACACTCCTGCCCATCCTGTGGCTTGGAGCCTGCTCATCGAAAACTATCCCGTTGGTGCGAACGCAAACTACAGTGCTCATTCCCCCGGTGGCGCTCCTGGAGGATTGCCCGGAAACGCCGATCCCGCGAAGCGGCAGTAATGGCGACCTTTTGGAGACGGCCAAGATGCTGCGCATCGACCTAGAAGAGTGCAACGCCAGCAAGGCCCGGCTCCGGGAGTGGGTCGAGCGGCAACAACGCACTGACAGTGAGAGCAAATAACAATGGCGATTGATCCAGACAACTCCACCAACGCCACGCGCGCAATCAACACGCTCGCGGACCATAAGGATATATTTCTCCGTGAGGGGATTCTGGCCGGCATCTTCGGATTTGTGGGGGGAACAATCGCTTTCCTGGTCGAGAGCCACCGGCGCCCCCTTCGCGGCGGATGGCCGCTGGCGGTTTTTTACGTCTCCAAGGTCGGCTTCGGGTGTGTCGCGGCGTATATGGCGCTCCTGGTGTTGCCTATCTTTGGTCTGGGCGTCTCAGTCTACACCGAACAAGCCGTTTCAATCCTGGCCGCCATCGTCGGGTCTGATTTTGTCGGGCTCCTCCTACGGCGTATCCTGGGGACACAAGCGGATTTCGACCATGGAAAGAATAAGCAAAGTACGGACCAGGCCAGCTAGAGGAGGCTCCGTAATCTCATGCCTCAATCCCGAAAATGCGCAAATCTACGCGATCCCGTGAATTCCTGCTCTCCCCAACCTCCTCAAAATGTGGCTCATTATAGCGCATGGCGCTTTTTTCTCCCGACATCCGCAAAACCGCTGAACCGATCGGCGTGGAACCGCGCGCGGCAAGGTAACGTGTTATGAGCCAACCAGATATCGCCAGACCGGAAAACCCGGCCCCGCTTTCCGAAGTGCACATATACGAAGCCTGCAAGGCCTTTGTGGCTGCTTACGCACTTCCGGCTATGAGCCCAGGAAATATCCTCGAGAGTTGGAACCAAACGTCACTCCCGGCGGGAACAACCGACTACGCCGTGATCAACATCCTCTCGGATACACAGCACGGCACCACGGTGGAAACCTTCCGGGCCGATGATCCCGACATCATGCAGCCGGGCGTGCTTACCGCAACGGGACTTATCGAAGTGCTCGTTCAGGTGGCCTTTTACGCCCAGGATGATGTCTCTCGCAGGCGCGCCCGCAGGCTGGCCACAGTGACCAGATCCAGCATTGGCGTCCAGTTTTTCAACGACCTGGGCATGTCCGCCTTGTACGCGGATGATGTGCAGGAGCTGTCGTCAGCCGCCGCCCAGCAGCCCCTCGGGTACTCGACCACGCTGCACCTGTCTTACTGGGCCGGAGTCAGCGCCGACTTCCCGTACTTCGACGCGGCTCAAATTTCACGCCTTGAAAATGTCGACGTGAGTCATCCCGTTAACACCACGGCCGGCAACGGCTAAAAGGAGTAAGAAATGGCGATCCCCGCAACTCACATTGTCAACGTGGCCCCGCGAGTCATATCGGGCGGCAGTAACGACCTTGACCTGAACGGTCTGCTGCTTTCGGATAACCCGCTCATCTCCGCCTCGACTATGGTGCTTTCGTTCCCGAGCGCCGCCGCCGTTGGCGCGTACTTCGGCGCGGACTCGGTGGAGTACGCCGCCGCCAGCGTGTACTTTACCAGCTACAACAACAAATTTTCGGCTCCGAAGGCCTTCCTTGTGGCCAAGCGCGTTGCCGAAGCGGTTCCGGCCTGGCTGCGCGGCGGCAAGATCACTCAGACCGTGGCTCAACTGAAAGCCGCCTCAGCCTGCTCCATGGGGATCAGCATCGACAATACCACCTACACCGTAAGCGGCGTCGATTTCAGCTCCGCCCAGAGTTACAGCGACGTGGCCGCCCTCTTAGCGACCAAGCTTTCCGCCGCGGCCTCAAGCGGCGTCGCTGTCGATTATTCCAGCCTGACGGGCGCGTTCACCATCACCAGCGGCACGGCTGGCAGCGTCTCCGAAGTGTCCTATGCCTCGGCCACTGGCACAGGGACCGACCTTTCGGCTTTGCTCAACCTGACGCAAGCGAGCGGAGCCACGCTCTCCCAGGGCATGGACGCACTTTCCGTGAACGACCAGATGACCGCCATCCGGGTCCAGACGGAAAACTGGGTATCGTTTACCACCGCCTGGGAAACGGGTGCGGACGAAACCCTGGAATGGGCGGCCTGGGCCAACGCGAATTACGGCTGGCTCTACGTGGCCTACTCCACGTCCGACATGGTGACCTCCGTCGATTCCACGGCGGACTTGGCCAGCATTCTGCAGAACTCCGGGAATGACCACACCACGGCTGTTTACGGCTCGCTGGAATACGCCTGCTTCATCATGGGCGTTGTGGCTTCGGTGGCCTGGCAGCGTGTGGATGGAACCATCACAGCCGCCTTCAAGCAACAATCCGGGCTTGCCGCGTGGGTGGCGGACGAAATGACCGCCGCGACCTTGGAAGGCAAGAACTGCAACTACTTCGGCAAGTTCGCCACGCGCAACGCCGAATTCATCTTCCTGTATCCGGGCTGCTTGTCGGCTTCGGAGTACGGTTACATCGATCCCTATGTGAACTCGATCTGGCTGAACAACCGCCTGCAGATAGCCCTGATGGATGGGATTACCTCTGTCGGACGCGCCCCTTACAATCAGCGCGGCTACACCATGATCGCCGCCTGGATGATGGACCCCATCAACGATGCCCGCAACAACGGCGTCATCGAGTCCGGCGTCACGCTTTCGGAGAGCCAGCGGTCCGAGGTGATGAACGAAGCCGGGCTCGATATCTCCAACGAGCTTTGGACGCAGGGGTACTACCTGCAAATTCTCGATCCGGGCGCGGCTGTTCGCGCCAAGCGTGAAAGCCCTGTGATTTCTCTCTGGTACACCTACGGCGGCGCGGTCCAGCGCATCACTGTCGCCAGCACAGCCATACTGTAAGGAGGTCTTAAGTCATGTCCGATATTACCGTTGCCATTCCCGGCGCCGCAAGCGCGGATTCGAACGCCGACATCACCAGCGCCAACGCCGAACTGGTGTTGATCGCGGCTGGTGTATTCCCGGCTGGCGTCGCTTTGCAAATGTTCAGCACGGATCAGTCCTACACCATGCCCGCCGTGAACATCGCGCAGACCCAGATGGGCGTGGACGGCAAAATGGTGTCCGGGTACCTGCCCAGCATCTACTCGGTCTCCATCATGCTGCAAGCGGCCAGCCCCAGCCGGTTCTTCCTCTCGACCCTGTGGGAGGCCATGACCTCCAACAGATGCGTTTACGCGTGCGGCCTGGTGTGCACGCTGCCCAGCGTGGGCCAGCGCTTCGTTTGGAGTAACGGAGTGCTGAAAAGCGGAGTCATTGTGCCTGCGGGGGGGAAGGTGCTCGGCGCCACAACCTGGAGCTTTGACTTCGAGACGTTTGAAAGCGTGAGGATCTAAATGGCCCGCAAAGAGATCACCATCGACATCCAAGACCGGGACCAGGTTCTGACCTTTCGGGTCAGAGAGATGCCCGCCACCAGGCTTGAAAGCTGGATCATCCGCGCCTTGGTGTTGATGGCCGGGAGCGGCGCGCGCATCCCGGGCGGTTCCGATATAAAAGCGGCCGGGGCCTTTTTGGCGGAAAAGGGCCTGGCCGCCCTGGGCAATGTTGATTTCGAAAAGGCCAAGCCGTTGCTTGATGAACTGCTCGGCTGCTGTTCGCGCGTCATCGAGCGCATGGAAGAGCGCTGCACCCCGGAGAGCGTGGACGCCTACATCCTGGACGTGGCCACCCTGTTTCGGCTGCGCATGGAGGCTTTGAAACTCAACCTGGGTTTTTTAGGGCCGGAAGTCGAAAGGCTCTCCGGCTCCCGCGCGAAGCCAAGTACCGAAGCGCCGTAACAGGCGACGGGTACGCGGATTACGCCAATGTCTCTGGGCTTGTGGGCATGATCGTGGCCAGAAGGCTGGCCACGATCAACGAACTGCAAACGTTCTACAGCTATGAGGACATGCTCGATATGGCGGAGATCATCGCGGTCCAAAACTACAACGAATGGGCCGCCCTAGAGGCGGCCCACAACAAGCGGTGATGACATGGCGACCATTGTTGATTCCCTGCTTATCACCCTGGGGCTGGATGGCTCCGACCTGGAAAAGAGCCTCTCCGGCGTGGAACAAAGCATTGCCGGGTGGGTGAAGAGCATTGTTGCTGATGTTCTTGACCCGCTCGCAAGTTCGTCCGCCTTTGGCGCGTTGCTCTCAGAGTTCACGGACGCCGCATCCGCGCTGGGAAAGGTCTGGGAGGATGCTTTCCGTGCCGTGGGGGGGGAAACGCCGACGTTACAGTCAGCCCTCGACTTGGACAACGGGGCAAACGAGCTCTTGGGGGCAGTAAGTGATACTGGCTTGCCGCCACAGTACGAGGGCGTTGCCTCAGAGTGGCAGGATACAGACACGGCCAAAAAATTCAACGCGGCAACAACAACCCCGCAAGAGAGCCCCACAGTGCTTTCAGCTCTCATTATGGGCGAGGTGTTGCCCACCCTCACGTTGTTTGATCAAGCGCTGGCTGAAGCGACTAAAGCTTTGGATGGCTTCTTCGCCCGCCTGGCGGACGGGTCATCCGTGCTGTCCGATCTTTGGAGCGTCTTTGGGACCGGAGAGGAAAAAAACGATACTCTACCGCAATCCAGGGCGGAATTGAAAAAAGCCGACGAAATGTTGTGGCCCGACCCAAAAGACGCGGCCGCGAGATCCTCTGACGCCCCCAATCAGGTTGTGGACACCTCTGTCGCTGCCGGGCCGAAAGTTTCGGACACCTCGGCAGGCGTTTTCAAGACGCTCGCCAATGTGGTCAGCGGGATTCTTTCTTCCATAGGCGGCTTTTTCACAGGCGGTTTCGATTCCCCTGAAGGGTGCAAAAAAGGGGAAGCTACCGTTGAGGACGCGGAGGCAAAAGCGCCGCACCAGCAAGAAGCGCCCGCCACGAACAGCCCGTCATTTTCGGATGGCGGATTTTGGGCCGGCATTAAAAATTCTCTCAGCGGCGTTGGCGAGAGCCTCAAGGCTTTTGACAATCAGATGCGTTCGCACCTTGGAGGCTTTGTCGCCCAGAGCGTGAGCGTGGGTGCCTCGCAGGGCTTAAGCCCGGCCCTGGTCGCAGGAGCTGTACACAACAACAGTGAAACCATCGTGAACGTCGGCGGAATCACTGTCAATGCACACTCGAACGACGCGGTCGGCATCGCGCGCGAAACAGGCGAGGAAATTCGACGCATGGTCGCCACTGCCAACAAAGGGGTTCGTCAATGAGCCTGTTAGATTCGCTTCCAGTGAATGTGATAACCCCACTTCCGAAAAGAACGCTGGAGGGTCTGCTTCCGATCGTGGAACTAGACTGGGTGTTGCTTGACGAAAAAGGCCAAACGGCCCTCGCCTTCACAAGCTTTCTCGATATCGACTATCAGAACCAAGGAACCGTCCTGTCGTATCCTGTCGAGGAAGGAGGCTTTGAGGTTTACAACAAGGTCAGTAAGCTGCTCGCCATTAACGCAACCATCGGCCAGCAGGGGACAGACTCCGACTTTGCGCTCACTTTATCAAAACTTGAAGACTACAAGGTCAACACGACCAAGCTTTCTATTGTCACCCCTTCGGCTCACTACAAAAATATGACCTTGGAGACGTTCTCCTATACTCGCACAAGTACAAGCCCAACAGGATTGGGGCTGCTGGCTGTTAAGGCGACCTTCAAAGAAGTGCGCGAAGTGAAGACCCAGGTCATGACAGGGATCATTACCGAACCGCAGAACCCGACCAGCGCGGGAAAAACAAATACAGGGCAGAAACAACCGAATACCACCAACCTGCCCAATCGTAAGTAAAGATGAGCTATCAGCCACACAAAAACGTTACTGTAATCCCTGCGTGTTCCGGTTCTGGCCTTTCCTGGCCTGCTCCAGTCTCTGGGGTTGCTTTTGCCGTTTCTGAGCCTCCAGCTGCCGGTCTTTCTTGGCCTGCGCTTGTCGTTGCTCTACTTGTTTAACCCATTCATCCAAGGATTCATTCCACGCTTCTTGGTCAGCCCGTATTAGTGCATCATCCCGTCTTTGTTGCTGTCGCCCTTGCCACTCAATCGTCTGCTTCCGGTCGATCCGCTGTTTAGAGCCTGTCTGCGCCCAAACCGGGGACGTGGCTACAAACATAAGAAATAGAAAAAACGTTATTATTTTCTTCATTGATAACCTCTCTCCAGAAAGTGCGCGAATCTGCGCGATCCTGCGAATTCCCACTCTCCCCAAGCGCCTCAACACGTGATTCATTAAACTTCAAAGAGACAAAAAACAGTCCAGAAAGAGACGGTAAAGAATATATGCAACAAATTCCTCTTTCACAAATCCCGGCGCAAACCCTGAATGTCGTATTGGCTAATCAGTCTTGTACCATCTCGATTTACTGGCGGCAAGAACGGTTGTACCTAGACTTAAGCGTCGGCCAAACGGTTATTTGCATGGGCGCTGTTTGCCAGAATAGAGTCGATATTCTTCAGTCGAAGTCGCCAGTTTTTGTGGGGACACTTCATTTTTACGACCTGCAAGGCAAGCGACCGCCACAGTGGGAACAGATGCATACCGGAGCAGACGGACGTTTTGTCCTTTTTTATGTCGCGGAGGGGGAAGAGCTACCCCAGAGTCTGAGGTACTAAGATGCTCACGCGCACAAGCTTCGGCATCAAAAGCATTCAGATTGAAGTTGCCCTGGCCCAAGGGGAATTTGACGGAGGCGGCAACACAAAAATTATCGAAGGGCTTGCCTGTGCAGTGGATGTGACAAAACCAGGAGGAGAAAACAACAGCGCTCGCATCAAAATCTATGGTTTAAAATATGACACCATGTATCACCTGACCATGCTCGGGTTTAAGCCGCTTGAGTCACGCTGTAACGTGATCAGCATCAAGGCTGGGGACATGGATGGCCCCCTAGCGCTCGTTTTTCAGGGAGAGATCATCAGTGCTTTTGCGGACTTCAACAATGCTCCCAACATATATATGCAATTTGAGGCCGATACTGGCGGCTATTATCAGCAGATGGCCTCCCCGATAGTTACGGTGAAGGGTGAAGTTAAGGTGGATCAACTTTTCGAGCGATTCGCTAATGAAATGGGATATTCCTATGAAAACAAAGGGGTGACCAGTTCCGTTGCAAACGTATGTCTCCCTGGCTCGCCTATCGATAAAATAAGAAAGCTCGCGCATGACGTGGGTTGCGACCTGATCATAGACGACAACCATGTCATTATCTTACCCGTCGAAGAACCTCGAGAGCGCGACCCGGTGCTTCTGAACAAGGATACCGGTTTGATCGGTTACCCGACGTTCAATGACAAAGGTATCATCTGTAAGTGCCTGTACAATCCCAATCTGAAGTACGGCGGGCTGATAAAAGTCGAGAGCATCGTGCCAGGCGCCTACAGCGGCGTGTGGCGCATTACCAAGCTGGTACACTCTCTCACATCGTACATTCCTGGCCCTGATTCCGGCGCGGCTACGACCGCCTCCAGCTCTGGCACCAACACGGGCACTAACTCCAGCTCCAGCTCTGGCGCCAGTACCAGTAAATGGGAATCTGCCATAGAGGCGTCGCCCTATGATGCATAAAACGAGACCAACAGTAATGGTACCGGCAAGAGACCACGAAGAAAGTGTCGTCACAGGGGACAAGACATGACTAAACCAGTGAAAGGCACCCAACGCCTGACCTCGGCCAACACGATGACCAATGCGGTCTCTTTTCTGGTCGAGCAGATGATCCGCGACACGGTGAACACCGCCGAAGTGGTCTCCATAGACAAGGCCGACCAGACCAGCACAAGCGGCGCTGCCGGTTACGCCGACGCGACGCCCCTGGTCTGCCAGACCGACGGCTATAACAACACGCTGCCGCAGGCTTCAATCCCGCACATGCCCTTTTTCCGCCCACAGGCCGGGAAAGCGGCCATCGTGATGGACCCGCAGCCGGGCGACAAGGCCATTCTGGTGGCCATGAAGCGCGACAGCTCTCTCGTGGCCACGGGCAAGGGCGATCAGGTCCAGCCAGGCAGTTTCCGCACCTATGACCTAGCCGACGGCTACCTGCTGAACGGCTTTTTGGGCGAAGCCCCGGAAATATGGCTGGAGCTGAATCCGGCCACGGGCAACATCTCCTTAAGCACCAAGGCCGCCAACATCGACATCTCCTGCCGTGAATCCGGGAATATCGAGATCACCACCAAGTCCGGGGATATCGACGTTGCCACGCAGGCGGGCAACATCGGCGTCAAAGCCACGGGCGAAGTTACGGTTGATGTGCCGCAGGCAATCTTTACCGGCGACGTGTGGATACAAGGCAGCTTGGTCTTTGACGGCGAAGCAATGGGGCTAGGCAACGGCCCGGCCAAATTCCGTAGCGGCATCATCAACTATGCGGGTGGAATCAATAATACGGGCGGGCTCACCAACTCCGGCGGCGTACAAAACACGAGCGGGACGGTCTCTTCAAACGGCAAGACGCTCGATTACCACACCCATGGCGGCGTCATGCCCGGCGGCGGCAACACGAGCCAACCCAACGAGGGAACCTAAAGGGCCAAAGGCCGGAGGCTGTAGCCGCCGATTGAGCGACGCAGCCCGCGTCCGGCGAATTTACTTCGCCGGACATCCGGGCGGGCAAGGAGCGGATAAGGAGCTAAAATGCATACCAGGCGAACGCTGACGCTTGACAGCACGTGGGATCTCGCCCTGGACGGAACAGGGCGCATCGCCCTTACAGGCGAGGATATGGCCACAGCGCAAAACGTGGCCAATGAAGCGCGTCTATTCCGAAACGACGCCTACTTCATCCAGGATCAGGGCATCCCCCATTTCATCGTGGAGCTGGGCCAGCGGGTGAGCCAGTCTGTTTTGCGCTCCTACCTGCGGGAAGCAGCCCTGCGAGTCCAAGATGTCCAAGAAGTGCTGTCCGTGGAGATCACCGACATCGACCCTGAAACACGCAACCTAAGCGGCGACATACAATTTACAACTGTGGAGGGCCAGATAAATGGCGCGATCCGGACTTATTTTTAACCCGGCCACCGGCCTTGTGGCCCCGGACACGGCGGATATCCGCGACGGCGTGGCAACGGACTGGGCAACGGCTTTTTTTGAGGCCGATCAGCCGCCCTTGGACACGGAGCCGACCACCCCGGCGGGCCAGCTCATCGACGCCGAAGTGGCGGAGATCGAGGCCAAGAACGCCGAGATGCTCTACTTGTCCAGCATGTTCAACCCCTACGTTTCCGACGGCCGCTGGCAAGACGCGCTGGGCTACATCTACTTTTTGCAGCGCCAGATTGACGAGCCGACCGTCGTCACCTGCCAGTTGACGGGCTTAAACGGCACGGTCATTCCCTACGGCGCTCTGGTCCAGTCCGTGACCGGAGATACGCTCCTGTGCAACAGCTCCGTCACCATTGGGCAGGGCTTCGCTTCTGGCACGGCGCAAACCACCTTCCGGGTCACGGAAAACGGCCCTATCGAAATTCCCCCCCATGCCGTCACGTCCATCGTCACCACCATCCCAGGCTGGGACACCGTGGATAACGTGGCCGCCGGGGCCGTTGGCTGCAACATGGAAACGCGGTCGGAATTCGAGGCCCGACGGGCCGCTTCCGTGGCCGCCAACGCCCACGGATCCACCGGAGCGCTTTTCGGCGCCATCGCCAATGTCAACGGCGTCCTGGACGTGCAGGTTCTGGAGAACATCGGCCCAAACCCTGTGGTCAAATACGGCGTCACCGTCCCAGGCCATGGGGTCACAGTCTGTGTGTACGGCGGCGAGGACGCGGCCATCGCTGAAGCCATCTACCGCAAAAAAGACAACGGCGCGGACACCGGCGGCAACACCCAGGTGGTCTATACAGCGGCGGACTACTCCAACGCGGTCTACACGTACCTGATCATGCGCCCGACACCGACCAATTTTTACATCAAGGTGACGCTTGGCCCCGGCAGTACTCTTACGTCCGATCAGGCCGATGCCATAAAGACCGTACTCTACCAGGACTTCTACGGCATGAACGTGACAAGCGGCCACGCCCGTATCGGTCTGGCCTCCACCGTGTACGCGTCCCGTTTCTACTGCCCAGCCATGTCCGTTCCCGGCGTCACGAATATTCAGCGCATCCAGATAGCCCTGGGAGACGGCGCGGCGTTCGTGGATTCACTGACCATAAACGGCAATCAAGAACCGGTCATGGCCCTGGGCAACGTCCAGGTAGTCCTCTCGTAGGGGTGCGGCAATGTACACATGGCGAAACACACGCACGACAAAAGACTTCCGGGAACTGGAAAACACCCGCGATTTGGCGAGCTACGCCATTCAGAGCCAGTATTCGGCCTCGGAAAAGATTTTAGCCCTGTGCGCGGGGTTCCAAGAACGCATCGACCCTCATTTTGACGTGGACCTGTTCTACCGCAAGATGTTCGACATCTATACGGCGGAAGGCGCCGGCCTGGACAACTGGGGCGTGATTCTCCAAATGCCCAGAGCGATTCCAGGTCCTTTCCTGGGGGATTGCTTCGGATTCGATCTGTCAGGCTGTCACCCGTTCGATCAGTACCCATTCGTCCCGGACAGTTCGACGACAAACCCTGACGCCTTTTTGATCACCCTAGACGATGAGCATTACAGACTGCTTCTGCTCTACAAAGCCATGGCCAACATCTCCGCATCCGATGCAGCCACCCAAAACAAGTTGCTCTCTATCCTGATCGACTCCGGCATTGGGGATATGCCGAGCGCCGGGTACGTCCTTCAGGTTGATACTATGGTCATCCGCTGGGTGTTTGAGGACTTTTTGGATTCCATGCAACAGGCCATATTTAAGGCCGTCGGAACTTTGGCGCGCGGCGCCGGGGTCGGTTGGGAGCTCTACGCCATTGATCCCCGCATGACCTTCGGCTTTGACGGTTCGGCGATGCAGCCTTTCAATCAAGCTGTTTTTGTACCTGATTTTGCAATGATAACACCTTCTTAAGGAGACCAGCCATGATGCCTCAGTATCCGCAACAAATTATCACACAGCCTTTTGCCAACAAAGGCAACATCCGCGTCATTCCGGACGGAAAGCAGGTCCAGGGGCAAGCCTCCTATGCGGAAGGGTTCCCCGTTGAGACGCAGCTCCCGCTTTCCAATGGCGGAATCGCCCCGAGCCGTCTGGATTTCAACGGCATTCTGAATGTTCTCTCCGCGCTCGGATTCTGGCAACAGTCCGGTGGCCAGATGATCTACAAGGCTACGCTCGATTACACGCGGCCATCAGTTGTCCATTCCAATGGGCGACTCTGGTGGTGTGTTGCCGACAATGGACCGGACGCCATTAACGGCGTCGTGGCGCCGGGAACGAATGCCAACGTCTGGATGGATTTCATGGACTTCCTCACCACCGGGGATGGCAGCGCCGGGAGCAGCCGTCCTGGCGGATCCGCTGTCCGACCTGTTGGGGAACTCATCCATTTCTATGGATCCACAGCCCCGGATGGATTCCTGGCGTGTGACGGCTCGGGGTTCTCCGCGACGACATATCCGCAACTTGCCGCTTTTCTTGGGGCAGCCGTTACACCGGATTTACGCGGGGTGGTGTTGCGCGGACTTGACCCCACGGGACTACGTGATCCGGACGGTCCTTTGCGGAACCCTGGGTCTTATCAGGGCGACGCCATGCGGAACCTGCAGGGAAGCTTCACGAGCTCAGAAGGCGTAGCGGAAGGAGTATTTACCATGGTGGGCGGTAAAAGCAGGCAAGTAGGCACACTCCCTTGGAGTGGTAATGACGTAAATTTTGATGCTTCCCTCCAAGTGCCTGTGGCTCCCGAATTCCGCATGAAAAATATATCAGTGCTGATCTGCATAAAGCACGACTAGAGGTGGATCATGGCTGTAAAGATGCGCTATGTCCCGACCAGCGGGTCGCTCTCCGGGATGTCGTTTGAAAAGCAGACCGAACGGGCGTTCAACGAGCTCGGCGTCGAAATCGACGACGCCAACGCCACGGCGGCTGAAGCGCTTGACGTGGCAACGCAGGCGGAAAATAACTCCAACCAGGCAATACTCGGTGTGCAGGCGGCAACAGAAGCGGCTAACGACGCATCCCTGAAGGCCGATGCCGCAAACGGTGCTGCACAACAGGCCGTGGCAACGGCGAATGCCGCACAGACCGCCGCAAACAACGCTAACGACCAGTCAGCGACGGCCATGGCGAATGCACAAACGGCGCTCTCTGGCGTGGCTGACGCCAATGCCACAGCAAACAATGCGCTAAGCGTGGCAACACAAGCGCGAGGAATGGCACAGACGGCCAGTGCCCAGGCGCAGACTGCATTGAGTATGTTTGCGAACGGTATGGCATATACAGTCACCCCAGACGATACGAACCTGAATACGATATTTTTAGGCCAGAGGCTCTACCTGACCGGTACCGTGAACAATGCCCCAATCGCCGTGCCGTTTTATCTTGATGTAGTCAATACGAATGATGTGACAGGAGCGACACAACGGGTATGGTGTCCGGACAGCCCGCAGGAGGTTTATTCGCGCAGTGCGGTTATTGTCAATCCCACATCACAGAACCCCAGCGTCACCTGGGGAGCGTGGCAGAGTTCATCGCTGAGTGCGCAACCCACGCCACCGATAGTTCCGAATACCGCGCGCATCGGCTGGACTATCGGTTCTACTGTTCCCGATTATGGAATCTATGGAATGACGGCAAGAGCCCAATGGACGAACTATGACCCGATAATGCTGACGCAATCCGGGGTAAATCTGCCTCTGACCGCCGGGACTGTCTACATTCTGCGATTAAATCTCAGTCAGCCCATAACAAATTGTAAGGGCGTCTTGTATTGCACCATGGCCAATTCCTCCGACAATCTCCAGTTCGCGCTGTACACCGCACACGTACCACAGGTGAACTCATGGGATTCCTTGGCCGCGTATACGGACCCCACACCCTTTAAAGTGGGTACTCATCCGACTTATTCTCCATACCCAGGGCCGTTTACCCCAGTTTATTGGTCTGGGAGCACGCCTGTAAACCTGGGCGTTGGAGGATACATGCTGACAGTTTGGTCGAATAACGCAACGACCGGGGCATTGAGGGGGCTCGCGTTCTCCGCTGGAGACGCTGAGATGGTCGGAGCGCTCTATTTCACGAATGGGAACACCACGACAACGCCGCTTTCCCCCTCGCCATATTACCCTGCCAGCAACCCGTCTCCGGGTATTTTCTGGGTGGGATTTTTCTAGGGAAAAACTGGTAGCGGTTTTGGGTGGGTATTACCTTTTGACATTACCCAGCAACGAAGGGGCTTACGAAAGTTACTCGTAAGCCCCTTAAATCTTTGGTCGTGGCGGAGAGATTTGAACTCACGGCCTCCTACCAAGGATGCGTACCAGGCACGGCCCAGATGGAGTTGCCCCCGCTAAACCGGACACCTCGCGATTGTTGACGAGCGGATGAACTCTCGTGGCGATTGCATCCGCAGCCCCTTGTGGGGGTGGCACTCATTGTAGTCTTCGAACCAGGCAGCA
>Ga0123354_10003416_pt1 | contig 21895 bp, 14 predicted proteins | sample TergutLab28metaG_2_FD_97872 | JGI IMG/M metagenome (GOLD analysis project Ga0123354, IMG submission 97872) | Labiotermes labralis P4 segment gut microbial communities from Petit-Saut dam, French Guiana - Lab288 P4 | ecosystem: Host-associated > Arthropoda: Insects > Digestive system > Gut ... | reverse complement strand
GTGATACTGTAGAAGGGCAACATATAGGTGATACTGTAGAAGGGCAACATATAGGTGATACTGTAGAAGGGCAACATATAGGTGATACTGTAGAAGGGCAACATATAGGTGATACTGTAGAAGACTAAGTGGGGATGTCGGTCACTTCAGCTGCAATGACTTATCAGAATGAAATACTAAATGGCCTGCAGAAAAGGCAAAATCATCATTTCATTACGAAATTTTTGGCTACAATACGCGGGGTAAAAACTGAATTTTTATCAAATTTTACCCTCTAAATGTTGCCCTAATTATTTTATGCCTTTGCTCAGAATTACCCAAAATGTGGGTGCACATTTATTAAAAATCACAAGCTTAGTCATCATCATCATCATCATCATTATTGGCACAACAGCCCCTTTTGAGCCAAGGCCTTCTTCAGAAGCATCTGCCAGCTGTCCCTATCCCTTGCAACATTCCTCCAATTTCTCTCCCCCAACTTCCTGGCATCTTCCATCACACCATCTTCCCATCTCAGTTTCGTCCTGCCCCTCTGTCTTCTTCCTTCTAACACTGCAATGAGAAATGTTCTTGTAGGGCTCTGTTCCTCCATGCGAATAACATATCCTGCCCATTTTAGACGGTTAATTTTAATATATGTTACTATACCACTTTCCTTGTACAATGCATAAAACTCATTATTGTTTTTTATTCTCCATTCTCCGTTATCATTTGTAGGTCCAAAGATAACTCTCAAAATTTTCCTTTCAAAAACTCCTAAAATAGCTTCGCCAGATTCACAGGCTAAGTACTATAATAAAATTTGGCAGAAGTACCAGCACAGTTGTAATATGTTATGAAATGTTCAACTTGTGTTGTTTACAAGAATAGTAACAAGCATAATTTGTAGCTCAGTTATGGCTACTGCATGCAGAATGTGCCCAAGCAGAACGTAATGTACACCTGCTTGTCCTCTGTCTATATACGAAATACATATTTCCTTGCTCAAATACCTCACAGTTATCGTCACCATAATTCGGTCGACTTGCGTTCGAAATTACCTGAAACCCACACATGAATAATCAAGGGAGTTCAGGTCTAGATCGATCTGTTACGTTTGAAACTGGTGCTTAATGGTCATTACATATCATTTATTTGTTACATGGCGATACAGCCCAAATCGGGTCTAGGCCACCTCATTGTTTAGGTTTCTAGATCACACACAATTAGACACACACGTTTACACCCGCTAGGGCTCCTCTGAATGAGTGATCAGCTCGTCGCACAGACCGCTACCTACACAACACTCAGCAGACACAACAGTGTCCTCAGCGGGGTTCGAACACGCAGTCGCAGCAATCAGGTGTCTATGGATGTACGTCTTAGACCGCACGGTGTTATGCATTTATCTCTAAATATCAATACAATTCAGAGAAAAGAAGTAGTACTTACCATACGGTCAATGGCGCTGATTTCATAGCACGGAATGCATAAAGACACGGAAAGTTTAAACAGACTACTTTATTTGCTGCCAGTGCATCATCTCAATATATATATATATTTATTTATTTATACATACATATATATGTGTGTGTACGTGCGTGCGTGCATACTTGTGTGTTTAGAGCTGCTGCCAGTCGCATACCCATATCGGCGGTCGGAATTTCCCGATTTTACCTTATATGATGTTCTTGTGGGATCTTGGGGGGTGTCGAATCGTATACGGGTGCCGACATTCTGACCAATCGTACTATCTTCATAATTGGGACCGCGCACACAAGAAACAGTATATTCTGTTTTGACATCCCAAAATACGTGTATCTTCAGTGTCGAATTTGCGTACGTGTGGCTTGTTTCTCTTGGATGTTGAGACTACATTTTTCCACAATGTAGTGTCGACCAGCGGAATGAGCGACTGACCGAATCGATACTTGCTCCTCGTAATCTCGCATGCCCCTAAAATTATGTGGCGGTCAAAATTTTACGAAGCCACAGTTTCAGTTTCTTCAAGGAATCGCGTGTTGGAATACACGGACCGAATTTCGAGAAGCTGTGAAGGTTGGGTGACTAGAGCACGTTACACGTCATGCTATCGATTCCATCAATACAATATATCGATTCCATTGTTTTGTGTTAAAATGGCTGTTGAACCACAAGTTATGTATTCAGGTTTCTCCTGTCAGTTCTGTTCAAGATCGGTTTTTGTTTCACTTCATTATTTGTGAAATACGCGCCGAAATATATTCCAGCCAATAAATGCTATGAACTAACACTTGCACTTGTACAAAAGAAGTGCCTATCTGAAATTCTATGAGTCCGTATAAGCATTTACTGCCACGACTAAAAGTTAAGACATGTGATTAAGGAAAGCGTCCTTGAAAATTTACTTTTGCCTTTTTCGCTTTCATTTTTGGATGGATAGCTGTATGTTCTGTGTCTTTCCACAGTTACTCTTGGTGATTTCATAGAAGCTATTTCCTTCCTTTTTGATATCTTTAGCACGTGGCTGAAGCTTCGTATTCTGCATCGTCAAGTAGGGATTTTCCCTTAAAACTATTGTCAGACTTAACCCAAGTAAGAATTACGTCACAAAATAAAGTGCACATGGACAACACAGATTGTTATCTGAACCAATCCCATAGGCTAAGCAGTATTATTTGGTGCAACATTGATTAACGTGACGAAGGTATTAATATTTTGCATTTTGAAATGTATATACAGTACTAATTTGTTAATGCTGATTAAAACTCTTTTTTATGTCAGAATCAATGACAAAATTTTATACTATCGCGAATGGTTTGTGACTAAAGTAAAATTTTCGGTTTTACATGATTTCAGTTATCCACAGGTCCAGGAAGTTGGGGGAATTTTTATTTTATTGCGGGAATTTGGATATAGAATGCGGAATGTTTAGTTGACATAATGTTCCAAATACCTTGCCGCTTTTCTGTCTTTCAAACCCCATGATCCAAGTACTACCTACTACCTATTACTACTACTACTACTAATATTACTATTACTACTACTAATAATAATAACAATATTTTCCTTATCATTGACGAAATCCTCAAAGGTGAAGAGCTGTCATGCTGTTTGTTTAGTTAAACCTCTGCTATCGTTCGTGTTTTGCCACAAGTTCAACATGGTTTAAATTTCCTTTCAGAAGGAAATTAATAAACACTGTTTTAGTTCAGGATAACACACACCGTCCGGCGTTTGTGTAAGTTGTAGAAACTCCATCCCCCCCCCCCCTCCTAACGTGGCGCAACAGCGCATAGTGGAACAGGGACTCCTCATTATCGAAGCTACACGACAACATACGATAATCTGTAGGACTCCTCTGGACCAGTGATCAGCTCGACGCAGAGACCTCGACCTGACAACAAACAACACTCATAATAGATATCCATGTTTCCGGCGGGATCGAACTCGTAACCCCCGCCAGCGAGCGGTCGCAGACCCACGTCTAGAAACTCCGTAATAATAAAAGACATAAAGTATAATATTTAATGTTATTTCATGTGGCAGTGAAGCTCCGTCTCATACCTTAAGCACCAATATCTTATGAACTACGTATAGGAATTTGTAATTTTTTTGTTTACTGCTCAATTATTTGCAACCATATTACGTGGCCGATCTAATACATGGGGTTATGAAGTGCAATCGTCCGTACTTCTCGCGAGGACAACAGCCACTTACATGACTGCATAGCTAGTTTTTTTTTTTAAATCTCTTTCCAGTCTTGCAGGGGAATATTCACCTTCTGTCAACACATTTAATACATTTGCGCGTGTGCTGTGGGTCTGTGCCCCACGACTGCAGCCCTACACCCCGCAGCGTGTTTGCCTGAAGTTTGTTACTTTTGTATTTATGTTCCGTTGGCCGTCTGTGTGCTGTGGCAGAACGACCGGTGTGCATGTTCGATACCAATATTGTGATCACAGTTTCGCCACACTTCACTTTAAGTTGTAAATTAATAACATCCTTCTGCACAGCATGTTTGATACAAATACAGTTACGGCTTATGTTACGGAACGGTTTGCATTCTCTCAAAATTTAAATGGCTTGGAATTGGCCGGCACTAAAATTTATTATATACACACACTGCTTGTGACGACAGGTGAGATTGGCTGTAATACCGGAGGAAAAGTTGAGGTTCTGATATCTTATTTTCTACCATCTTCTGTGCGTTAATCAGAAGTATAAGATTTTTAAAACGACTAACATATGCACTTGAGCGTATCGATAGGATTTTTTCACAAACAAACTGCAGATATGTTTCGGTCACGCACGTGGCCATCCTCAGGTTGGTAAGAACAAGAATACGAATACAATTATAATGTGGGAATCAGTCCACAGTTTAAAAATCATTTAGTTTTTTTGTTAAATTCTCTGTTAAAATAGAGTACCATGTAAAGAGGTATAGAATGTTGTATAGTGGTGTGGCTGATGTACCTAGAAGGTATACGTAGTGCAATTATAATGCGCACAGACTTAAAACATGTAAAATTTATGTACACATTTAAGTACTGTTACAACAAAGTGAATTTCGTGCCTTAGCAATGTATCTGCGGGATTCATATGGGAATAGAGATTTGTTTTGTGAAATTATTTGCAGTGCCAGAAAATCCTAATTTATATCTTCCAGTGTAATTAGTCCAAAAAAATATCCTAGTAACCGAGGTATTCGCCTATATAAGAAGGAACAAGCAAAGCTTACAAGATTTTGTGTATGTGTATTTATCTTTCATAAGACATCCGTGCGTTCGTTCAGGTTTTTTCGTCTCTTTGTTTTGTTTCTATTGTCATAAGGATTTTATGTAACTGCAACAAATTAGCACTGTGCGTAACGTCATCTGTGTCCACCAATGTCTCATGGCTTTATACCAGTCTAATGCTCAGAATAATTCTTACTCAACGTCAAAGGGACAAGCAGTAGAATTTATTGTCACAAACTGCTACAGCTCTTGACACTTACCTTTTTTAGTCAACGCATTATAATTCTCAAATTTGTGATTTCAGGATATACATTATCGAATTTTTTGAAAATCCCGGACGAATTACGCGACACACGCGCACACACACGCACACACACACACACACACAAACACACACACACAAACACATAAACACGCACACACACACACACACAAACAAACACACACTGTTGTCGTAAAGACTTTCGGAGCTCTCTTTGTTAAGAAAATGGGGTTAGCTTTTACCAAAAATGACTATGTCTTTCTGTTTCTCGTATTTTAATATTGACAGTTTTTGCTGTGTCCATATTTGCACGATATTTAAAAGCTTCCGAGTTTATAAAATTTAGACACGGCCTCGTACAGTAGATCATGCCTTATTGCCTAGCTTTTAATATGGCGTTAATATAAGTATGGCCCCGTTACGGTCGAATGCCTGTCCGACTCCAAATTAAACCGTGATTAACGTTAGTATTTTCTGTGTTGAACTTGGCCTAGTCCCTTTTTACTAGCTTTTTCATTCTCACTATTCTCAGTGAGTTTGACGTTTCGCTTGTCTATGCTGCTGCCATTCAAATGGCAGCATTTCATTCGCAGAAGGCTGCATCATTTCGTCACCCTTACAGTAGGGATACAGACTTGGTTGCGTGGAATTCGCAGTAGAATGAACGTGCAGTTGAGACAAGCTGTCCACGTGGTGCCACGGTTACTTATATTGCTGTCTGTGTGTGCTTTCCACATACCACTCTCTGCTGGTTTCGAAGTCACTGTCTTATAAAAAAAAGAAAATGGTTTTGATCTTTCCAGCTGTCTAGATACTTTCCAGTTTTGACGACGAGCAGTAATTAAATTTTAAACTCATGGTTCCGTGCATCGTAATTCAATATTAATAAAAATCCGACCAGATGCAACAGTATGCAGATATTTATTTACTGCTAAGTCACTCTTCATGTTCCGGGTGTCAAATCACCCATCATCAGGAGTACTAAAAACTGTAACCGCACCCTCCGGTACAGGTCATAATACTGGTACAGCTACTTCCCTCCAACCTGGCCCAACCTGTACCGGAGGGTGCGGTTACAGTTTTTAGTACTCCTGATGATAGGTGCTGTGACACCCGAAACATGAAGAGTGACTTTGCAGTAAATAAATGTCTGCATACTGTTGCATCTGGTTGGATTTTTATTAAAATTGAGCAATGCTTAATTTATAAGGAATGAGATCTATAGCCCTCTTATAATGGGAAGTAGGATTTAAAATACAGAGTTCTTTAATTATAAGAAATTCCTTAATTTATTTTCAGTTTTGGTTGTATAAAGTACTGTGACTTTTTAAAATTCTGATAATTCTGTAGATGTGAAATTAATATGGTAATTTAGGACTCAGTTTCGTATCGCAGTAAATTGAAAAGTTTGTAACTTTAAGAAGACTTTGTGTTACAAGTCGTAGATTAAATAAAATATCATTAGAAGTTTATTAACTTACGAAAGAACTTCATTGGTACTGAAAAATTGTACTGGGACTCCAAGAAATCTTATAGAACTAAATGTGCACGCATAAGGTACAGGACGGCCAACACGTGGTGTATCACACTTATTGAATGGTTCTAAGGATGGAACAAATGTTATGGGAAAATATGAATAAATTACGACAGGTACAGAGAAAAATGAAGGATGGTAAGAATGAAGAACGAGAGAACTTTGAAAGAAAAACAGAAAAAGAAATCCGTGATATGATTGTTGTTCAGTTTTGTTAAAGTCGACACTGAGTTTGGCAAAATAATTCATTATATAATAACTCAAAATTTATCATGTTAAGTATAACTATACGCAAAACTACCATCGTGCCACTTCTTTGTATGGGTGTGAAACTTGGTATAGAAGCATAATGCTTGATTAAACACGGGTGTAATTTATCAACTATTCTGTAGTCAGGAATTAGGTATATCATTATTTATACAGTGAGACAACTAGGGAAGAGTTTTATGATGATTGTAGGAACACTTCCATCGCCTTCAGCGTGCCAGATTTCTATGTTGTTGTTTTGAAGTCTACGTAAAACTTCGTGACGGGATAGTTTTATTTCTTTGCACAAGGCGGGTTGAACGACAGTCACGTGATTCATATTTCGCACAAAGACAGAAGACTTATGGAAAGAGCAACTATTGACAGTTCAGGATTTATAACGGAAAGGAACTTGGAATTCGGGAAGGAGGATTTGACAGAAGAGCTTTATAGATAGCAATATTTGTTACATTTCTACATGCATAAAACATAAGGGTTTGTAAATAACTTGAATGTGGAGGTACAAGCTGCATCAATACGTCATGCGAAAGGTGCATGTACATTTGTCCTTTAGAGGCCTGCAAGTGAATTCCTACTTTCTCTTGTTTTATCCACCTTGTCTTGAAATATCATGGCTGAAAGGAGTTCTGATACTTTGACGCACATCAGCATATAATTTTGTACCACATGGTTTTAAGTAGTAATAATAGTATGTACCGTCTTTCATCTGGCGCTAGTGTTAGCCACAGAATATGTATTTCCTTCACAAGTTTAGTCAGAAGCAAGAAAATGTAGGCTTCTACTTTCCGTGCACTTTGTTGCCTTCTAAATAGTTCAGTGGAAAATTGTACTTGTGCTTTTTCATTTAAATATTACTTGAGGATGCTGGAGACCAAAGGAATCACAGTCTCGGGATAATATTAAAGGTGTTTACTGTTTAGCCCCTTACTGTCTTATGCGTCACGATAACGATTCTGTGGTTCGGCCTTGGGCTTATGACACAAGATAATGAAATGTTGTTCAAAAATGGAAAGGACTTTTTTGTCTGCTTCGACTATGTGGTTTCCAAATCTGGACGTGAAATTCTTCCATTAGGTCAAAATTCTCAGAAATATGTAAGGAGCATTCTCGATCAAAATTTTCAACCTTTTAGCTCCTCCTTGTGTCAATCTGGTCAAATGGCTGAAAGCAAAACTTTCTGTCCTCGTAATAGAGGATGAACAGGTATCTGTACTTCAGACTGGTGATAATTTGGAATATTTTATGAGAGAAATACAGTAATTTAAACTTGGTAGTAATGAATATCTGTACGTGGTATAGCCTTTCGCGTAGCGTGTTTGAGTTCAGAGCAGTTAATTTCGAAATAAAGAAGTACCTTTGTCATTCAGAGAACCGTGCATCGTGATATATTCTTATAATAAAACCAACGAGATACACTAATTTCTCAAATTTATTTTTGGAATAATACTCTACATGTTTCGGACAGTCTTCTTGTCCATTATCAGTAGTCTAGCACTCGGCAAAACCTGTATCACTTATACCTGTTGCTGTGTATACAGTGCTAGACTACTGATGATGGACAGAGAAACTATCCGAAACGTGTAGAGTTTTATTCCAAAAATAAATTTGAGAAATTAGTGCGTCTACTTGGTTTTATTACAAGAAAATGCCTTTGTGCTATACAAGTAAAGATAAAACGTGCTGTCGAATATATTTGGCGTGCCCAGCAACACAACACTGAACGGAAATATTGTTCATTTAGATCGGCAGTGCGGTAACGAAGCCGGTAAAATCTGGTTGGTTCTTCTTGCTTAATTTTCTTCATTTCTCTTGTAATGTTCCAGTTCGTCCATAGACGGCACTATCAATAGACAGGTAATAAAGGTCTATAATGTGTCAGTTTAAATTTTCTTTCGATTCGGTTTTTAGGGGTGGGTTTTTTGGTTTGGTTTCATTGATTTTTCGACTTCAGATTAGGTCTTGCTGTAGATATTCACGGACTTCTCATAATTTGGTTGTAGATTTCTTACTATCGGCCTTTGACAAAACCTGATCTTAGATTATTATACAAGTTTAGGTGACTGATCTAGGTGTTCACGTGTTCGCGTGATTATAACAGCTCTTATTATGGGACCAGCCTCAGGAGTAGCAGTACTTCGCGTCTGAGCACAGAACCACACTCAGCTCCTGTAACACTACCGTTCAGAATACCGGAAGATGGACACAGTCCAAAAACAAGTAATTCTAGATGAAATGTACCATAGTCAAAACCATTTTTTATTTATCATACGTTAAATCGACGAGCGAAACGGGAATAACTCAAATGTCGCCTTTAAGTTCAATTTGGTTATAATTTGCATCTCCCGGGAAACTGCTAGAATAAAGAGCAATACCGCTGGGAAACGAGCCGCGTAAAATAAAAGACAGAGCGAGAGAATTGTTGTTTGAAGATAGAAAACGAAGTGGAAGAACAGAGTAGGAACACACACAAAAAAAGAAATAAACAGTCAAAGCCGAAGGGAAAAATATAAAGTCAGTTCTCAAATAAACGGCGAATTGGAAAGTAGAGTAAATTTACATATCTTCCATGTAACGTAATTTCTGTAAACAGTTTACAGTTTTTATTAAAGCGCTCGCAAAACTGTGTGTCTTGATTTTCCAAGAACCGTAGGTGCAAGAAATACGATAATATTACGAGCGGGCAGCTTCGCCACTTGTATTTCGGTGTTTTGTTAAAAATTCATACCAGTGGGATTTTTCCCCCTTGGCACATCCAACCTGACAGAGTAGAAGATAAAAAGGGAGGAAGGATGTAGGACACGAAGGTTGAAAGAGCAGAAGAATAAGGGTTGAAACATTCTTTTTATAAAAGCGATGGTTGGACTACCAAAGAGTGGACAATTTAACGGAACAAAGGGGGAAGAAAAGATGCTTCATATACAGGCAAGGGGTGGTGTAGAAACAAACATGTTGGCCGAAACCACAATGGACTCTGAAGACGCGGTGCTGTGCCTGCTGTCCGCAGTTTGAGTCAAGACCAGTCAGCAACATTGCTTAGTGAGCAGTACGTTGAATTTGGGGTATTATTAAGTAAATTGGTGTCGTGTAGCCAACTCTTAAGAAGAAATACAGGTTGAAGAATTTGTGTGTGGTTTCTTTAGCAATAATGTTCTCAAATATAAGGATTGTTTAACTTCGTATGTGATGAGTGGGTAGCTCTACGGGTGGGGAGGAATTAATCTTGTAATTGGACTGAGGAAACCCACGGTTGTTTTCTGTGGGTAAATACGTTCATTTTCTGTATGAATAAGAAAGAAATATAGGTAACATTGCTGGAAGCAGGTTCAAAGCCGTCACCGTTCAAGGGGTGAAGGCGTATGGGAGGGATAGATATTGTAACTTCACTCAATCTTAGTATCAGCGCTAGGTGGAGGAGATTGGTCAGTGTCACTTTGAGCGCTCCCGGTATCTTTTGAATAAGAGTCTTGATGAGGCCCAGAGTCGAACTGGAAGTTAGGGAGAATGGAAACCGAACCGCTATTTGTCTCTTGTCCTATGCGTAGTCTGGTTCTGCACCGACTGAACTACCGCGACTTCGACGCCCTTTCCCCGTGGCAATGTACCGTAGACAGTTTGTGTAAAAATGTGGCGGTATTGAAGACGGACCAACTGCCTCGTGTTCTGTAAAATACGGACTAGAGAACCTCTAGTGACAGCTTTCACGTTAAATCTGCATTTTTTACGGAGTTCTCTCTCCCGTAATGCTAGCTGTCCTGCTTCCGAGGTCACAGACTACTTCGTTTAATCTGGTGTTTATTGGACCGTGCATCATTGTGATAACTGAAGAATAAAAAACCAACTAGATACCACTTGATATTTTCTTGTACTTTTTATAGGCTCAACATGTTTGAAGCATTACTATGCCCATCATCAGGAGCTCGCGACTATGATGTTGATTACCACATTGATCGTTTCGTTCTTAGTTTGCTGTAGGTTGGAGGTTAGGTGCGGTTAGGCTGGAGTAGTTGTCCGGACTGCAGTGGTAATTAACATCATAGTCGCGAGCTCCTGATGATGGGCATAGTAATGCTTGAAACATGTTGAGCCCATAAGAAGTACAATAAAATATCAAGTGGCATCTAGTTAGTTTTTTATTCTTCAGTTATCTGTTTCGTTTAATGTTCATTATTGCACGTTGCAGAAAACCGGACCTCAGATACACACCGATGATATACTTGGTGCAGTACATCTTTCGCTTCTCATGCCTCAGTACGCCATTAGCAACTTGAAATCCCACGTACATTATAAAAATATCTTACTTTCTGTCTTTAGTTTCCTTTTCTCTTTTCCAGTAGAAAGTAAGGCATAAAATATTTTTGTAAGTCTATTTCCACAGATCTGTCTTCGCGTACTGGCATCGGGTGTGACAAAAATATCGCCTTTCTTAGTAAGGAGAGTGTATTTTGTGTCAGTCCTGATAGTTTATGTCATATATAGATATAATGTCCACGACAGACAGTGAACAGTGTTTACAACTTATTCGGTGATCACTCTCTTGTGTTGCGTTCTGGTATAATTTTCTGAAGTTGTTACTGTGAACGTCTCTCTACACTCTGTCAAATATTTGTATACGCAAGTTAAGGCTTGTAGTATCTAGAAAGGAAAACGGAGAACATTTTTACATACAGTAACATCATGCAGAAGGTTCTTACATTGAAGGAGGGACGTAGGCCTAAATCTTAAACTGTAAATTGAAAATGTATACTCTCAAGAGGTAAAATCATTCCCTTTTATCCTTTCAGTCAATGTCCATTTATTGATTTCCCATTTTTATATTCGTTTATAGTGTTGTATTAATCGGAAAATCAATTAACTAACGTTAAGAATGTATCATTTTGGGTTTAGATACAGTAAATATTTGTGTCCTGACACTGATGTTTCACGGAATCATAGTGCCTCTGTCTTCAGGTCTAAAGGAATAAATTCAAAGATAAACTGTAGATACTAGGGGCTGCATGTGAGTATATTTGAATTACGAAAGAAAGTAGGGCTTATATGTTAGTAGAAGTAATTTCCAAAAATATTGATCGCACGAAATTTCGTTACTTTCTGGTTTCATTCGATGACCGAAGAATCGTTGCTAAAAGTCATCCATCTGAAGAGAGAGAGAGAGACACACTGATGTATTTCAACAGCCTTATTGCATGTCCGTACTGAGATAACTGCAGCATGTTCGCATTACACAGTGACTGTAGCAAGAATCATTATGCACTAAATTTGATAAATTTACAGAAGTGAAAGTCGATAAATATTTACAAAGAGAAATTCTTCATTTAAAAAATATCTGATTTTTATAATTCAGTTTGTATTCTCCTCTAGCAGCCGTAGTTTGGATTTTTGGCCATATTTATTTTCAGACATGATTCTGAAGCTGTAAATCGCTCGGATACCTATTGTGCCGTATGAACGACCGAAGAATCGTGGCTCGATTGCTAGCAAAGGCAGGAAATTTTTCTCTTTTCAGAAGCATTGAGGCTGGTTCTAGGGCCCACCCATCTTCCAGTAGTGGATGCCAGGGGCGCCTTCCACTGGGGTAATTCGGTCGCAGAGTGAATCTGACTGCCCACCTTCATCCTAATGCCGAATTGACAAATGAGATGAATCGTAACTCCACCACTCCATGTACCATCCTGGCCTACAGAGATAACTCTACTTGTATTTTGACGTTTTGCTGACTGTGCATCTCAGTATATTTATCTCAGTATTTAATCAACTTGATGCACAAAATTTGTTTCACAATAAGTTTTACTTCATGCTTCTACATGTTTCGAGCACATGTGTCATCATCAGGTGTGTTGATACCAGAGGCTGTGTAATGCAATTTTGACCTCCTGATGATGAGCACATGTGCTCGAAACGTGTAGAGGCATGAAATAAAACTTATTGTGAAACAAATTTTATGCATCAATTTGGTTAAATACTGAGATAAATAAATCTACTTGTATGTTTTTAGATATTTATTAGGACTTTCTGCACCTGAAGAAATTGTGAAAGAATTAAAATTTTGGCTTCAGTTCTTTTTTAGTGAAGTATGTTTAGTGAGAAGCACAACTACTCTGAGATGCTTTGCAAGTGTTTTGTGACGGAGAAATGTGTTCATCAGTAGAACTGATCGTTAAGTAGAAATGCTCTTGTGTAGTTTTGCACCTCCACTAGGGTTGGCATTGCAGTTATATTTTATTAATTCGGACTAGCTGGTGGCTGCCTGTTATGCGCTGTGTACTGGATGTGCCCGCCGATGTCATAAATAAGTTTCTGTACGGAGCTCTGCGCTTCCATAGCGTGCAAAATTGAATGTAGTATTTTTGTAATTCAAATTGTGTTTGATAATTCCGTTATTACATGACAAGGAAGGTTGAGTGTTAAGCGTTACGTTATTATTAGGGTAGCGAGACATGTGAGGATACTGTAGTCACGGAATGTAACTTGGATGGGGAAACAAGGAATGCATAAAAATTTTTTGTATTAAACATCTCGTTTTAAAATTTAAAAAATAGCGTTTAAAATGACACTTATTGACACTGGGCCTCTCTATGTCATTTGTACTGAAGACTGATCCTCTTGGAATACAGCAACCAGGTTATAACACTGACACTCCCCTATTTAAACTGCACTTTTCAGGAATGCATGGAGGAATACCTCCGTTCCCCACACGTCGTAATGGCGCAGTGGCCAGTAAACAACAGGGCCGACTGTTCTCTCCTTCTTCTTGCGTAACACAATCCAATTTCCTCTGACAATTCTGGGGAATTTTGCGGTACCTCGACGACAGTTTAATACGCATAAGCTCTTAGTGGTCAGCAGCCACTTCATTGATTCATGAAGCGATCGGATTATATATTCTGGTACGTGTCCAACCGCCGTCAGTCACTGCGCATCAGTTTCCGGTCGATGTAAGCATTACTTCACGTTCAGCGCTGCATATGGACTTTCACCAGCGGCAAAATTTTGCGGACACGTGGCTGGGTTTTGTATTATGGATTCAGCGCATAGGGTAGAATAAGACGAATCGGGTCAAGGAGTGAAAAGAGTCACTTCAAAAAATGATCGATGAATGTCAGTGAAGCAGAATGTGTCGCTCGTGCTGCCGCATATTATAAAGGGCGGCGTGTTCAGCGCTGTCTTAGGTCAGAAACATTAAAATCCAAGTCGCGCTTGTATGCGGCAGAGACGGAAGTTTCAGTAGACATAAGCAATTACTCAGAAAAACGCGTTGTACCTGGCATTAACACTGTAATAATAGTGTATTTATTAGTGTAGACTTTGGTTATCTTACTTCCATTTTCCTCCGGCTGCGTCCTCGTTTTCGAACAAAAAATTTCCAACCAGGGAGCTTTTGACTTCAGTTAAATGTCCTTTTTTTGACTACTTTCTATCTCCTAAAACTCCTGCGTATGTTAGTGGCACTATAACGCAAAACGAGTGTTTCTAACACTTATTAAAACACGCAATTATGTTATATTAGCATTTTGCGATTAAAACAACAACGGATTCAGCAGTTGACCTTAGGAAAGTCTCGGCTGACGTCGGCGCGGAAATACCGAACAGTTTGAATGCGGTGCAAAATTACTCGAAGGACGTCTGCCTCTGAATTTTATACCCCTGAAATTTAAAGAATTCTTAAGACATCTTCTTTGAGAGGGATTTATGTTCAACTAAATTCTATGTGTATGTCCTCTTTATTTATAAGCTTCTTTCTCGCTGATGTTTCCATTGTTATGGTCGATAGATGATAAATGGCCGCTCTGTCCTAGTGCAGGCTCTGTTTGGAACTGTAGGTAGGTCTGAATCGTTGTCTGATGGTACATCTACCGCTGCACGCTGACATTTTGCTTACGTTCTGGCGTACTATGGAAGGGGTGTCAAAGCGCCGCGGAGGGACCGAATACGCTAGCAACAGTATCGTCTCTGAAATAATGAGGAATGCCAACTCGATGCAACAAGGTAATTTTATTGATAAATTCTTAGCTCGACATGTTTCCGGCACATACGCCCATCATCAGGAGCAGGTCGTGTGTGCGGTGCGGGCGGTGCCCGCACCGCACACACGACCTAGGCAACGGCTGTCAAGACCACCACCCATCCAAACACTCGGTGCAGAAAACCGTATGCTGCAACACAACATCTAATGCTCCTGATGATGGGCTTATGTACCTGAAACATGTCGAGCTAAGAATACATTAATAAAATTACCCAGTTGCATCAAGTTGGCATTTCACTTTATTTCATGAGGAAGATGCACGGCCAAACAACCCTCAAGTGTCGTCTCTCTTTCTTACCTCAGTACATCATTTATTCACTCGGAGTCCAGTTGTAACCCAAGTACTTGCACTCGTCTTCAACCCCCGCTTTGTGTCCAAATCAGATTCAGTGAACCAGGAGCTGACAGTATTCTGGAGTATATTGTCTTTTACATGATTGTACAGTGACACTCGTTCTGACGTTACTATTCATGGGAATTTTCTTCGGCCAGCTCCTGTATGTCCTGTCGCTAGGAAGTCATATTCTTTGCAGCCCCCAGATTTTTAAAATAGCCCATACTTTTTTTATACTGCGGTGAACTCCGGGTAGGAATGCAGACGTACAATAATATATAAATACTGTTCCAAAATTCCATCTAAGGCAGATTTGTTGCTTCTGTTTCCCTATGTCGCACAGTCCATTGTGTAAGGATATCGGTGTCAGGACTTAAATATACCGTAGAATATGCATAATGCTCTTGTGAAATCGCATACAGTAAATGTCTGATGAGTGCCATGGGATATTTAAGTTGTATTTTGGAGCGGAGGCACTGATAGATGCTTTTTACTGTAGATGCCGGACTGCTGGCTAGAAGTCAGTATTCGGAAGGTCCTCCGTTCGACCATATCGCCACAGGTTTTTTTTGGTTTCCCTGTGTCTATAAGCAAATGCTGAGATGGTTCCCAAGATTCCAAGTTGCCACTACGCGCTTCTCATGTAGCCCTCCCGACTTAAATTTAGTAGTAACCAATTTTATATTTTGTATACATGCAAAATAACCACTGCCACCGGGTAACAACCCAATTGCAGTTAATAATAGTAATTATTATTATTATTGAATTCGAAATATCAAATTTAATACTATCAATACATTGATAACTGTAGTTTCTACTTCTTTTAATGTGTCATAACACTTTATTTTGCCTACAGAGATTGTTCATATATTATTTTGATTCTCAGAACAAACAGTGATTCTATTTATCTAATCGGACTTAATCGGCTGAACTCTATAACGGAGAATCTGAAAATTTTCTGTGTGGTGGGAAGTCACTACAATTTTTTGTATGTTATTTAGATTGATTTCTTTCTTCGAGGGCTTAAATCGAGTACTGTTACTGCTGCACTCGGTATTGTGCCTGTAACAAGTGGACAAATTCTTGACAAGTGTTCATGAGGAGAATCCCTTGGGTTATAATGCTCTGCACAGGACAAGGGCTGTTGACACTGCTCCTGACGTAAGCAATTTATACGTCATTAAATTTCGCTGGCAGGAACGCAGTGCTTTAATGTTACTCAGCGGAAATGCTTACCATCCTGGGCTTGCTGTCAGGTAGATTTACGGTCAGTTACTTTACCAAGGTACACAGAAGTGCACATACACGAGTGGAGACGTGGTGTCTTGTATGGTCTTGCAGCATGCTCTGTGCCTACATCCAACTTGAAGACGTAGGTAGGGATCGAAATATACTGTTAAGATGTCTTTGGGATGGCGTCCAAAAATGGAGATAAGATTGGGTTTTGAAATGCAGAGGGTGGGGTGGGGGTGGGAAGGAAGTTTCAAAGCTTTCGGTTAATGCACAACATGCAAGTTAATGCACAACATGCCAGTTAATGCACAACATGCCAGTTAATGCACAACATGCCAGTTAATGCACAACATGCCAGTTAATGCACAACATGCCAGTTAATGCACAACATGCCATTTAATGCACAACATGCCAGTTAATTGGAACATTCACACATGACATAAACAAAGCAGTTTTATTTTTTGCAGAATTAAATGTAGAAGGAAAAATATTTCTAAGGTGGACCTCAAATAGAGTGTGAAGCTGTAAAATGGATTTATTTCGCTTAGGATAGGGACCGCCAACAGACGATTCTTTATTGGATAATTAATATCTCGTTACATAAAGTATTTGAGAATATTTTACTATCGTACCAACTGTTAGATTCTTAAGAAGTCCTCTGCTTCGTAGGAATAATCAGTTCTGCACATTCTTTACTACTGTCACAATTTTTACTCGTCGGTGTGTAACGTCGTGTTGTCTAATACACGGATACATTTTGATGTTTTGCTGAGCGTGCATCTCAGTATAATCTTATTAATTGACCAACTTAATGCACACATTCTTATTTTATAATAAGTTTATTATATGCCTCTACATGTTTCGAACAATACTGTGCTCATCGTCAGGAGGTCAAAATTGTATTACACAGCATCTGGTATCGTCACACTGAAACAAGTGAGTGGTCTAAAATTACTAAAATACCATTTTATAAATATGGGCACGTAGTAGTAAAATTTATATATGAATTCAAACATTTTAGACCACTCACTTGTTTCAGTGTGGTGATACCAGATGCTGTATAATACAATTTTGACCCATTGATGATGAGCACTATAGTGCTCGAAACATGTAGAGGAATGTAATAAACATGTTATAAAATAAGAATTTGTGCATTAAGTTAGTCAGTTACTAAGATGGATAAATTTGTTACAAATGCAAATCCCAGGATTGTATTCCCACCTTAAAAACGGAGTTAGTGTTTTCCTGCAGGACGTTGATTACCCACCTGCCAAATTACACGATATCATAACACAATAGCGCATAGTTTGAATCCTTAATGTCGTGACAACCTCAAGACTTGTATAGGCCTAACAATTGTAACCTGGTTTCGTTGCTCTTTTCTTTCCACTTAACATAGTTGTCTATTAATTGGTGGTCCTTTACTGCATTCACGTATATACCTATATGCTACATATTGATATAACTGAACCACATGGAGTAACGTGATCGAATGGGTCTGGTGATAAGGCTTCCGACTTATTCGAGAGGCGCGGATCTTGGTACAAACACTGAATAATTTGAGGGAGATATAAATCAGATTTCCTCAACTCCTTGGCGCAAATTCTGGTATATTGTCTTAAATTGTAAGCCAATCGCAGTGGACGCGCGGTCTAAGGCGTAGGTCGGCGCTGCTTGATCGATAGTTGCGATCGCGGGTTTGAATCCCGCTGAGGGCATGGTGCTTGTTGTGTGTAGATAACGGCCTCTGCGACTAGCTAGTCACAAGTTCAGAGGAATTCTGGCGGGTGTGAATGTGTGTGTACGAAAAACCACAACAGTCATTCAGCCTAGGCCTGATTTGGGCTGTAGCGACACAAAAAGTTGGTTTTATTTATGCCATGACCGTTCCCTTCACACATTTTGCAATTAGTTATGCACCATCATCCATTTATTCGACGTCATTTAATCTGAACTTTGGACAGACTCATTAATAAAACATAAGTTAATAAACTGAGTATAACCGATCCAGTAACTGTTCCTAGTAGTTAGTTTGTTAAATAATGTACACTATGTATCATGGAGATCATGTGCATAATCCATAAAATTTTAGTTCTTGCCTCATGGTGAGCATCGGTATTGTGAACTACTAAGTTAACAGGTCAGTGCACTTTATGAATGCACTCTTTGTTTATCCAGACAACAAAACGAGTCACTTAACTGAACTCGTAGGGAATTATATTAATAATTGTCCAACGAGATGCAACACAAAGCAATCTATTTATTATTCTGCAAGTTCACTCTACATGTTTCGGGTGTCAACCATACCCATCATCAGGAGTACACAAAACTGTAACTACAGCCTCCGGGACTGGTCATATTTTTTGTGCAGTTACCTCCTTTCAACGTGGCCAAGCTAGCTTGGCCACGTTGGGCAGCCGAAACATGTAGAGTGAACTTGCAGAATTATAAATAGACTGCTTTGTGTTGCATCTCGTTGGACAATTATTAATATAGATCGGCGATGCATGGAACCATAAACATAAAATTACTAGAGGATTATTTTAACGTTTGTACAACATGGTAACTGCCGTGCCTTGCATTTGGGTTAAATTCCCTGAATGTTTATTTTGTTTATCTGCTGTGTAATGAGTATGTGATTGTGTGTGTCCCGATTTTGCATTCTAATTTGAAAATGCCACAAGTAATTTTAGCAAATATTTACTTTACTCTCTGACTTCAAACTGTTTGCTAGATAAACGAATTAAAGATAACTGTGTCAAGATGAACAATTTGTAGAGATGTGCAGAAGTACTGCGAAAATTTGTTATAACAGTGATTGTCATGCAGGTTAAGACGGTTTGAAACTACAATTTGTACATTAAAGGAATCTCATATTCAAACATTCACGTTCAACGAGCACCACAATTTCAAATTGCCTTCCTCTTCCATACGTCCTGTAAAAGGAGAACCTAAGATGTGGGACAGTCACTGATATTGCCCACGCTCCGCAGTCTATTGTTGACGCTTCACCATGACAACAGGGTGTGTGAGAAACTGCATATTGAGGTCAAATGAAATTTATAAATGCTGGTATAGGCACGTCTACCCTTTTGAGTATTTAATAATTTAGCGTCTCAAAGATGATTGTCTTCTGCTGTTATTCTATTAGCAGGTATAAATCTGTAAATTGCAATTCATAATAACATTTCATACCGTTTATAACGTCACAGAAGAATGAATAGGACTGCTGCCTCTTAGTCTGGACACATCGCTTTCAGATCTCTATTCTGAAACCGTCAATCGCAATTGAGAATTTCTGTTGTTAAACTGTGTCCACGATAATTATTTTACAGTATGTTTCATTCACTTCTCTTCCAGGTCATTATTCTGTGTCTTCCTATCATTCGATGGTAGTATATGGTCTTAGCGACTGCCAGCCGGTTTTTGTAGTTATCACGTTCCTCCATTGGCTCTTTTGTATTCTGTTCATGAGGTGAGCATCCTTCCATCTCCTTGAATTTGACCCTGTTTTGCACCTTATCTATTGATTGCATTCGTCGTCGATATGCACCTTATATCCTCGAATGCACCTTTTCTCTTTGCTTTTTTTGTTTGGAACTTTCTTCTCTATTTGACGTCTTACAGTAAAAAGTAAAGGAGTCGTCCCTCTTGACACCGTGAAGGCATATGGGGGAGTGGAGTTGTGGCTCCGGTAATTCTTGATGTCGGCACTACATGCAAGTGTCTGTTTAAAGCTTCTGGCAAGAATTATTTCGTTCTTCTTGTCAAGTACTTAATAGATTTTTTTTCTGTGGCGTTGCGGCCCAACGCGGTCCATGGCCTCCTCGTTCTTGAGGTTTCTATATCACACACAACGACGCACTACAGTCGGTAGGTCTCCTCTGGACGCGTGGTCAGTGCGTCGCAGAGACCTCTACCTGACAACACACAACACTCCCAACAGACAAACGTCCATGCCCCCGGTGGGATTCCAACCCACACTCTCAGCAGGCGAGCGGCTGTAGACCTACGCCTTAGCCACGCGGCCACTGGGGCAGGCTTAATAGATATACTATTAGATCTATAGATCTACTACTACTACTACTACTACTACTACTACTACCACTATCACTACCACTACTACTACTACTACTACTGCTACTACTACTACTACTACTACTACTACTACTACTACTCTTCTCACCATTATTATCGCGGCTTATCTAGTAAGAAAGTCCGGAACTTTTCCCGTTTCCTCGTAAGTGACGCTTGAAGTATACGTAGTCTGCTCCTGCGAACGGGACGTGACGAAGTTTGGGTTTCTTTAGCAACAACATTACTTATTTAATTTGATGAGAGTTTCCTTTCGTCATGTACATAGTTCTTTGGTAATATTAACTTGTCATATTTATTTTAATTTAACCGTTTTTTTACATTTAATATTTCTCAAGTCCAGTAGGTTCTTCCAATTTGTGACGTCACGCAGTCCGTTAGATAAGGACTTGACTGGTCACACAACCGCGGACATTAGTCACTACAACCACCACGATAAAAGTTGCCAAGTGTGTTCTTTTCACTGATATGTTCCAAAGGATGGTAACAATGGCAGCCTACGGTGCGGATGGTGCCGTGCACCATCCGCACCGTACACACGACCTACGCAGCCGCTCTCAAGACCACCATCCATCCAAAATCTCGGTGCAGAAAACCGTATGCTGCAACTCAACATCTAATGCTCCTGATGATGGGCGTACGCGCCCGAAACATATCGAGCTAAGAATACATCAATAACATTACCTTGGTGCATCAAGTTGACATATCATTGTATTTCATGCGGTAGATGCACGGTCAAACAACTCTAAAAAATTTATCACTCAAACACACACCTCTCTCCGTGCAGGGGTTTTACTTCTACCCACTCCCTAGGTTTCATACAAACACTGTAAGTATCAGCACTGATCACAGTGCCAGCAGCAATGTTGTCACGAATTTTACTTTCTCCAGAACAATCCTATTGGCCGTCTGATCCGTTCCACCCAATCTGAAAATAAATTATTTCCTCTCGAAGCCCTCAGAAGATTTTTTGAAAACTTGTAGTTTCTTTCTGGTTTGGTGTCCAAATTTCCGTTCGAAACACAAGTGCTGGTTTGGCTATTGTTTTACGTCGTCGTAATACAATATTTCTTGAAATTACATAATTTTTCCCCTACGTTGCAACACTCCCTTTACTATCTTGTTAACGGTATCATATTTCTGTTCGTAATGCTGCGTGCGGGGGAGATACGTGCGCCTCGATACTAGAACGTTAAACGAACTCGAGATATGTATATCTAAATTGAAAATATCGATTTCTCACTGTGAGACTTTTGTAAATACGTTTCTTATGCTAGTCTGAAAAGGAAAGCTTTAAATAAGCTAAATATGCTGTCTGCAGTACCTACTGTCAACAATGACAGTAGCTGCGGAGAAATTCAATGCTGCCGTTGAATTGAATGTACAGGATGTCCTCAGAGTGATCATAAATTCTTTCGTCCTGAACATTATTATTATTATTATTATTATTATT
>Ga0123354_10003415_pt1 | contig 21897 bp, 13 predicted proteins | sample TergutLab28metaG_2_FD_97872 | JGI IMG/M metagenome (GOLD analysis project Ga0123354, IMG submission 97872) | Labiotermes labralis P4 segment gut microbial communities from Petit-Saut dam, French Guiana - Lab288 P4 | ecosystem: Host-associated > Arthropoda: Insects > Digestive system > Gut ... | reverse complement strand
TATCAGTGTGCATGTTTTCTCTTTTTTGTTTTTAATTATTATATCTGGCCCATTTGCTGTAACTTCTCTGTCTGTATGTACTGCTTATTATTATTATTATTATTATTATTATGACAACGACAATAAGGATGATAAGTTTCTTTTTTTATGTTTTGCTGACCGTGCATCTCAGTATCATCTTAGTAATTGACCTACTTAATGCACAAATTCTTGTTTTATAATAAGTTTATTATATTCCTCTACATGTTTCGACACAACAGTGCTCGAAACACGTAGAAACTATAAAACAAGAATTTGTGCATTAAGTTGGTCAATTACCATGAAGTTTCATTTTGTTTCGCAGTGTGCTTACGTACAAGGAAACATTTGTGAAATGGCAGGACTTCCGCAGTTCTTCCAAGAATCTGTAGACGGATGACCACTCCCTGCTGTTGTAAACAGCCGACGAAAAAGCTCTGCTGTCTGATACGCAGTTGGTCGTTTGAGATTTGTGGGCGTTTTCAGTGGATATTGGACGTAGCGTCTCTCTACTACGACTATTCAATTAGTAGCCAGCGGGCGACATTCGGCCCGCGAGATGCTGCTTACTACCTCGCGAAAATAAATAAATAAATAATAAAAATTATTGGCGGATTCTTTTACTGTAAGAATTTATGTTTCTCGTAGGTTGAATTATGGCGACTAAACCAAAACATCAGAGTTTCAGCACTTTTACAAATCGCTGCCTTCAGTGCTGCCTTATACCAGTGTTTCTTAATCGCCGGGCCGACGCCCGGTACTGGACCCTGGCATCAATTATACCAGGCAGAGACAGGTTCTCCTGGAATTTGTCATTTTAGTTTTCTAAGCAATTTTCATTAATAAATGTTTTAGAGTAGAAATATTCTGAGGAGAAAAATATTCGTGAATGTGTCGAAAACTCAGACACGGATGTTGACCTGAGGAAACTACAATATGCTACAAGATTTCAATAGTCCAGTGATTGGTAACTAATTTAAATGTAAATTTTATATTTGTCAACATGCCACACCGTATACATAATTGTACTAATACTCTTTATGATTATGCCATAATTAATTATTAATACTTATGTTAGTTTAATGTAAAGGTATTTACGAGTAAATTTGTTGGACTGGGACCTCGCCTTATGAAAAAAGAATTTACCGGGCCGCAGTCTCACAAATATTGAGAAACACTGCCTTATACGATTCCCATCCTTTTCATGAAAAGCGAAACAAATAGGTCACATGAACGAAATGACGGGTGTAGCAGCTCCCACGTCACCGATACAGCTAGCTGCAGGGTGTTGCTTTCCCGTCGAAACTCTACTGATCATATTCCAAAGCACGCAACTGAGGGACAAATTTTTTAACACCTCCACATGAATACTGGATCAACACCGGAAAAATGCCTAACCACATCCTTTCCAGCGCTTTCCCGTTCTTCCTCATAATCATTCTTATAATTCGACACTAAATAAGTTACTGTAACTGGTACAGTGTCGATAAACAAATAAGTCATTATCCAGTCTCAGTGCGTATGTGAGGTGTACTTCGCATACCAGGGATACAATGGGATGAGGAGAGGACCTCGACCCACGGGTTGCTGCAAGTCTGACGTGTTGCATAACCTGCTGATAACAGGAGCCCCCCCTCTCACTGTCCGCGCGAAGGCACGGCGTCTTACGTCACTGAATGATTCAGATGACGTTACACAACAGGCGAACCATTGTTCATTTAGTGCGTGATTTAATGAAGTCGAATCTATTGCACGGGTTGTATACAAATATGACAGTCAGGACAAACGGTGGCATGATATATACACGCAAGGGCTGTTACATTTAATTCGCTGCACTCTTTATTAAGTTTCTGTCTCACGAATAATGGGACAGATTTCATATATAAACTGCAATATAAAATCCCCCCCCCCCCAAGTACAAGAAGTGGGTGCGTGGTAGGCAGAAGGAAATAACAAACAGAGCAGCAAGACATATAACTGATTACTCTATTCCTTTCATTTCGAATATCCGCACAGAATACCTGCCACACGCATTTACTGACAAGGCGAACAGGCTATCACAGGCCTGATTGAGCGATTGAGTTTTGTGTAGTGACGTAACGCAAAGAGTCTCAGCTATGAAAATGCCTATTTATTTCATGATGGGGTATAAGGAGTACGTATATTTTGTGTCAAAGAACTGAATATTTCATTCAAGCGCGTGTAAAAAGATTCAGTTTCATAATAGCTAAAATGAATGTTTGACGCCAAAGCCTATTTTAGCATTCTGTTACTTATAACTTTTTTTTCTTTTTAGACTGCTTGTGTGTCAACGTGTACTAAACACTTAATATCCTTAAACAAATACTCAATGGAGCTGTACTTGAGCCTCTGACTATTCATATACGTCAGATATTACTTTATTTGAGGAAGAGTACCGCAATTCTACAGTACGACAGTCAAACTGTGGATTTATGACCAGTACATTTCACTCTGACAATATCAAGAACTACAAACCAATCTAATTATTTTATCTCTCGAGAGTCTGATTGAGTGTTATTGATCACTGTTATTAACAACATCTAAAGATATGTTTGCAAAAGTGCATTTGAAAAGTACTAAAAAATTATCACGTGTTCTCTTCGAATTATATTATTTTGTTCTTCGTTTTGTATCAATTTCCGTGTTGCTGTGAGTTCAGTTACATTTCAAAGGGCTTGTCTTCTTTTCTAGCTAAAGTTACACAACGCCACGCGTGCAAATATACAGCCAATGGTAACAGAATTCCCTTGTGCGACTCTAGATGTCGAGATGACTCTCGTCAGTACGGTACTGCAGTACATATAACGCACCATTCGTTATGACGTCAGCATAAATTTCAATTGCAGGAATGTTACAACCTGTTCTAATGTCATTCTGAGTTATTATAAGGAACGCTTTTCAAGGAAAGTTGGATTCAAGCGCAGCTACAAATTTATACTGTAGCACGTGCAGAAAAATAGCCACAAAGCAATGGTGGAACAAAAAACGTTCTCGTGGAAAAGGTATCATTTCAATTCAGACGTGCGCTAAGCTCTTGTGGCAACACATATTCCACAAAAAATCCGAGTTTTTTGGTGGTGGGGGGGTTGAGAGAGGAGATTTTCTATGGCAACCAATTCATTCCCTCAGAATTAGCATTACCAAAAAAATTACCTAGAATCTAAATAAAATGAGATAGTTGTAGCAGTGATGATAATAATATTACAGGCGATATTGGTATGTACATTAGACACCTAATATTTCGAAAACGGAAAGAGGAAACCATTCCAATCCCCATCCTCTTACACAAAACCTTGGTCTTTCCGAATGACCAATAAAATTCATCCTGCAACACAGAACTGTACACTTTAAATCCTAATAACTTGGACTATACAAATATTTGTGTTCTGTGCACGGAACAAATACCGTAGCCCCATATAGTGGCTGCACCAAAACGTCCACAGATATCTCATCAATATTTAATACGTATAACATGCTCAGATCATGGCCTGGATAGACTGGCCAAGTAAATTGGAATTTTTTTTTTTAGTTAACTGTTTTATACCCTCTAAAGACGAAGCGCTGACTGCTTTATTTAAAGACCCAGTCCGTACTGCGCAGTAAAAACTTTTCATCTCTGTTATAAAAACCAATTACTTTATGTTATATGGGGCAGAAGTGGTTGTTCATTCTCAGAAAAATACAAAACACATAAATACAGTGTGGGCAGAGCGTAAATTGTTGAATGTTAAAATTGTTGGTGCATCACGTAACCAACCGGTAGGCTTTAAAAGGTTAAAACACGAAGAAAGTGATCCGTTTAGCACCAAAGATGCTTGTCGCTTTCACAGAGAAAATTACACCCTGCCGCCAGGATAAACATTCTGTCTTGACCCGCTGTTTTCTGTGGCTGAAGGCGCTTAAATACTTTAGCGAGAAGCTTGGAGGTATTAAAGAAATTATTCAGGCATACCCAGGCATTGGCGGTGTAGTTTGTGTGGCTTTGGTGAGGGAAGTTGTGAAAGTTGATAACGAGCAATAAATTGCATACATAAGATAAAACTCTGCACATCTGAATGACATAACTGAACTAGAAGCATCCAGTTTACACAGCAGGACTCGTGGCCATTTTTGAACTTGAAGAAATTAAGACCAGCACTGAAAAAGTGAGTAAGGGAGAAGAAAGTGGGATGCCGCATTCCGCCGGAATGCTGAATACTTCTGAATGAAAGCTTTCAAAAATGTCTGAAAGGAGAAGAAACAGAAATCTCTGCAGAAGTCTAATGTTGAACCCCCGTACTTCAAATATGCGACAGTTACTTCCGTGGACATTGAAAGTTTTTTTCGGTGTGTAAATTGCTTCTTAGACAGAAATGTCACTAGTCTGAATCGGAGAATTTTGAACAAGTTTTGTATACTTTACTAGCTGCGAACTATGGGGGAAACGCTTAATTTTAACAATTATTTTGTTTCCCTTTAACATTGTTTGATTATTTATCAGTATTATTCCTGCTGACTGTCGACTTCTTTTAAACCAATAAACCCAGCCTTTGAAGATCAGAAGTTTGTTATTAGTACATATTTCTAACAATAACGCATATTTTCATGTACATCCGTACTCATGTAGGGCAGCGAAGTCTTGTTCCACTACTGAACTACTAAGCGTAAATATCAAGGGGTCAAAACTATTAAAAACCCCGTTTCATGAGTCAGCTCAATCCAGTAGCTGTAACCACACACAACGCCTCGCTGTCTCCGAACGTTGCATATTCCCTCTAAAAATGCTAGCTTTTGTTTATTTCTAGTTATATACGGAATAGTCAACACAACCAAGTTTTCAAGTGCTTTATAAAGCGACATGTTTCGACTTTTTAATCGGTCATCGTCAGGCTGAACCTGTGCAATATAAAACATAAAAAAGAAATATATAAAATGTCTCATTTGTGGAAAACTGAGATCTCAATTTGTTTTTTGTTTATTCGACTTGTACGACGCCACACCAACTTTAAGTTTATGCAACACTCAGTGAGACAAAGTGATGAATGATAAGGGGGGGGGGCCGATTTTGAAATAAAATGTTGGTAGGATACACTGAGGTTCTATCCCACTACTCAACAACACTTACTGAGGAAAAACGTGGAAAACTCTGTTCAACTTGAACTTTCTCCAGTCGGTGGTCGAACTGGCGACCTTCCGAAGGAAAGTGATATGCGGTTTCCTTGTACTAAACCCACCCAAATATTTGTCTAGTCACACGTGCCACAAGGTCAGCCCATTGTAATTCCCTTAGCTCTTTTATTCCACAAACCAAGAAGCTGTTGGTTGTGTAATAGTGTCCGAGGTAAACAAGTGGGTGCGTTTGGAACAACAGAAAAATTATCTTTTTTCTGGCAACATTCACACACCGATCTGGCACAAAATCTAATTTATATAACAATTTTTAAATTTAAGTAGAACATATTTTGCCACAGTCAGAGAAGTAGGTCAGTAGTTCAATGGCAAAATCGCGGGGAGGGGGGGGGTTCTATCTCTGAACAGACAACACTGATTAACGAGTCGTAAAACATTTGTTTGTACTGATAACTTTCCATTAGAGTTAACTGCGAGCGTAATCACATTCACCAAAACAAAAATTTACCCATACGTTGCAGAGAACGAACTTCATTCATCTTCTTATGGCAACAATGACCGACAAACCTGGCCGAAAATAGATTCTTCACATATTTTACTAAATCTAAATGCTTGTAACGAAGGTGTGTTAACTAGGAGACGCATACTATACATTAGACTTGGGTTTTCATTATCCTGCTTGTTGTTACAAAGGCACGACGTTTCGGAAGCCGCCTCTGTTTTGTCATCAGATAGGGTCAAACACCACGAAACCTATTCGGTTGTATCCGTAAATAAATATAATCTCAACCTGACAGACCAAACCAAGCAGCTGTACGTGGATGTATACTGTCGTGTGTAATATTCGTTCAACATTCCTTGAAATCAACATACTCAACAATAAGATATTCATTACTGTCCGCAGGGTGTGTCGGTGCTAAAACGCCATCATCGGCAGCACAAATGACATAACCTCAGACACAAATACCGCCAGACCATACGAAAGAGAAAATGACAAACAAAATCATATGCACAAGTAGCTGACAATAATGAAATACGTGCACAGAATTAAGTTTTCAGATTTTAAGTAAGTTGCTAGGGTGGTTTTAAGAACACTACACGTACGATGTGGGCCGTGTAGCGTAGTCGATATAGCGACTGGCTACGGGCTGGACGGTCCGGGGATCAAACCCCGGTGGGGGGGGGAGATTTTCCGCACCTGTCCAGACCGGCCGTGGGGCCCACCCAGCCTCGTGTACAAGGGGTACCGGGTCTTTCCCGGGGGTAAAGAGCGGTCGGGGCGTGACGCTGACCCTTCACCCCCTTCTAGTGCCGTTGTCAAGAAATAGTAGGGCTATACCTCTACTCCCCCTGTGGGCCGTACGGCCTGTACAGAGCCTCAGTGCCTGTACAACGGTGAACTTTACCTTACCTTTTTACACGTACGATGAAAGCAAAATTACTTAAAATATAAAATCCTTACAGTAATTTTGATGTTTTGCTGACCGTGCATCTCCGTATACTCCTAGCAATAAACCAACTTAATGCACAAATTCTTCTTTTATAATAAGTTCATTATACGCCTCTACATGTTTCGAGCACAACGTGCTCATCATCAAGAGGTCAAAATTGTATTATACAGCATCTGATATCATGACACTCTGTAGATGACCGTCCGGTGCACAGGTGCTCCAGACGGCCACCTACACGTGGCATATATGAACTTATTATAAAATAAGAATTTGTGCATTAAGTTGGTTAATTACTAACATTATCCGTACAGTAAGGTACGTCTGGCATTTGTCGCTTTTACGGCCTGAAGATTTTCATTTAGCCCTCAAACTTTGCAGCTCACAATAATGAAAATATAGTTGACTTATCAGTAAAAACATTGTCTTTGTTGACTATATGGAATACTTTACCAGCAGAGTAGGTTTCATGATTTCTGTTTTTAGCTAATGAAGAGAGTACATCGCACTCTCGAGGAGTTGTTTTTAACTCTAACACGACGCTATACAGACCCTGTGCACAGAATGTCTCTCGAAATGTCAGTCAATCTTCAAGTGATTATTTACTGCTTTATTTTGAGGGAAAATGTTGCAGTAAAGCGAGTTGAAACATCAACCGTTGCGTAGACATGTTTTAACGTAACTTGTCATAACTTTTCTTGCTGTTCGAAATTGCTTCGCACTGGCTATGTACAAGCAAGCTCAATTTAATATATCACATGTTACCCTCCGTACGCTGTTATGATTATTCCATATGGCAGAAGCACCATCCCGAACGCTTTAAGAGTTCATTCTATTCCTGCGATTTTTTTCTGATAAATCAGTACCCTCATTTATCATCACAGGTAGAAGTCGAGGTTCGTCAAGTCTGGCGACAAAGTGGTCAGGCATACGGACACCCACGACCAATCCAACAATTTCCATAACACCGATTCGAGTAATCTGTGACGTGATAGAAAGGTGGAAGAGTGGTGTCGTACTGCAGCACGTCCTGTACGAAATGTAGGAGGCTGTGTACTGTTAAACGTCCCTCGAGACTGGATGGCCCAATCAGATGATCCACAATAAAGCAGCACCACATTTTTGTAGAAAAACGATATCGGAAACTTTTTCCACTGTATCAGCATTGGCTCGGGCGCCCCGCTTTCATTCGCTGTAACTACGTTAACTGTTACTTCAAGCCATGTTGATTGAACAATGTCCCTCAAATTAAAGGAATAAATAAACCACCTGATGACTGGCACATATTTCTCGAGGTGTGCTATACGTATCACCTCAACATCATCCAGTGTAAATCACCTTCACCAAATTTAATCCGAATCCGCCCACACATACAGACTAAAAAAATATGCGTTTTTTTTTTACTACGTCCTTACTAAGAGTTATGATGACTGTGAGTTTTGATATTCTGTAACGCTCGTCCATTTAGCAGAAGTGTGCTAATTAAACGTCAACTGTCACCTATGTACAGAAGCACAGGATGCCACCAGTCAGCCTGCACATAGAATCCTCAAATCACGCCATGCATATGGTGTGCTTTCTACTTTATTTTCTTAAATAAAAGCCATGTTGCGAAACATAAAGTGGAAGCTGTAAACCCCAATTATATCTACTCGTTTCGCACTACGCAGTAAGTTTCGGTAGATTTACAAAGACAGGCTGAGGATGGACACGGCAGATTGCACCAACAATCAGTAAATGTATACGAGAATGTATACGAGATGACACGGCGCCACAGAAAACCAATAACAAGCTGGGAGGACGTCGTCCGGAAGGACACGTCACAGATCCTAGGAATAAAGGATGGAGGAGACGAGCAACAGACAGAGAAGAATGGAGAAAGGCGTCTTCTGAGAGAGGTCAGGGCCCAGACGGGACTGTAGCGACATGTATGGACAGATGGACAAGGCGCCATATGCCAGAAGACAACAAACCTGCGCCCATTTGTCTGTATGTAGTTCAGGACTCAGCTTTGTGACCCAGAAAGCTGCGGAAATGAAAGGTAGAAAGGGAAGAATAGTTTCGTTGCGAAATATACATGTCAGAACTCCAGAAGTGCTGCTCGTATTGTCATTATATATATATATATATATGCCTCCTTTTATTATACAATCAATCCATTACAAGACTATATGTACAACTTATGTATTCGAAACTAAAATCCTACACTAGATTATTGTATTGATACTGAGGAACTACACCATAAATTGTTGGCCGATTCCAGCTTCTCTTAGAACTGGAATAAAGAGCGGGAGTTTTACGTAAACACGTACGTGCGTTTGTACGCGCATCTCCACCTCAGGCCACTACATGTTTAACGGAAGGAGAAATGTCTGGATCACAAGTTGAAGAGAGGAACGCAGCAGATGTTCTATGTCCCCTTACACGTCTTCGGAATAAGATATTCGATAAAACCAAGCAACGTGCAGAAAGAGCGCCAGAATTATTGTGTTATGCTTAAATTTCCTAACTCGTTTATGCACGTATTCGTTTACATTAAGCTTAAGCTTCATTTACATTGTGTATTTTTCACCCGTACAGATATTTGAGAGAAAAAAAGGAAGACTTAGTTTAAGGTCGATCTGAGATGTCGAAATAGACTTGAGGAATATTGGTGCAAAAAGATGGAAAATAAGAGGTTTAGACAGATCAGAATGGGCATATATTTCGAAGGAAGCCAAGGCCAAACTTAATGGGTTCTAGTGTTGAAGAAGGAGGAGAAAGAGGATGAGGAGACAAGAAGTGGGTACAGACATTTATATTCAACCGATATGCGTGATTTCAGGCCTCGGCCGCGAAATGAATGAAATCTTCATTGTTTTGGGCCGTTAGGCAGTGGTGAACAGCAGTTTTATGCCGACGTTTTAGGATATCCTGCTGGTCGGGACTGGCAGCATATCCCAAAGCTGCGTAACGGCCCATAAGAACGCAGACCTCACTCAACCAGTACGCTTACTGTCGGCACACACATCCTATACCAAATTTCGCCAAAATATTTCAATGGTTTGAGAGACGACATACGACGAGGCGTGCATTTATCTATGTATTTATTTATGGTTTACATAACATCCGTCAACAGCTCAAAGTATACAGTGCCGAAACGACCCGACAGTTAATGAAAAACGAATCGGGAAAATACGGCAGGATTGGTCGATAATTTAGGTTATTAATAAAATAATAATATATTTATTAACTGCAATTGGTTTGTCACCCGATGGTAGTGGTTATATTACATGTATACAAAATATGAAATTGGTTACTAATAAATTTAAGTCGTGAGGGCTACACGAGAAGCATGTAGAGGCAACTTGGAATCTTGGGAACCATCTCAGCATGTGCTTATAGACAAAGAGAAACCAAGAAAAACTTGCGTCGAGGTGGCCGGTCGCAGGACCTTCTGAATACTGACTTCTAACCAGCAGTCCGACATCTAAAGTAAAAACAGCAATACACACATAGCACAACAAATAGACGTAAGATGACAACAATACACACAAGACAACTACAACAATACACACAAGACCACTAACAACAATACACACAAGACATCTTAAAATACAGAATGTACCACCAAATTAGCAAAAGGGGACTTGAGTTTACATCACTTGTACTTCAGACAGCTTCATATGAGTCGTGTTTGAATATTTATTTTAAAGTTAAAGATAAAGATAAACCTGATGTACGAGATTAAGCAATAAGCTTTTGGAATGAATGTTCTGCAATGCATCACGATATGTTGTAGAAAAATAAAATATACCCTTGTCAGAAAAACGGTTTTGATATCGTTCCGAGCGTTATCAGGGAAAATATAACACAGTGTAAACAATCTTCACACGATTTAATTAAGGAAGATCAGCTCCAAGTCTTGTATGTTACGATGCCATGCAGACCTGAACCTTGATCAGCACCGTTGTGAGAATCTGAAGTACTGCAAGAATGATTAGATTTGAGGGACATGGTAGAGACGAGAAATACATACTTAGTTTTATATGGAAAATCTTCAGGTAAGAAAACCCACTGGGAGACCTAGACTTAGATGACAGGAAAATATTAAAATGGATCGTAAATATATAGGGACTGGGCATTCATTAGCGAGATCTGACTTTGTTCCTGGCAACATCTCAGAATATTACCGTCTTCTGGTATGTGACAGAATTTAATAACATTGTGCAGGAACGTTCTTCCTCCATCTTCTGGGTAGAAAAGCGTAGGATGAGAAGAGTGTCTTCTACCCTGAAGATGTAAGCCGTACGTAAATTCTAACTGGATTTCCATTTACTTCTTACGTTAATTCAGGGTCGTTAAATATCTCAAACCCACTGGTACCATAACTCAGCAATGCCGATAATGTTGTCATTATCAAAGGCAAACATTACAAACCGATACGACTGCTAATTCGAAGTAAGTTTAAGAAGAAATTCTATCTTCTCATAAATCCTGGCAATTCATGATAATAAGAACCAGTCTACAAACCAAAATCCCTTGCCACGACCCTGGATATACTGCCTAGCCAAGAAATGTAGTTTCTTCATTCTAAAAATATTTCCTTTCATGCAGATGTTTAACTGTTACCAAGAGAGGAAGTTCGACCATTATACGGAATGCCCGACCTTCCAGAGCGCACATTCACCTTGCACATCACAATCACAAAAAAATGAAAAAAAAACCTAAGATCTTACCTGACACCCATGTTACTGTAAAGCAGTTCGACCTTGACCTATTGCAGTAAGCAAACTTGAGCAAGCCAATTACTTTCCACACCTCGCCTTCCAACAGCTGAAGCATCCCAATGCAAGTCGGAATTAAAAATCGACCGGCTCCATTAGATTACTTCAACTTACAAACACTGAAGAACACGTGGAAAACTGCAAACACAGCAAGCCGCGCTTACGATATTCATCAATGCGATGCGTCCGTCATATTGTCAAACTCACGCCTGCACTGATCAAATGGGGACATTAAATAAGATCGAGGGAAATTTTGCGAATCTTGAACATCACGTCAAATTACACGGCGACTTTTTTCAACAAAGCTTTACGGGACTTACCAGAGTATGCTGGTATCCCAGTTCATGACGCTGGTACCGAAGGCTCTGGTGTCCCTGCGGCATCTTTCTGTGTGCACACAACGATGACAATAAAAATAACTATAACAGTGTGATCACCGTGCACGCTGATCCGACGTAAACACCATCACAGCTGGTTTCCAACTGAGAATCGAAGCGTCGACTGACATCCGCCACGCGCGTGCCACCTGTTGGCGATTTACTGCCACTACTGAAATGAAGTATATCACAATGTCATGTAGGAGTCATGTGTGATAAGCACAGTCGAGAGATACGGCAAGAACATTTCTGTTTACTCCAGAAAAACGATTATGCAAATAGCGACACGGTGGCTCATCCAAGGTTACGGATTATAATAGCAATTGTACGAAAAAGAATACGACAAAACTAAGTAAATAAGTAATGTTTTGGTATTGTTGGAATACTGCGATGACTTTGACGTGTAGCCTGCACGGGTCGGAAAAACACTTACGTGTACTGTTTACTGAATAAACACGCTGAGTAATGCGCTCCTGGAAGACTGAGATGGAGATCGGGGAACACTATTAAAACTGTTTCATAGGAAAAGCGTTATGGCTGACGTAAATGAAACCGAACAGGCTTCTGATAAATTTTTTATTGTCTCCTTTATTGTACCGCCAGTCTATTACAGACTATAAGTACTCTTAACCTTATATCCTACGCTGATATCGCATGACCTGTGGAGTAATATTCCATTGAATATCCTCACATCAGATATTCTCGTACCTGTTTACGATGCTTATGAGAACCTTGTGGTTAGTTCAGTTGGTTTGAAAAGTTTTAATCTTCTTGGTCCTTCTTCTAGTATGGCGGGTATGAGTTTGTTGGGATGTGTGATTAGTTTTTCTCGGTATTTGGTGCTGAAGTTAGTTATTTCTGCTTTAACAGTGAGTATCTGTAGATCGGTGTGTAAAATAGTGTTCGGTACATACCATGGAGCGTTGACGATTGATCTGAGGACTTTATTTTGAAATCTTTGCAGTATTTCGATGTTGGAATTACTTGCGGTACCCCAAAGGGGAATGCCGTACGTCCTGATAAATTAAAATGAATATTTTTGTATTAAAGCACAACGCAATTGAAGTTTCCGAGGTAAATAAATGCAGCAAGAGCATTTCGAATTAATGTAAAGTTCGTCCTATAACAGACTATGAAGGCCCACAGAGGGAGTAGAGGTATAGCTCTACTCTTTCTTTAATCTCAGCGCTATATGAAAGTTGGTGGTCAACTGCACGCCTCGGCTGCTTTACTCCCGGTAAGACAGCCGGGTGGGCCCCAGGGCCGGTCTGGACGGTTGCGGAAAATTTCACCTCTACCGGGATTCGATTCCCGAACCCTTCAACCCGTAGCGAGTCGCTATACCGGCTGCGCCATATTATTACGTGAATACATCAAATTTATGTAGATTTAAAAAAACCGCAGTGTATATTGCGTATTGACAAATCGTACCTACCAGAAGTTACGTCATTTTAGGTGCGTTCGGAAAATTGCGAAAGGCGACTATTGGCTTCGTCATATCTGTCTGTCCGTCCACATTGGACAACTCGCCTCACACTGGACGGATTTTCATTAAATTTGATACTTCAGTATTTTACGAAAATCTATAATAATATAAACAGCCAACTAGATGCAACAATAATAATTTTATTAATAATTTCAATCAGCTCAACATGTTTCGGGCAATAATTTCGCCCATCCTCAGGAGCACTAGACTGTGTTTACAGCTTGTGGTATAAAGCACCGACGATGCTTTATACCACAAGCTGTAAACACAGTCTAGTGCCCCTGAGGATGGGCGAAATTATCGTCCGAAACATGTTGAGTTGATTGAAATTTTAATAAAATTATTATTGTTGCATTTAGTTGGCTGTTTATATTATTGTATCAATGCTGCACGGTCACACAAATATCAAATTACGAAAAATCTGTCGAAAAAGTTCAAGTTGAATTAAAATCTAACAAGAATGACGGGTACTTTACAGGACGACCAAAATACACTGATGATAATACCTCTCCGAATTTTTCTGACAATGAGAAATGTTTCTGAAATAAATTGTGGAGAAAATCAAAATACAGTTCATGTTCGGTAACTTTTTTCCGACAATCGATTTGCTTATGAGATAATGTGGTAAACTACGGTAGAGCAAGACAGGCTGCAGATGATAATATAATTCAACTTACGCACTTCGCATGCTGGATAACTAAGGCTACAAACACACACTAAAAATATGCAATACTTTTGATTTTTCAGTGTGACAATGGTTACGCGAACGCGCCTCAATATTACGTCGTACGTATATTGCCTGTCTTGTTTGTAGTCTGGCTGTGAAAATGACAGCGTTTCAACGCCATTGAATTTTATGTCGATGACTGAAGACACTATCATAAGCACGCGTGTTTATACGCTGGATAACGAACGAAGTTTATATGGAACTTAATTTAAGCCTAAGTTTGTTCAAAGTGCCAAAATGGCGATTGTTTTGTTGTTAAGTCCACGAATTTCACACAGACAAAATTATTGCATGCAAATAGAGCCTGAGGTTCATTTACAGCAGTGTTTCTCAAACTTTGTGAAGCTGCGGCCAGGTAAATTCTTTTTTTAATAAGACGAGGACCCGGTCCCAACAAACTTACTAGAAAGTAGCTTTCCATTTTTTTAAGTTCATACATTAAACTAACAGGAGGCCAGGACAAAAATGACGGAAAATTGACTTTGTCTTTTACTATTACTATTTTTGTCACTACTCATTATCATTAGGACTTTCATAATTACTTTGAATGTTTTCAGTATCTATATTGTAATTTTAACGTTTTAGTTTTATTGGTCACATAGGTCAATGATAAGCAGTCAATGTACCTGCCATTAGGAAAATAACATTAAACTAACATAAGTATAAATAATTAATTATGGCATAATCATGAAGAGTATTAGTACACTTACGTATGTATACGGTGTGGCATGTTGACAAATATAAAATTTACATTCAAATTAGTTATCAATCACTGGACTAATGAAATCTTGTAGCATATTATAGTTTCCACAGGCCAACATCTGGGTCTGAGTTTTTCGACACATTCGCGAATATTTTTCTCCTCAGAATATTTCCACTATAAAACATTTATCCACAAAAATTGCTTAGAAAACCAAAATAACAAATTCCAGGAGAACCTCTCGCGACCCGGTATAATTGATACCAGGGCCCGGTACCGGGCCGCGGCCCGGCGGTTGAGAAACACTGATTTACAGCGTGCAAATTCCGTAGTCAAATGGAGGCCGGCATCCACTTCACTGAATCTGACAATTGGACCAAATATCCCTAATTCGCACCAGATTTAAATGCAAGTATACTTATTCTCTTTACAGAATATGCTAATACACAAAGGGATATATATATATATATATACCTTTGTGTATTAGTGTTGCTGTTATTGTTAGTGATGCTACAGATTTAAAGTGAACATTTGACGGCCGTAATGGCGCTTGTACGTGAATGCAGTTCTCTTCATTAGTACGCTTATTCTTATTTGTGTTATTCTTCATATCACTACTACTACTGCTACTAGGGGCGTATCTGGGGTGGGAGAGTGATGCGGCGGCCCTTGGTGGTAGATTGAGGAAACAGGTGTTAAAAATTGTGTTTCTGTAACTAGATATAAAGACTGTGTACTGAAAAAAAATGGTGTACTATTTGACTAAATTAATAAATATTTGATAATATACTACTACTACTGCGTCTGCCGGTGGCGGTGGTACTGCTGACAAGAACTGGTATTGTTTCAACTGACATATATTTTTAACATGTACTAATACTCTTTCTAGCTCAACTGTTTTGCATTTCAGGAATAGGCAAGAAATCACAACTACTCGCTGCGTAACAGCCCAGAAGAGCGCAGTTCTCGATCCTTGTCTGGCTCGAGTGAAAGCGTGAAAACAGCACCCACGATAATCGCCCACCTTGGAGCACCTTATCTCTCAAGAGCCTTTTTTTTTTTGTATCCAGAAGAATGTGATACAAGAAAATACAATTTTTTTTCCAGAACACTCTTCCGGATTCCAGGGAGCAGGAAGGTCGTCAATAAAAGTAGTGGGCCTGTCTAGGCTGGGTCCACTAATGGAAGAAGGCCTCATCTTGAAAATAGCGATTTTATGACGTACACAGTTGAATAACTGTGGAGAGACGCCTGACGGGAGGTCTTCAAAATTCACAAGTTTTACGGCTTTACAGGACTCCTTCAGCGTTCTTTCCCTTGAGACGTTTTCGACCGGCCTGACGTGCAGCAGTCACTGAAGGACCAATCAGCGCGGGTAGTTTCGCGCAAATCAAATGACACATTAAAGTTATTTACACTTCAATACAGAACGTGAGCAGTGGTAACTATGTATACCACGTTCCAAATCTCCAAGTTTCGTCGTGGGATACTTATTTTGGGGTTTAAATATGAAAGTTATTTACACTTCAATACAGAATGTGAGCACTGGTAACTATGTATACCACTTTCGACGTTTTGCTGACCGTGCATCTCAGTATATTTATATCAGTATTTAACCAACTTGATGCACAAAATTTGTTTCACAATAAGTTTTATTTCATGCCTCGACATGTTTCGAGCACATGTGCTCGAAACATGTCGAGGCATGAAATACTGATATAAATATGTATGCCACATTCCAAATCTCCAAGTTTCGTCGTGGGATACTTATTTTGGGGTTTAATTTGGTTCATTCGTAAGGGTGATGCAATAGAGGCCCACATGCTTTCTGGCAAGAAGGAACAGAAATTTTAAATATCTTATGTTTGAGTTTCGAGTTTATAATAGTTGAAGGCTTAAAAATAACACGAAGAATGTGTGATCTAACGGGAGACATAAGTGCATACAGAGAACTATCGCGAAATGACCCGCTGGAAAAGCATCATTATGTCGATATGCTGAAACAAAGGAACACAATTGTCGATTAATGTTTTATGGAACAAATTTTAAGAGATGAAAGGCTTACGTTAGAGATGCACCGTGACAGAATTCAGTATCCAAAGGTCTGTTTCCTAATGGTTTGTGCATTGCAGTTTGTGTGACGTCTCACTCTGACTACATGAATCAGTGAACTTGTAGGCACAGCATGAAACGCGTCTTATTTGTATTGCCTGCAGGTGTGGAAATCGATTGAGTGCCAAGCGAAAGTTACATAATGAGGAAGGTCATGATTTATACCTTCACGTAATAGGCAATGATTCGTGAAGGTAACATGGATTGTTAACTTGCAACAGGGGAAAAACTTAGAGGTTATATTTCCTCACATCAAACGTTGACTAGAATTATTATTATTATCATCATCATCATCATCATCATCATTGTTATCATCGAATTTTTCACTTCTCAGCTTTGGCTGGGAAATATTCACCTATCCTGGGATGTAGTAATCAACAGGATTAAGCTCTGTGGTCTTACTTGTAGTTTAAAAAGTTTCTTACAATTGAACATGTGCCAAAAATGACAGATTTTTGTAGTTGTATAATGTATTCGGGTGCAAGTTAAGTCTTGTTAGACTTTGTGATAGTGACTTTGGAATTACTCCCGTAGATAATATTACTATCGGGATCACTTGTGCTGCCTTTTACTGTCACGTAGCACATTATTATTATTATTATTAACTGCAATTGCGTTGTTACTCGGTGACAGTAGTCCTTACACTAGTACAGACAAAACAAATAAGAATATACATAAACAAAACAATACAAAAAGAAACACAGTACAAACAACACAGAACACTGTAAATACAAGTACACGTATTACCAACACACCCACACATACTTACACACGGAAAATAAAAATTTTAGTAGTCGTACTGAAATGAAAAAGAAACATTATTATTTTGTATGAAAATTTCCTATATCCATCAATTTATCAGATACAGAGCATACGGAATGTGAATTTCTACTGGCCGTAGGAGAATATCGGATTTTGAAAAGAAGTTTCGCTAGTTGGAATCCGAAACACTTGTACAAACGACACCAGTCAACGGCCAAGCAAGACATTGAGAGTAATGCAGGACACGCAAGAAACTGTCCCAATTGGCAACACGTAATGAGGCCTCATTAAGTCTTCGATTCAATCTAGGAATCCAGCCGCGACCTGGTAATGTTGTAACTAAAATGCGCGTCACTATTTCCACGTAAAATATTTACTATTACTCAACAGACACTGCCGTTCTGAGTAACTGACCCGTTCATAGGTCCCAAAGCCCAACAACCTAAGCTGTCAAATCTATACCTTGAAAAAATGCTCTTTGTAGATAAGAAATACAAACAACGCAGGGACGATCGAGATATGATAACATGCCCCATAAGTCGACATATAACAATTGTACTGGCGATGCTTCTCTCTTCTAAATGCTGGTAAGCGTGAAGTGTAAATAACGTAGACGGTACGGAGCTTCTTTAGTGATCTTTGTGACAAGTTCCTACTAACAGACAACATGCAGCAGGTGGTGTCAAACTTGATGCTGTTTATACTAATGAATTTAATGTGCAATAAGCATTCCACTTGAGGATAGTAGTCCCTCGCTTATCGCAAAAGTTACAACGCTGAAAAACACAACTGGTAAACCATATATATATATATATATATATATATATATATATATAAGTAATACAGAGTGCGGCAGAAAAACCTGACGGGTTTCAAAATGAAATAACACAATAAGGTGTCACCTTTTTGTGTAAATGTTGTTATCACTGGAAAACTCAGTACATGCCATTTTAAGTTTTGAAAAGTACATCACTCAGATGTCTCCCATCATTTCTCAAACACTGCTTCAGTCTTACTCCAAGATTTTCCATCACCGGACCAGTCATCTACACCGGGATAGCCGCGATTTCTTCCTTTATGCTTTGCTTTAGATCCCCTATGGTTCTAGGCTTAGAGATGGAAACTCTGCGTTTGAGATACCCCCATAAAAAGTAATCACAGGCGGAGAGATCAGGCGAACGTGCCGGCCATGGAACATTGCCGCCACGGGAAATGACGTGTTGTGGAAACATTTTCCGCAGAGCACACATTGATGCCCTTCCTGTGTGAGCTGTAGCTCCATCTTGCGTAGCATTGCCACATAGCGCTCGGATGTCACAGTGACGTCTGCACCTTCGTTGTCTTCAAAGACAAGAACTCCAAACGATGCGATTCCACACCAGATAGTCAATCTTTCGCCGTGGAGAGGACGCTGATGGAGCTCTTGTGGATTTTCATGTGCATAGTAGCGTTAATTTTCTTTGTGCACATAACCTGACAAGTGGAAATGTGCTTCATCAGTCATTAGGACAGTGCTGATAACACCATCATCATTCAGCATTTCGAGAAGGTGCTAAGAAGAAATCCAGCAGTTAGCCATATCGCGATCACTTAATTCTTGAACAATCGCAGTTTTGTACGGATGGAAATTAAGATCCTTGTGCAAAATTCTCAGCATGCTGCGATCAGATAGTCCTATGGCAACGGAATGCCTCCTCACTGAACGCCTTGGACTCTTCACAATAGCCATCCTTAACTTATCAACATTTTCTGGTGTTCGTTCCGTAGGAATTCTGCCTCGGGGTTTTCTTATTAATGCCGAAGCATTTTCCCGAAAGTTCTGTACCCATTCTTTTATGGTGTTATGACAGGGAACACGGCCATGACGAGGAATGTTACAGTGTCTGCGAAATAATCGTTGTGTTGTAACGGCCGTACCGCCATTCTTGAAATAAGCTTCAACAACGAAAACACGGTGTTGCGCGGTCCACTGCTCCATGGCTACTGAAATGGCATGAAACCAGCTAGCCACTGACCTTGGTTGCATTACCCCATCCCACACGATTACCAATATAACGGGATTTAAAAACCGTCAGGTTTTTCTGCCGCACCAAATGAACACTAGTGCAATAATTTTATACACAATAACCTCCTACATGTTTCGGCCACTCATGTGGCCATCTTCAGGGAGGTAATACAAAGGGTAAAAGATTAAAAGATAATATAAATTTGAAGTGACAGAAACAATCCAAAATATAAAATGACAATGACACAAATCACAATTCATCATCATCATCATCATAATCTTCCTCCATGGATTAGGTCTTTGACCTGTTCCGGCATCGATGCATTGCCATCGTTTCCTGGGGCGTCCACGATCTCTTCTTCCTCGAGGTTTGTAGTTGAGGGCGTGTTTCGGGAGTCTGCTATTGACCATTCTTTCAAGGTGGTTGATCCAGTTTTATTTGTATTTGAGTCTCACGTCTTGTATTCCAGAGATCACAATTCAATGATAAAAACCATGATTTGTGTCACTGCCATTTCATATTTATATAGATTCTATCAACTTTTAATATTATATCATTTGTATTACGTCCCTGAAGACGGCCACGTGAGTGGCCGAAACAAGTAGGAGATTTTTGTGTATAAAGCTATTACACTATTGTGCAGTTGGTTGGTGTTACTGTTTGTATTACATATATTACATTGATGCACGGATTATGGTTCATGTGAATCTGGTAAAGTCAATTTTCCAAGAAAAAATCTTATCAGAGATTGGGTGTAATGAGACCTGTGGCCTCTGCTAGCACTCGCATAAGCTTGAATTATGTATGCTTTCACTAAGCACACACAAAAAAAGTGTTGCTACGTCACACACAATATGCCAAAAAACCATAACTGCATATTCAAGACTTTTGGGATGCGATGTCATGTCCCATGACACTACATTCTTCACCAGCACCCCCTGTAAGATCGCCAAACCTCGCACCATAATTGCAGGTTGGAATACCGCACAGAAAACCCTGCAGCAATGACCTTAATAAATGCATGTCTCATCGTGCGGTAGACTAAGATTAATTCCGTGTATGCACAGACACTGCGAGCTTTGAAACGAAATGCTCTGTTTAGTGAAACTGGGTGCAGACGGAAAACCACAGATTTTTGAGCCATATTTTGTTATGCAACGGTGGATGACGGACTGGCGTCATCGAAGAGCAAGTAACGCTTCATTTCACTACAGTCCACGTTACTAACTACATACGTTGCAAAAGATACCATCTCGACATTCACTTATGTTCTGTGTGCAGGTCGTCCATGTTGGGATTAAAAAGAGCATACTAAACGGGGCTAGTATGTTGTAGGATAGGGGCAGCATTACAAACCGTTTCATTGGTTGGAATAAAGAATTTATTAACAGAATTAGAAGAAAATGGAGCACAAAGATTTGGCCATGTAGGCCAGTAATGCACAGAACAAGGGCAGGGGGGCCACATCCTCCTGGGCCACTGGTCTCCCAGGCGTCAATCTTACATGATGGTGCTCAATCGTGTGAAGCTGGTTGTCAGCATAATTATTGCAGATTACTTCACTTACAAATGTGTATCAGTTTCCATGAACCGGGCAGATGGCGCTAGACAGCAATGACGTTCACAGATCATTTCAAAATTTCGGATTCTAACTACAGCACTTGATTCTTTTACTGATTTCTGGCGCCTAGAAATAGACGATGGCTCCCAAATTTTTTAAAAATTTGTGCAACCATGAATAAGGGCATAAAATAGTCCTTCAAAACTAAGATTTGAAGAAATAGATTTTTGGTTTGACCGAAAGATATTTCAGACATGTTCCAGAATAGTTCAGCCCAACGTGTAGCTCGCAGGCACCACGATGCTGGCGACACAGTGTTATGTTGCCCGGGGAGACATCTGAAATAGGAAGACGTCTCTTAACCGTTTCCCTGGCAACGTTACCACAGAACGCCGAAGCAATTCCAGCCGTTTCCTTGCAAACTATGAAAGAAAACTGCTCACCACTTCCAAGTTCCGAAATGACCCCGTAAAAATCACTGTTGGACGTACTGTCTGCCCGGATTAAAGTAACATTGTTGACGACTGCCGACATGTTTTTTCACGGGTACTGTTTCTAGCGAATGTGCAGGCACCGTCTGTCACTTCCCTTCAATACATCCATCATACGTCTTTCACTCCAAAAGATCACACTCCCCTGCCCAAGTTAAAAATCTATTAAATCTGAACCACAACACATGGTGGAGAAAACCCTTAGCTTTTAGTGCTCGAAGGATTTTCGAACTGCTTCCCCCCCCCCCCCCCCCCCCCCTTTTTATTAATTGGATGTGGTGGGGGCGGGCCAGGCGAGAAAAAGTAACAAATT
>Ga0123354_10003414_pt1 | contig 21903 bp, 23 predicted proteins | sample TergutLab28metaG_2_FD_97872 | JGI IMG/M metagenome (GOLD analysis project Ga0123354, IMG submission 97872) | Labiotermes labralis P4 segment gut microbial communities from Petit-Saut dam, French Guiana - Lab288 P4 | ecosystem: Host-associated > Arthropoda: Insects > Digestive system > Gut ... | reverse complement strand
TATAATAAACTCCCAGAGGATCTAGCTAGTCAAATACAAAATAAGAGTCAATTTTTACTACAACTGAAAAGATATCTAATGGATAAACCTTACTACTCATTACAGGAATTCTTCGAACATTCAGTAGACCCTTGAAATAAGGACAATGTACTTTTAACAAATTATTTGTGTAGTTTTAATTTTACTTTTTACAATTCTTTTTCATGTATCATGCTAGCCTTTTAAGAATGTTTAATACTCTATATGCATTCTTATGTTGGAACCGAAGCATTTGGATTGTGGAAATGACTAGGAGCAAGTGTTAATGGGTCCATTGTGATTGTTTTGTGTGTTTTATATGACGTGTTCTATATTTCGTGAGCAATCCTGCTCCATGGAATTGGGGGAATGAATATGAATGTATGTATGTATGTATGTAGGATATGTTAGAGCTCAACCAAGTTCCGAGTTCGACAAAAAGGCGTTCAGTGAAGGAAGTGATACTATCAGAAATTAACCTTATTTCAGCCAAGATAGTTTAAAAGACCTAACAGTAGTTAATATGTAGTTGCTGGAAGAAAAAAGAGCATAATTTATGCTGCAGAACAAACCTTGCCAAATACCGGTGATTAACAACCGCTATGATGTACTTTCTCTGAGTGAAAGATGTGGTAGAGAAACAGTTCAAGTGCAGTGCAACAACAGCTTAAAAGTACAGGTGATTCCAACAAGAAACAGAATAAGATTATAATTCTAGGAGACAGTCATGCAAGAGGCTGTGCCCACGAGGTGCAACATAACCTAGGACTCGACTTCGAAGTTAAGGGGATAGTGAAGCCAGGAGCAAACACAGAATAATAGTCATTACATCAACTAAAATCACTAGAAAACTAACAAAAAAGGATGTTGTAGTTGTGTGGGGATGCACATGTGATGTAGGGAGAAATGAAATGGAGAAAGGGCTTCATCAGATGAAAAACTTTGTTACAAATCATAATCAAACAAATGTTATTGTGGTGGGTGTACCATGTAGATATGACCTGGATCCCAAATCGTGTGTAAATGATGAGGTGAAAGTGGTATAATAGAAAGTTAAAAAAACATTTGAAGGTATTTGGTAATACACGTGTCATAGAAGTAGATTCTGATAGGGACCTATTCACAAGACATGGTTTACATATGAACTAAAAAGGAACAGAACATATGGCTAAGAAAACAGTGAAGGCAATTAAGGTTATGTTGAATGAGAAAAAGAGTGACCCAATTATGATGGACAAAGAAGACCTAAGGGTAGACATTGAAGGAACAGAGTTAGAGACTACTACTATGGAAATGGAAACAAATCTGAAAAATCTAAAAAATGACAAGGAATCAAACAATGAGCCAGAAAATAAGCAAGCAGGCACATTAAGTCTTCATATAGCAGGCATGAGATCATCAATCAGGCTAAAGAAATCCCCAAAATCAATGTCAAATGATTTTTTACGGTAGCAGAATCTTTAAATACAGTTAGCCAGTTTCCCGTAAACTCCTCCAGTTTACCTAAAACTAAAACGATGATGATACATAAAAAGAAAAAGATATGTTGTAATAAAAATTATCAATCTAGGATAAATCCAGTATCATTCCCTATTGATACAAATAAGGCTCTCAGTGTATTTCATCAGAACATAAGAGGGTTAAGGAATAAAAATAACGAAATCTTATGATCAGTGTTACCTAAGCTCCCTCATGAAGTATGTTAGAACACCATCTTAAAGAACAAGAACTAGAAACCTTATCCATAGATACTATATTCTTGGTGCTAAATTTTATAGATAGACTCTAAAGCATGGAGGTACAGGCATTTTTGTATATGAATCTATAGCATTTACAAATATCGATCTGCAAGAATTCTATATGGAGCAGTATATAGAGACATGCGTGGTCAAAATAAACTTACTAGCTGCTATGATATATGTAATATGTATATACAGATCGCCGACTGGAAATTTTATACGTTTCATACGAGTTATAGACACTATTCTAAATCAACTCAGTAAACCAAATATTGAAATTATTTTATGTGGCGATATGAATATAGGCTATCTTGATGAAAATTGCTACAAACACAACTGGACGCTTAACTGTTACATACAACGTAATTAGTGCTGTGTGATTTCCAACTGGGAGTCTAAATGGATCAATCTCATCAACAGATAACATATTTATTGATGTATCTCACAAAGGTAAATATGCCTTATACCCTATTATAAATGGTTTGTCTGACCAAGACAGACAGATAATACAGCTAGAAAGTATAAGTATGCAAAAACAACCAAAATGAATTTGGAGTTATATGAAACGTGAACAAGCACTATATAAAAGACGTTAAGCAAAACTGAGCTATGAAATCTGGGACACAATTTTTGGTGACAATGATGTTAATAGACTACTTAATAACTTCCATAATATTTTTTAAGGATTTTCTACTCAAGCTTTCCTAAAAAGAAAATACAGATTCAAAAACAAAAAGACAGTACTTGGATGTCAAAAGGTATAAAGATATCCATAAACCACAAAAGGGAATTATATCTGAGTAGCAGAAACTGTAAGAACCCAAAACTTAAGGAACATTATAAATTATATTGTAAATTACTATCGAAAGTAGTTAAAGAAGCAAAAATATTACAATACAGAAAACAGATTTTAACCTCTTATAATAAAACAAGGACTACCTGGAATATTGTTAAATCTGAAACAGGGAAAAGAAGAGGGAATGAAGAAATATCATTACTGCATATTGATGGCAAGTTACTACGAAATAAACAAACAACTGCAAATTCTTTTAATGACTATTTTGAACAATAGCAGAGAAATTAACGGCAGCAAACCAAATTGATAAATTGAGTCAACTAAAATAATAGAGCGCCTTTGCCTTATATACTTCAAAATTGTAGGTATCCCTTTCCCAATATAAAGTTCAGGTACAAATCAACTGAAGAGACAGAAAAGATTATAAAATCATTAAAGACAACAAATTCACATGGATACAATGACATTTCAATCAAAATCCTTAAATGGAGCCCTCCTTTTATTAGTACCCCACTAACACACATTTTCAATAAATCTCTCGAAATGGGTTATTTTCCATCTAGATTAAAATACTCAACAGTGATGCCGATTTTTAAAACCGGAGACATTATGTCCAACTTCAGACCAATATCTTTATTAATATCCTTTTACAAGATTTTTGAGAAGATTGTTTATACAAGAATTTACGCACGTGTAGTTCTACACAAGATATTGGCAAATGAACAATATGGATTCAGAAGCGGCCTTTCTACCGACAATGCCTCTTAGGGTACGCGTACAGTGCAGGCAGTTTCAGGTTCCGAATCCGATTCCGACAGTCGGCGCAAAGAATGTCCTTTGTTTAACAGTGCAGGTGCGTACAGTGGTGGCAGGCTCTGGCGGGTCGGTCTAGACAGTTGGAGTTCTGACTCCGACTGTGACTCTGTAGCTTTCAGTGAGAATGACAATGAGGACCACAGATTTACGCAGTATGGCATACATGATGAAAATCAAGACGATGGAGAGGTCATCAGTCAACGCAGGTCATTAGTAAGTACAAGACAATCCACGGAAGAGAAAGCGGAATGGAGTAAACGCTAAGAAGTTTGAAACTATTATTGCAATTGAGAAGCAAAAATCAAAATTTTTGGAAGAAGCTATTAAAAATCACCAGCCTGAAAATGAACATTTGTTGTTTTTTCGCAGCCTTATGCCCCACGTCAACAACATACATTTCAGAAACCGCGTCCAACAAGTTGTTGACGAGTTTGCTTATCCTCCAGCTTCTTCAACATTCCAGCAGTGCCCATTTGCACTGTCGTCGTCGCCGCCGCCGCCTTCAGCCTCATCTACTTTAAATAGTTTATCAACAGAAGGAGTTGCCTCTCTGCTTGCTATGCCTGAGGACACCTATCAGAACTACTAGATTTACCTCCAAATCCCACCAATACCCAATGAATCCCAAAGTCTTCTGTTTGCCTTATTTCTTCCTCAAACACCAAGTTTATCTAATAAAATATTAATATTCTTATACAGTATTTTTTGTTGCTTACATCGATTACATCCCTTCTTTCGAGAAGATTTCTTATGACTCAGAGAGAGAGAGAAAAAACATTGTTTTCTTTAAAAAAATACGTAGATAATAATAATAATAGTAATACATTTACTTCAAGGTTATTACAAAACGTTCTTCTGGAAGAATCTTCTGTTGATGAAGGTTACACCAATTCTTGATCAAGCGGTGTTCAATTTTCCTCAAAATGTAGGTGAACGTTTCAATATCCAATCTAAAATATTGAAAAAACCGTTCCCCCAACAGCTTCCCGTTAAGGAAAAGGGTGGTGATATTCACCATACTGTCCTCTTAACTGATTAATTTCATGAACCTCGCTTCTCTCTCTTTTCAATTTTAAGTGAACATTTCCTGAAGCAATAAGAAGAGCAGCGTCTTCACTTGTCAGTTCCATTATTGCGACTGGTCTGCAGTCAGCGCCGATAATCGGCCTCCACCCTACGATCCCAACCTGTCGGCAAGCAGCGGGGAGATCGGCGCCGACTCTCGGAATCGGAGTCGGAACCTGAATCTGCCTGCACTGTGCGCGTAAAGGTAAGGTAAAGCAGTACCGTTACAGGCCCAGAGGGTTCTAGGGAGCTAAGGTTCCCAGATTTCGTGACAACGGCACAGGATGGTGGTAGGTTGTCAGCTTTACGCACCGGCCGCTCTGTACGCGTACTCTTATATATTAACACAGGAGGTCTTGTCTGCAATGAATAATAAGCATACTGTTGGAGGAATTTTTTTTGTGATTTAAGGAAGGCCTTTGATTGTGTAAACCACAAGATCCTACTGTCAAAATTAGAGCACTGTGGAATAAGAAGAACATTTGGAGACTTTTAAATCCTACCTCATGGCGAGATATCAAAGTGCTGCATTAAAGGATAAAACTGGGAACTTGTTAAGCATGGAGTACCACAAGGTTCAATTCTTGGCCCCTTATTTTTTTTTTATTATACATAAATGATTTGCCTACAGTTACAGCTGAAAATGCTGAACTAATGCTATATGCTGATGATACCAGTTTCATAATTACAAATCCCAGTCCTATAGAATTTCCTGATAAGTTAAAGAGTTTTCACTAATGTAAATGAATGGTTTAGGAATAATTTGCTATTTTTAAATCTTAACAAAACTACTTACTTGCAGTTTCAAACAAAGAACAGTCAAAAACTAAGTTCAAACATTAAATTGCTGAATAACCAAATTATCAACAGCACAAATACAAAATTTCTCAGCTTAACTATTCAGGAAATGCTATCATGGAAATGTCACATCAATCAAATATTATCTAGACTAAGTTCGGCATGCTACGCAATCAAGGTTATTACACATCTCATGTCAGAGGATATTATAAAAATGATTTATTATTCATATGTACATTCCACAATAACATATGGTATAATTTTTTGAGGCAACTCACCACATGGTATTGATATTTTTAAGATTCAGAAACGGATATTTCAGATTATGACAAAATCAAGAAGTAGGGATTCTTGCAGACAGTTGTTTAAAAGACTAGAAATTCTGCCTTTACAATCCCCATATATATTTTCTGTATTATTATTATTATTTGTGGTAAAGAATAAAGATTTATATACAACCAACCAAGAAATCCATAACATTACCACAAGATTGAATACAAATTTACATCCTCCAGTGAGTAACTTGACTGTTTTCCAGAAGGGAGCTTATTACTCTGGTATAAAGTTATTCAGCCATCTACAACTAGAAATAAAAAGTCTCTCAAATGAGATAAAATAATTTTAAAAACCTGCCTTAAAAGGTTTCTTAACTTACATTCATTTTATTCAGTGGAAGATTATTTAGAATACAGTTTTAATTAGGAATCATGGTTTCTGTATAGGGATCGATGAAAGTGTATTTATAACTCATCTCTAATAATTTTAAATTGTATAGTATATAGTAGTGTTGTATACTGGAAATTTTTTTAATACAAACTACAGTTTAGCAACAACAAGAATGATAATTAACATGTATGATAAGAAGCTGTTTTGTATTAGATATATTTATAACAATATGAATATCCTTAAGGTTTTTGAAACTAATTTGGATATATGGAATGTGAAAATAAACAAACAAGCAAACAAAATACTTTAACAAATCATGAAACACAGATGTATGTGCAAATTCAACCATATTAAATATTTCCTCTAATTTCTTAAAATTTACTTAACATTCAAAGTCCTAATTAATTGGAGGGATGGATGCAGTTGAATTCTGGACCTTCTCCCATTGAACCAGAAAAGGAGTGGGAACTCATCTCTTTGTACCAGTATATAGCCACAAATATTTGCTTAATAAAGCAAAGTTTTCACAAGGGAAAACCAAACAAAAAGGGAAAAACTGCACTATACCTGAATCAGTACTTTCTCTGGATGACATAGTGTATGAGGAAGAAAAAGAATAACTTTTGAAATTACTGTATTCTATTGTACACTTGTGGTGTGTGATACAATAAAAGAATATTCAGTGGACTATACTTTGCAAATATTTGAAATGATTCACACCACCTTGGACAGTCACAGAACAAGGTACTGTCCTGCTTTAAATCTCAGATATGTACAATTTTAAACTAACAATTCAGTAAATGGTTCAGAGTAAGAGAAGAGAGACAGAGAGAGAAATGGCAAAGTCAACTGCCAAGATTTTGTCTTGCTTGAAACAAGGTGACTTTGCCAAAATCTCCATCAGCAAGGTACTGCACTTTATTCAGCATGCAGGGCTGCTGAATGCTTAATCGAAGGAGGGTTGCACAAAAGATTGGAAATGGTCAAGGCACAAAGGTCACTGCAGTGTCCACCCTAATGCACTCTACTCTGCTGTCCAAGATAATATAATGATGGCAGTAGATGAATAATGTGAGTATGGAACACTGCAATTTGGTGCTGGAGAATGTTGTTGAAAATCAGTTGGACCTATCATGTGACAAGCCAAAAAGTGTTACATATAGTCAAGGACAGGAATACCCTACATACATTCAAAATTAGGAAGGCTAACTGGATTGGTCATATCTTGCATAGGAACTGCCTTCTAAACATGTTGTTGAAGGAATGATAGAAGTCACAGGAAAATGAGGAAGAATATATAAGCAGCTACTGGATGATCTTAAGGAAACAAGAGGATACAGGAAGAAACTGAAAGAGGCATCACTAGAACACATTCTGTGCAGACCTCGCTGTGGAAGGGGCTACGGACCTGTCATAAGAGAGGCTACAGAATTAAATGATTGGTGGTGTAATACTGATGGGAGGAGGGACCTAAGTACTTTGAGAGAAACCTGTTCCAGTGGCAATTTGACTTTCACAAATCCATAGGAATTTTTAATATCACAATGGAAATTTTCCTAAATATAATTCTACACAGTCAAGTTTTCTCAAAATGTATGTATTCAGGTTTTTCACCCAAATCCCTCAACTGTGACACACTGGATATTCACAACACACAGAAAGAAATAATTCATTAAAGTTGTCAAACATATACACTACTTCATCATGAGACAACTTTAATCACTCACAGGGAATTTTCCAAAACAAATAAAAAAAAAATTAAACACTGAATTCATGTAACTGACAACTGAATACTATCACAGTTATCATGTAATAAGCATATTACTTCAAGCATTGTGTGCAAAGGAGCACCACTCCAGCACATATCCTCTATATAACTGGTTTCTCAGTGGAGATGAAGAGGTGAAATGGCTCTGATTCAAAAACACATCTGTGAAATACTTAATTTTAATTTATGCAGCTTAAATACATCATTGACATTGGTAATAGCATGTGATGAGGAATATAAAATGTTGAATTGTACAAATTTATATACAAAATTACAAAACAGACCCAGCAAATATAGAGGTGTGGTCTAAACACAAACTCATCTTTACTGAAGCAATTGCCAGTAAGTCCACAGTCTTTTTTTGTTAAATTACACTGAAAATGCATCACACATGAAAATTATTTAGTCTCCAAAATGTGATCTTAAGTGCACTTAAATCATCAAGAATAGTAAGAATGGCACATAGGAAGGCTTAAGCTAAAACACATCAATTAACTAACAGTGGAAATGGACTGCGAACCTGAGGTAGTGTTTTAAAATCCCAATGACAGTGGCTTCAAAACATTTGACAGAGTAGTCCATATGTTCAGTCTGAGATGTTTCTGGAGTAGTTATACAAGTATTTTTTTTTTGCAAATTTCTTTAGTTCTAAAGTTTGTAACACAAAACACAGATTTTTCAGTATTGGATTTACATGTCAGACTTAAGAATAAACTGATACTGTGGCACAGATGTATCAGACAGTTAACAGTTAAATACCATGAAACTGAAGATTATGAGCTACATCAAAATATTGGTCCTCTGCCTGTTACAGCTACAGAGCCCATGGTTCATTAGTGCACCCAAACACCACAATATTGATTTAGGCAGTTAAGAACAGGAAATGGAAAAACACAGAAGACATTTGCCATGCATATATTTAACAGTGGGTTTCCCTTGTTACTCCATTTCTCCTGCTACACACAAAAGATATAAAAATATGGATACTGTTTTATATATATATATATGATTAAATATTATGTATATAACCATATATATCATATATATATATATATGTGTGTGTGTGTGTGTGATTAAAAACTGTATTTGCATAAATTAGGGAGGAGGGCTTTAATTGGGATTATTTGTTATAGTCAGAAAACTCATAAGAATCTCAAACGAAAAAGTAGATAAATGAAACATTGCACCACAAAGTAGGAATTGTATCTTTCATGATACGAAAGTACGCAGATGTAATTTTTTTTATTGTTTATTTTGTAACAGAGAACTTCATACTTCTATTTCTTATCTACAATTACCAAGGTGGTTAAATGAAGCAGCTTGAGATACCCGAGACTCACACTTAGAACAAAAGAAATGGCAGCGTTACTTTACAAAATTTTGGTTCAAAATCCTTATCAAAACAGGTGGGAGGAAAATATTAAAGTGGGAAATTATTGGCTGGATGAAAAATGGAGAGAACTAGGTTAGCATAGGGGAGTATGAAGAATTGTTTGGGACAGATGGCTATGTATGTTCCACATAAACAGAAAACTGCTTCAGTTATCAAAAACATACTAACTGTTCAGCAATACCATTTGATGAGTACATAAAGTACCCATTCAGAAGTTTTCATCCTGAGTTTGTGTTCAGATCAGTATCTACATCTGGTATGACATTAGGAGACAAAACTGTTGTGTAAAAAGTCAAGATATTAGTCATCTTTAAAATGAATATGGCTATGTTCTCAAAAAGAAGACTACAAGATGCATCAAAACTACACTAATACATTTGACTAGAAGCAATTCATTCACGCTGTCAAATTTGAACCAATTTTTGATATGTGTAAAAATATAACTGCATCAGACACTAGTGTTTTCACATTCACTTGAGGTTTTGCTACTTGGAGAGAGGAAGGACAGAAGCATCTGTGGCTTCACAGTTTGCAGCAACTGGAAAAATGTCATTTTTGGATTCCACAGAACTCAACTACCCTTTAGGTAATGCTAGCCAATTAATTACCAGGATAGCTCAGTGGTTCTCAACAAAAGCATCATGCATTTTTGCCATCTTTGGAACAAGGCTTTGGACATGAGCATGATTATATAAAATTAAACAATCTAATTATACATGATAAATTGATGAGGTGTTCCTTATACACATGCACAAAGTTAAGAGATGTGGTTGGGTTCAATAAAGTGTTGCTGAGCTGAGTGGGCACAACTGTATAAACTCTGGAAACAACCGTTTTATTAGTCTTTTTAAATTTATATTTGTAGTGCAACTTTGTCAATCTGATTTGTCAGAATTTTGTTTTTATACACTAAATCACACCTGAAAATAAATACTCTTATTAGAAATTTTAGTTCTCTATTCCCATCCTAGTGTTCCACAAGAAAAAGAATGGCAAGAACCATGGGTACAGAGACTAGGATACAGGCTGGACAACCAAGGAGAGAGTTGGAATCCCAGTAGAGGCAGAAAAGCTTATCTTCTTGAAAGTGTCCAGATCAGTTCTGGGGTCTACATAGCCTTCTCTTCATTGGCACCAACGGCTCTTTCACTATGGGGTAAAACGGTCATGGCATACAGCCGACCATTCATATCCAATTACTGCTGGGACTAAGCATGTGTGGACCTATACCTCCATTCCCCCATATGCTTTCATGATGCAAGTCTGCCTTTACCATGGCTATGTGAAACATGTCCCAACAGATGTTAATTGTCCTTTCATGCATGTGCTCCCTGATGACTTGTTCTCCCACCCTGTCCACAGCAGCATACACAATATTCCTCTCATCTCTTTCCATGTTACATAACCTCTGCAAAAAATGCACTTTAACTCTTTCAGTGTCAACATAAAAACATGCTTGGCCTATGTCCACATTCCTTACTGTATAAGCCTGACATTTTCAACCACTGTACAGCATTAATTTTAATGTCTATTCTAGTGGAAGAAGATTAAGCATACACCACCTATAATATACAGTCTGCTGTTTTTGTAGCTGCTTTCTCATTTTAAGTGCCAGGGTTAACATAATGTTTCTGTTGTATCTCTAGCGTATTCAGACCTATGCACTTCTCTATAGATGCTGTTTTCATAACAGTATGTTCCTTTGTGATTAATGAAGAATGGCTCAAATACAGCACTTAGAGATCAAATGTGTCACAGCTGCAAAGCTGACCAATTTGTGTTAGAACCATCAATGTGGCTAATTTATTTCATCTCTGAGCACAATGTAGTCACTAATTTGTAACACCTCTACCTAGACTGCAATATTTTTGTCCACAATATGCCATTCTTAAATGCTTTCATATTTTGTACTGAGATTAATTTGTTTTCACTTCAAACTGCCATAGATGATGAGCTTCAACCTGATCTGTCACCTTGTAGCATCTGGATCTCTGCATCAATACAAAAATTCTTTATCAAATAGAGATCTCAAAATATACACAGTTTTTCAATTGTATCTAGTTATTCCCAACCATTAAACTTGATTGTACATATCCACTTTAAGTTGTCTGCAAGAAAAGATTCACCTCTGTCACAGTAGGGTAGTAATGACCAGTTGAAATCAGCTCACATGCTCAAATCCTAATTATATAGGGTTAATTTTAATACAGTCCTCCAGTGTGTGTCTGGGGCCTACTAGGTGGTCCATTCCCTCCAAGCTTTCCGACTAAAATGTGTATAAGTAGGCTCTAATGAATGACAACAACAGTTACAGTTCCCATAACTTCTAGTTTCCCAGAAAGTGCCTTGGTCTTGGCAACGCCAATGGCTTTTTGAACATAATCCCTGCAGCTGAATGATCACCATACATTATAGCAGTGTAACAGTCTTATGAAATTTTAGATTCTGAAATAAATCACAAGAATTCAGGAACTAGCTGTTGAAACTTCATTCCAAACATCCACAATGATTTTTATAATCTGTTTCATGACTAACTATAATGGTTGATAGTCTTGCTGTACAACATTACAAGCAATTCAGCAGAGATGAAACATTAAAGCAGTCAACTGAGAAGCAGAAGTACATGCAACTATGAACACAGAGGGCAACTGCTTTTATCAACACATCCATGAGAACATGCATCCTCACATCCACCATTTCTACCTTCTGTTTTTCTTAGCAATTAAGTAGATAACAAATTTCCACACACACACACACACACACACACACACATACACACACACACAAGAAAAATTAAAGGCTGTTCAGAATCAGTAGAAAGAAAAAAAGATGAACTGCAAAACAACCTCTGTATTACACAATAAAATTTTAAATTTTCACAGTCCATTCATACCATAGCTTTCTGGGTTACGACAATTCAACTTTGCAGTTCAACCCTGAAAACAGAGGTCATATGTTCCTCCAAAATACTGACACCCACCTAACAGACAACACAGCATCATAAACAAGGAGAAAACACCATGAAATTCCTTACTGTTGACAAAATTCAAACTGCTTTGTATGTAGAGAACCACTGTCCAAACACAATATGGCCATCATTATTTCATAAAATATCTGTTTTTCCTTGCACACCAGCAGATATATCAGACCTTGCAAAGTCTGACTTTCTTTGTTTAGATCACAAAAGAAAGAATTTCATAAACATAATTTAGCCAGTACGAACATCAGCAATATAAAGCAAGGTTTGATGAAGAAGCCTGAAATCATGCATGAAAGTTCAAAATTGGCAGACCAAAAGAAGCAGGATAAATTGCAGTGGTTACAGGAACCAAGCCAAATTAAAGGACCTAATCTACACACATTAAGATAGAAATTTCAGAAACAAAAAATGTGTTATATGTGAAGGATAAAATAAATAAACTTAAAAAAAAACAAAGAAAACAAATATTAGACTACTATAGAGGCATACATTAATGTAATAAGGGATCCCAGCCTTGCATTTACTTTGTTTTTCTCATCTAACTGTACAAATAAAACTTACTCTAAGTTTTTTTGCTATTCTATGAAACTCACTGGAAGGGTCAAGATATTTGCATTTTCTCTGATATGTATTAAACATCAAACATATGTCCATAAAAATTAATAAGTGAGAGCACTAGTGTTATTCCACACCAACACCTGAAATGTCTGGTACAATGACATGGATATTTTCTGTTTACTGAAAGAACAAGATTCTGTAGGGGATTTGAAATATGTTCATAAAGGGTCATTTTTTTGTGTAGGTGTGTTTGTTTTGATTATGGTGGTAAAGTATTAGTAGTAGTTGTTGTTGTAGTAGTAGTAGTAGTTACAAACAATAATGAACAAAATTACATTTATGAAGAAGTTAAGAACATATTAAATTTGGAGAATGCATGTTACCCAGCTCAGATTTCATGGCTACTCTTCTTCTATCTAAAAATATAATAAATAAAATAAGATACAAAACTATGGTATTACATATTATTTTGCATGGGTGTGAAACTTGGTCTCTCACCATAAGAAGAGAACACAGTTTCTCTGTTGAAGAAAAGTAACACAAAGACAACACCTAGTAAGGTCCAATTAACTCACTCCCTTTGAACTTCAAAATTCTATGACAATTTATATAGTCAAAACTTTTCTATTACTTTGACATGTTCATTTCCACATACATTGCTTGTTAAATTTGTATTTGTCTGTAATCAACACACATAATTGTGACAATAGTCCAGTAAGTCATGGAGCTGTCAATATGAGCCAGGCATTTGCACATTATAGAACTTTGCCAAATCGACAGTAATACAATACAATTTCATACTTCTTTTTCTGTTTTTAAAAGTACATGGTTTTCACACATCTGTTGTTTAGAAGCAATAATGTGATTTCGGAAGAAGTTTAGACATGTCTAGAAATGTCTAACTGTTCCTGACAAGGTAGGGTTAAAAAACCATACTGTTACAGGAATAATGGCTGAACTGCAAGGAAATAGTGTATTGAAATGCATGGTACAGTGAGCAAAAATATTTTTCTGAAGTGCTGTCATCAATCTTATGATATATGGAATGCCATTATGATAATAGGCCAATCACAGCTAACAGTGTCACTCATAGTTAATCTCAGGGGTGGGGCAAAAGTGAAACCAAAGTAGGCAGGTACATTTCAGACATTGACAAACACTATTTTGACTTATTTATACAATTACAATGTAAGACAGCCTTATAGGAAATCGTGGTAAAAAATGTGTAGTAAAAACTGATTACACAATATGTAAAAAGTTTAGAATAATTATCACACATAGCATTCTCTCTGGAAGAAATTGTGGACAATGATAATATCCATAGTCATACAAAACTTTATCAGATCACTTTCATCTTTGCTAGTGACCTTGACAGTGTTATGATATCAATATGTTAACAGTCTTCTTCAGTGAACAAGAAAATAAATAAAATAGTAGTGAATATACAATATTTAAAAGTTCTTACAAAAAAGAACTACAAACTTTATCAATTAGTACCCATGCACAACTCACGGGTGACAGTGGCCCTGCAGCTGAGGGTGTCCATCTTAACCTCACTTTGAAAGGAACCTGCAATAATGCAATTTTACATACAAAGAGTACCTAGCGCATGGTTACCATATCTCCTAATGACAAGGTCAGAGAAGGCTCATGTGAGTATGAAAGTCTTGTTTCAAGGAGATGGCACATTCTCAGCTTCCATGGATGCCTTACCTCTTACTGTATTTACCAAAATGGAAGACACTGCCAAATCTAAGATGACTCTGCAAAGAAACATTTCTTCACCTACAAAAATGACACATGTTCACAGTTGCCATCCCCATCCCCATTGTACTACCCCTTTTTATCACTTTCAGTTTACAGACGTAATTGTACTTCAGGAACAGACATGGAAACTTGTGGCTCCTGAATGGATTACAGTATATCAGCCTCATTAACACTCTGAGTGGTAAGTACATAACATACTAAACTTTGTCAGCACACAAGTACTTTCATTATACTTATTCTCAGCTAATATATACTTTAAGTGGAAGTCATTTTCCTGAAAGTAGCATCTGACACATAAAATGAGCCAAAACAAAAAATAGTTAAAACATCAAGCTATAAAAATCCAAGTTTAAAATCTTATATGAGGATTCCCACAAATCATCATTAAAAATCCTTGCAGCAATTGAGTGCATAGCAGGGAATAATCTAAAATATATTGTTTAAGCAAACTACACAAGCATTTATTAAACTGGGTTTTGTGCTGGGTGCTCCCACTCCATGCATTTTTCTGAGAGGGGAGTAAATCATTAGTCAGAACTTTAGATTTACCTGTGTAATAGTTGAAATATGTAGTGAGTATACCATAATAAAGACACAATTGTGCTGACAGAAGTTTACTTACATACTTGTGACAATATAATATGGCACAAGTGGCAAAAAATCCCATCTCAAATACATCAACTGATTTGAAGATTGAAACATCTGAAAATGTCAACATTTGTTTCATACTCAAATTTAAGATGTTACTTTACTGTTTTAATTCTAAATACAAATAAAATGCCTTGTCCTCCAATCACATAAACACAATTCTTGTTACAGACAGGCTTAGTTCTGTGGCATGGATCAGCCAGTGATGTGACGCCACACCCCAGGAGAACTGAGACCTCAAACAACTTTGTTATCACACCTTACCACAGCATTTACTGATGCAATTTCTAGCTGAATGTTTAACTACCTGGAAAGGAGTAACCATGACATGGTATGGACAAACCTCACTTCAACAAAGCCACTAAGATGAACACAAGGATCAAAAAGGTACAGCTGTCCTTACAGGCAGTCTCATATTGCACTGTCAACAGAAATCTCACCAATGGTGACAGTGAGTTGTGAGAAAGTGGGACGGTCACGTGGACTGTCAGACCAGCAACTGACAAGCAGGGACTGCAGTGACTGTGGGGCTGCCTTGTGGGGTTTCCACTGAAGCTCATGCTTCTTGAGTGCTGTGAGCACTGCATCATCTGACATTTTGGTGAATGGCAGCTCTCCCTGGTAGAACATCTCCCAGATGAGGCAAGCAAATGAGTATACATCTGATTTTGTTGAGTAGTCATCCTCATACACAGCTTCATATGGCATCCAGCGTAGTGGTATTAGCTGCACACCAATTTATAGACATTAGTGAACCAGTAACTAGAAACATGTTACCCTTTCAAGAGTGAAAACTCCACAAATCATGATAAAGTGATCAGGATGTTTTACTCAGAAAGTCCCAACTTTGAATCCTCCTGGCCTGGAGACCGGAGCTAGCCTGATATTGGAGCCATTCACAATCCTCCTAGTCACATGCAGGCATAGTGCCTTAAAATGTGCCACAACCCCTCCTTCGACACTAAACTAAACTCCGTGGCCTTAGTCCGCACGCGAACTATACCTCCTTCGACACTATGTCAAATTAATCAGTCAAGAAAATAAAGAAAAAGCAATTTAGTATGAGGACTTCAAAAATACCACAGTGTTTGCCACTAAGGAAATTGTGGTTGTTCATGTGTTTATTATCAGCGCCCATTTATTAAACATCTTATTCACTTATCCCAAAATAAACAATACAACTTTCTCCATTTGGAAAAATAACTTTTATAACATTTATTGAAAAGGAATAAATAATATATAAATCATGTGTGTTATGTAAACAGGATAACTGGTGCTTATTTAATCTAATTACATATTCAAATATAAGGTAACAAGGAAACTGCTTTATAATTTTCTCATGATGTTAAGACCACCAGGGTGGGCATGTCTATTGTTTCTGCTAGTTACAACATGTCTATGTCCTCTACCTGTTATGTTATCATGTTCATTCACTCCTTGTGCTTTATCTGCACAATGAGTTCAGGACATGTCTCCAAATTTATTTTTCCATTTGGCCCAGAAATGTCTTAAAAAAGCCCTGTCAAATGATTAATTCTCATTACAAAAATAATGTCTGTTTATTGGAAGAATCATATGGCACACAAAGGTACTGCATCAGAAATATGCATAGTTTCCAATTTTTAAACCTGGCAGTATATATACTAGCCAACAGGCCTTAAAGGGTTAACCCTTTAGTGTCTAATTTCCGGTAGCTATATCCATCACATAGTGTGTCGATCAAAATGCCAAATATGAGATAGATAAAGGCCATTTGATGGCCCTCCTTATACAGCTCTCATTTCAATTCTGGTATCCTGAACATCACACTGGGCATTTAATTCTAGTACCCAAGTGTTAAACAGAAATGCTCACACTGTTTCATATCCCTTGACCTATTGACTATGCACGATCATATCTCCATTGTATGTCATTGTATAACATCACCAGTTGAAAAAGCATTGTTAATTAATCTACTAACTGGTCACTTCACTTCCCTGAGGTTCATAATTCTGTTCTCAGACCCTTTGAGATATATATATTAACAGTATTATCCCAGCACTCACATGGTTGGACTGTGAAAAACCACAAACATCCACAGATAGGCAAACCTGTAACCTGACAGTGTAAAATTATATACCTCCCAAACATAAGCCTACAGAATTGCCACTAAATCAATCAGCTTCATAACAGAAGAATGGAGAAAATAACAAAGATTAGCTCATCTACATACCTCGTTGTGATACTTGCAGTACTCCTTGCTGTATATATCCTTGCAGAGAGCTGAGAGAGAGACTTTCACAGTTAAGTTTGAAGCAATGAGGCAATTGCGGGCAGCCAGATCACAGTGCACAAAGCGCTGGTTGGAAAGGTGCTCCATTCCTTGAGAAATCTGACTGGCCAGCTGGATGATCTGCGTCACTGACAGTTGTGGAGGTCGGGGGTTCTTGTTCCCAGCACCCAAGGACCGTGAGCTATTCCCATCCTTACCCCCACCTCGAGTTGCTAGAAGGAACTGCTTGAGGTCTCCCTGTGACCAGGAGAATGCACTGAATTCAGAATGACAGCTCCTGATGATATACGTGAGTCTTCCCTTAGCAACCACCAGCAATTTACCTCATCAAAAAATACTAAGCTATTATGGAACCTAAAGGTTCATCACCACTTTACAGAAATTCGCCACTGAACTCTACCCCGTACAATTTCAGCTCACTCCACGTTTTTATATCTTAGTTCTCTAAGAACCATTATAACCTTCATAACTACCAGCGTGGATATTTAAATTTTAGCATACAGTTTATGAAAAATGTATTACTTAAATAGAAAAAGATCAAATTATAATACGAACGGAATTTTTTAAAATTAAAACAGAAGTTACACAAAATAATTTGCTTCTTTCATAAACATATAAAATGAACTTTTAGGTGTGTTTTCTATGTGTGTTCCCATATCCAAAAACAGGTCTTTAAAAGGTTAATATTATCCTCAAATGTGAACTTAGTTCTCTTAAGTGGTCTATTCATTACCTTGAAATTTGGAACTTCTTAATAACAAATTTTTCTCTTATAGATCATTATACTCATCAACAACATAATTCTATCATCTGTCACCTTTGCCACTAATGGTATTTAACATCTTTATTTTGTTCATTAACTAACAGAAGCTAACAGAATTTTTATTGTTAAGGTAATTAGTTTTGTCAAGAATAGAATCTGTCCCTCTAAGTAGTATTTTATCTGTAGCCTCACACACCCAGTCAGTGTACTCCAGTATCATGTAGTGTGGGTCAGCTTCACGGCACAGTCCCAGCAGCTGGGCCACATTCTGGTGCTGCAGTTTGTAAAACATGTCCAGCTCTCGCTTAAACTCCTGCAGTGCTGAATCCTCCCGAGTATTCTGCAGTGACTTCACCATCACCACTGTCTCTTTCTCCTTGTCTTCACCATCATGCAGTCCTTTGGCCCTTGCCAGGAACACTTCACCAAACTTTCCTTGACCTGAAAAATTGTGCTTACTTATTTCTATAACCCACTGATATTCTCATTGAGGTGGGTCAACCTGTAATGCCTTCTCCGATATTATCTGTCCTCATGTAAGGAGTCCCTTACTTTGTTTCCCAAGCAGCCCTTTATTCAACAGCCTGTGCTCTACATTACATGTGCTTTTGATGTAAATCTGGCAAGGTAGGTTGGTTCTTGTCCTGACAGGAGGGATGCAAATCGGACTTTCAAATTTTCGTTCCCTGCAAATTACCTTCTATCATTTTCTTTTATCACCTCTAACATCCTATGTGCATCTCGCTGCCTTCCTGAATATCTCCCCTGTATAATCTATAGGTGTCATTTGGCATAAAAGTGTTAAGAAATAAAAATAAATCAAATCGTATTCTTAGAGACAGAAATAGGTGCATTTGTAGAGTCAAGACAGACTGAATTTAACAATATTTTTTCAACCCACATCTATTGTAGGGCAGTGAATGACAGGATAACTGTGTATGAAGGTTTGGGATGGACATGTAAGAATGAGACCATTGCCAACTTTCATGACTATACCAGCAACTGCCTGAAGGAACAGAGTTGAATTATGTAACACCTCATTCAGGATAGCTGGTCTTGAAGCCAATACTTTCACTCAGATCAGCCTGAATATGAGTAGCTGCACTGGCAAATTAACATCACATTCAGTTGGACACACATTGTAAAGTTATTGTGTGCCTCTGGGTTTATCAAGTCCACAGCTCTCACTTTGGTAACATGTCAAACAAGGCATAATAAAAATGTGGTGTTAACCCCTTAACGCCAAACAGCCTATAAAGAATTTGTGCAGTGAGCCCTTTAAATAGCCGAACAGCCTCTAAAGTGGTCGCAAACACTGTGTCGAAGTTTCGGGGAATTTTGTTCACTCCTATTCGGTTAACTGCTGTGGCTTGCTACGCATCTGGACACTTGAAGGTCAGGCTTTCATTCAAGAGCCAGAATGTACCCCCTCCACCTCCTAAACCCCTCCACAAACACCAATATTTATGTCGACACTTCTCGGAACTGCGCATTTTTCCCAGCTGACTAATACTGTTCTGACACTGCATGCTTTGATTATCGGTTTGCTCTGGAGTTCACTGTGGGTTGAAATATCAACACTGGCCTATGAAGCAAAAGCTCTTTCTTGACCAGAAAGTTTGTCAGTGGTGTACTGTACCCATATAAATCAGACATAAGTAGTGCTCAAAAATCAGAGGTACTCACAAATGTCAATGTTTACAGCTACAGGAGAGCCCACAGATGTGCCTCTTTAAGTGCTGGGGTAATCTGTAGGGGTTGTGGGGTAGTAACATGCAATACACAGTCATCAATCTACTTAAAACTTCTTGGCACCCCCAAATACCTGGAATTCATACAGCTGTCACACCGTAGCTTTAGATCTGTTTCGCTGTCACTGTAAAAGATGTTCATATCTAAGCCACATTAGTTTCCTAAACTGTGCCAGTCATGCAGGAGTGTAAATAAGGCAGGCTGTTGTAGGTGTCTATTGCAATGGCTGTGGAAAAAAATAGAACTTGACGAGGAAGCTATCAGTAAATTTCTGGTTGCTGACACTGACTCTGAATCAGCTTCTGAGGCTAGCAATTTTGAAAACTTTTTTTGAGGAGGAGGACAACAACGACAACAACAACAACAACAACAACAACAACACAACAACAACAACAACAACAACAGAAGAAGAAGCAGCAAGCCTCAGCAGAAATTGAAACACAGACTGTGAGTGGTGAATTACCAACCTGGGGACCATCTCAATGAAAGAACACAAATATTCATCCTTTTGTCGGTCCAGCAAAAGGTGTGAAGAAAAGTGAGGCTCCCACATCAACAAAGACAGCTCACCACTGTCTGTGTTGATGTTGTTTTTCACAGAAATTTTCATCTGTTGGTTGAACAGACCAACGTGTGCTACCACCAACACTTTGACAGACAAGCTTAACCTAGCCGCCGACTGCCTAATATTACGTTGCTGGACATGATGACTTCCATTGCCATAGCTCTGTGGATAGGACACAAATTTTAAGACACACTACATGACTTATACAGCTACACAATCCATTTTATGGTGAGACCATGGCACGAGACAGATTTTTTACACATACTGTGTTTTCTGCATTTTGCAGACAATTCACAGAGACCTGACAAAGGTGAAGAATATGACCGACTATGGAAACTAAGGACTGTCTTTGACAAGCTGAATGAGGCTTACGCTAAATTCTATAACCCCTCGGAGCATTTGGCAGTGGATGAGGTAATTGTAAAATTCAAGGGAAGGGTTATCTTCAGGCAGTACATTCCAAAGAAAAGAAAACGTTTCAGCAACAAAATTTATGAACTCTGCAATGAATCAAGTTATATGTATGACATAAGAGTGTACTTGGGTACAGACTCACACACCACCACTGATGACATGACTGCAACACACACACCTGTTAGACATTTGACTAGCAGAGTTGAAGGCTTAGGACACAAAATATTTATGGACATTTTCTTTTCGTCCCCAAGACTTTTTGATGATTTGGACAGACATAAAATAAACTCATGTGGGACAGTGCAGCCCAACAGATGAGACATGCCCAGTGACTTTGAACCAAAACAACTGAAACTGAAAAGGGGTAATGTAAGGGTGAGGACTAGCGGAGGTTTGACCGCATTAGTTTGGAAGGACAAACGAGAAGTTTACATGCTGACTAACATGGACCCACCACCAGCAGAAAGAAATTTTTGTGACAACAGCAACCACCCCACGAAACCTAACATTGTGGAATGGTACAACCGGCACATGGGTTATGTCAACAATTCTGATCATATGGCTAACAGCCATTCGATGAGTCAACATACTTTCAAGTGGACCACAAAGTTATTTTTCCACTTTCTGGATCTAACAGTACTCAACAGTTGCATACTGTTACCTTCATGTGGGGCTAAATGTACCCATCAAGATTTCAGGCTCCTTCTGGTGAGGAATTTAACTGAGTAAGCCAGAAAGAGCCAAGACTGCCCCACCCCCAGTTTTGTTGGAAGACCAAGTGCAGCTGCAACAAATGTTGTGCGACTCGAGAGTTGCCATAACAAGCACTGGCCAGCGAAACCTTCAACCCAACTCCACTGCCGTCTGTGTTCTTCTCATGGCCAAAGAAAGCACACAGTCTATAAGTGTGCCAGATGTGATGTGGGGCTGTACGTGGTGCCTTGTTTTGAGGAATATCACACAGAAAAAAAGCAGTCCAATAACAGGCCTGGAGTGGCCCACAGGGTTCCAGGAAGTTAAGGTTCCCAGATTTTGTGACAACGGCACAGGATGGTGGTAGGTTGTCAGCCTTACGCACCGGCCGCCTTTACCCCCAGGAAATACTCCTGGTACTCATTTCTGTTA
>Ga0123354_10003412_pt1 | contig 21906 bp, 20 predicted proteins | sample TergutLab28metaG_2_FD_97872 | JGI IMG/M metagenome (GOLD analysis project Ga0123354, IMG submission 97872) | Labiotermes labralis P4 segment gut microbial communities from Petit-Saut dam, French Guiana - Lab288 P4 | ecosystem: Host-associated > Arthropoda: Insects > Digestive system > Gut ... | reverse complement strand
GGCCGTCTCCGCGCGGGATTGCGACCGCCGGGGGATTCAGGCGGCCAATCTCGCCGCGCTCCGGCAGGCCGTGCTGGGCTTGCCCATTGCCCCCGGCTTCGTCATCACCGACGGTTTCGCGGTCGACGGTTTGGGCGTGCCGAGTGTGGGGATGTGGAAAGCCGATCAACTGGTGGCGTGCGTGTCGGCCGCGTCGATCGTGGCCAAGGTGACGAGGGACCGGATCATGGACGAGATCGACGAGCTGTTCCCGCCCTACGAGTTCGCCCGGCACAAGGGGTACGCGACGGCGGTACATCAACGGCACCTGGACGAACTCGGGCCGTGCTCGCAGCACCGGCTGAGCTATGGGAATGTCGCCCGAACAAGTAGAGTGGAGACATCATGAGCGCTGAAGATCTGGAAGCCTACGAATCCGACCTCGAACTTGCCCTGTACAAGGAGTACAAGGACGTGGTCGGGATTTTCCGCTACGCCGTCGAGACCGAACGGCGCTTCTACCTGTGCAACAACGTCGACGTGAAGGTACGCACCGAGGGCGGCGATGTCTACTACGAGGTGTCGATGGCCGATGCCTGGGTGTGGGATATGTACCGCCCGGCCCGCTTCGTCAAGACCGCCAAGGTCCTGACCTTCCGCGATGTCTCGATCGAGGAGATCGCCCATTCCGATCTCCAGGTGCCCGAACAGGGATAGGTTTTATTCGCTCCGGAGCGCCTCGACCGGATCGCGGCGGGAGGCCGCGGAACTGGGGATCAACCCGGCCACGAAGGTCAGGAACATCGACACGGCGATCAGTGCCACGGCTGCCACGACGGGCAGCCGGGCGATGTTGGGCACGGCGTACAGCGAGTTGATGATCGGGTTGACGATCACGGTCAGGAGCAACGTGAACAAGACGCCCATGACACCGGCCACGAAACCGACGATGAGGGTTTCGGCGTTGAAGACATTTCCGATGTCACGTTTACTGGCGCCGAGGGCGCGGAGAATGCCGATCTCTTTCTTGCGCTCAAGCACGGAGATGTACGTGATGACGCCGATCATGATGGACGAGACCACCAACGAGATCGAGACGAAGGCGACCAGGATGGCCGAGACCTTGTTGACGATGTCGGTGACCGAACTCATGAGCGTGCCGACGATGTCGGTGTACGTGATGACCTTGTCGTCTTGGCCGGTCGCGGTCATCCGGGCGTTGTAGGCGTCCAGGACATTGAGGACCTGCTGTTTGGCGGCGAAGTCCTTCGGATAGATGTCGATGCTGGACGGCGTGGCGAGATCGGCGTACCCCAGTTGGCGCAGGTTGGTGTCTTCGGTGTTGCTTTGGTTGTTCGCCAGCGACATCAGAAGGGCGCTCAGTTGGGCAGGGTCCATCTTGAAGGTGAAGACCTTGCTGAGTTGTTCGGGGGTGATGTTCATGGCCGACGACATCTGATCGGTCAGTTGGTTCATGGTCGCGGTCATGGCCAGGGAGAGCTGAGCCGTCAGCGAGGACATCATCGAGGTCAACATGGTCTGCATGGTCTTTTGCATGTAGCTGGTCAGGGCGGCGGTGATCTGACTCTGGATTTGGTCGGTGTTCACGGTTTTGAGCAGGCCGGCCGTGAACTGGGCCTGGACCGCTGGGGTGGCGAACCAAGCGGCGAAGGAGGTGGCGATGTCGTCAGGGGTTGGGAGGCTGGGCAGGCTGGTTGGCAGGTCAGTGGGCAGGGCGGTTGGTAGTCCGCTCGGCAGATCGGTGAGCAGGCCGCTCGGTAGGCTGGTTGGCAGGGCAGTCGGTAGTCCACTCGGCAGGTCAGTGGGTAGCCCGCTCGGCAGACTGGTCGGCAGGTCAGTCGGCAAGCTAGTGGGCAGACTGGTGGGAAATGACGTGGGCAGGCTGGTCGGCAACTCCGTCAGGATGTCGCTGGGGGATGTCGTCTCGCCTGTCGGGGTGGCCGTGTCGGTCGGGGTGGCCGTGTCGGTTGGGGTACCTGTGTCAGTTGGGGTACCTGTGTCAGTCGACGCGGCCGTGTCAGTCGGTGCGGCTGTGGCGGCCGGCGTGGTTGACGCGGCATCGGTGGTGGGGGCGGCCGGGGAGGTCGCCGGCGGGCTGGTGGAACCGGCGGTCGGGAGCCCGGGGACCGTGGGGACCGTGTAGGGCGGTGCCAGGCCGTACACATCGTTGAGATAGTCGGCCAGGGTTTGCGTCATCAAGGCGGTCAGCGCATCGGGGGAGACCTGGATATTGAGTCCGCTGAGCATGGCGGTCAGATCGGGTGGGGCGACGGGCGGGAGGTTGGCCATGATGGTGTTGACGTCGATGCTGGGCAGCGTCGGCGAGAAATTGGACAGATCGGGGGTGAAAAGCGCGGTCAGGGCTGACTGGTCGATGTTGATCAGGGAGGAGAAATCGAAATCGGACAGGGCCGGATTCTGGGCTTCCTCGGCGAAGGTTTTGCCGGAGAAGACGTCGATGTCAGGCGAGGTCAGTTGCTGGGTGACGATGGGGGACGCGGCGGCCTCGGCCATGACGTGGCGGACCAGTCCGGCGGTGTAGTACAGCCCGGAACTCAGCATCGTCGCGGTGGCCGCCGGATCCGGTTTGACGATGCCGACGATGTGCAGGGTCTCCCCGGCCGCGACGGCCTGGTCCATCCAGGCGGTGTCGCTGCTCCGGTCGGCCCAGGCGTGGTACGTCGGATCGTACTGGTAGAAGGCGGAGGCATTGACCAGCTTGAAGGTGACATCCATTAACTGTTGGTAGCTGAAATCCAGGGTATCGGTTGGCAGGGCGATGGGCTTGCCCTCAGCCATGTCGGTGACCATCTGCTGGAGTTGTGCGGGATCGCGGAGCCCCATCGCGTACAGCAGGAAATCGGAAATTCCGCCGGAGCCGGTCAGGACGAGCAGGCATTCGTTGTCGGCCTGGGGCCAGCGGCCGGCCATCATGTCGTACTGTCCGGACAGGAGGTTGAGGTCGTCGGGCAGCGAGGAGAAGACGTTGGCCGACATGCTGCCGAAACCCAGGGAGGAGGCCATCGAAGTGGAACCCATGCCCAGGGCCGAGAAGAGCGTGTTGGGATTGACCTGCCTGACCCCGGTGGTCGTGTCGGAAGCGAAAATCTGGGGGGTCGCCGAGTAGTTGTACTGGATGGCGTTGACGTACGGCTGGATTCCGGATTGATCGGAGTCGAGGAAGGTTTTGAGCGAGGTCAGGTCATTGGTCCCGATCCGGGAGAACATCTGCGTCAGCCGCTTGACCTCGTGCACATCGGCGGTGGACGAACCGCTCGCCGACGGCTGGTCCGACGAGTTCGTGCCCGCCAACATGCTGGTCAGGTCGATCCCCTGGGTCTGGATGGTGAGCGGATAGAGCGAGAGGGTGCCCTCCTCGACCGAGCGGATGTAGGCGTTCACGCCGTTGGCCAGCGCCAGGATGGTGGCGATGCCGATGATGCCGATCGAGCCCGCGAAGCTGGTCATCAGCGTGCGGCCTTTTTTCGTCATCAAGTTGGTGAAGCTGAGGGCGATGGCGGTGAAGAAGCTCATCGAGGTACGGCGCGCCGGTTTGGCCTGGCGGAGGTCGGCGTCCGAGGTGTACGGGTTGGTGTCCCCGACGACTTGGCCATCTTTCAGCGAGACGATCCGGGTGGCGTACTGTTCGGCCAGATCGGGGTTGTGGGTGACCATGACGACGAGGCGGTCCTGGGCGATCCCTTGCAGGAGCCCCATCACCTGGAGCCCGGTTTTGGAGTCCAGCGCACCGGTGGGCTCATCGGCCAGCAGGATTTCCGGGTCGTTGATCAGCGCGCGGGCAATGGCCACCCGCTGCATCTGGCCGCCGGAGAGCTGGTTGGGCAGTTTGTCCATGTGCTCGCTCAGCCCGACCTGGTCGAGCGCCGCCTTGGCCCGGTGCGTACGCTCGGCCTTGCCGACGCCGCTCAGGGTCAACGCCAGTTCGACGTTGGCCAGCACGGTCTGGTGGGTGATGAGATTGTAGTTTTGGAAGACGAAACCGATCCGGTTGTTGCGGTAGGCGTCCCAATCGCGGTCGGCGTACCGGCTGGTCGACACCTGGTCGATGACGAGGTCGCCTGAGTCCGCGTGATCGAGGCCGCCGACGACGTTGAGCAGGGTGGTTTTCCCCGATCCGGACGGACCCAGGACGGCGACGAACTCGTTGTCCCGGAAGGTGATCGTCACCCCGTCGAGTGCGGCTTGGGTGAAGCTGCCCGTGCGATAGGTCTTCCGGATCTCGTCGAGATGGAGCACGGTGGTCGCCTTCCCCCAGCTGGTCGGCCGGTCCTTCAATTCTACCGCCGGGCTGGTAACGGACCGGACGGCATAATTGTACGGGCTGAGGTGTTGTTTATCAATATGACTGTATCGAATGACGAGAATTTTCCCTACGTTGACCCGGTCAGCGGCGATCTGTGCTGGACCGGTGCAGCCTGTGGATAAGGCCTTTCTAGACCCGCGCCTGTGCACGGCCGGCAGGTTGCAGCCCAGATCTCACATGGCGTGATCAGAGGTGAATCATGGACGTACGTCGGTCGGTCGGGAGCCGCGGGGAGGATGTCGCCGCCCGGTACCTGGAGCAACTGGGCTGGCACATCGTGGAGCGGAATTGGCGGTTCAGCCGCGTTGGGGAGATCGACATCATCGCGGTGGAACCCTCTCAGGGCCGGGGAACGCTGGTCTTCTGCGAGGTGAAAGCTAAATCGGGGACGGGGTACGGCGAGCCGCTGGAGGCGATCACCCGGGCGAAGCTTCAGCGGCTGCACCGCCTGGCTTGTGTCTGGATGGCCACCCATGAGACGGGTTACGACCGGGTGCGGATCGACGCGATCGGGGTGCTGGTACCGCCCGGCGGTGCCACCACGATCACTCACGCCAAAGCGGTCAGGCTGTGAGGAGGGACGATGAGTTCGGTGTGGGGGATCGCGCGGGCCCAGTCGGTGGCGCTGCTGGGTATGGAAGCGACCGTGGTCGATGTCGAGGCGTGGACGGGTTCCGGGTTGCCGCGTACGACCATGGTCGGCCTGCCCGACGCCGCCCTGACCCAGGCGAAGGAGCGGTGCCGCGCAGCGGTGCTGAGCGCGGGGTACACCTGGCCGCCCCAGGTCCTGACCATCAATTTCACTCCGGCCAGCCTGCCGAAAACCGGTTCTCACTACGACCTGGGGATCGCGGCCGCCGTCTTGGCAACCCAGCAAGTGATCCATCACTCCTGCTTGGCGGGCGTCATCCTGTTCGGTGAGCTGGGTCTCGATGGGGCTGTTCACCCGGTACGAGGAGTCTTGCCGGCCCTGCTGGGCGCGCGGCGGCTGAATTTCACTCGGGCCATCGTGCCCGCGTCGCAACTGGCCGAGGCGAGATTGGTCGAAGGCATCGAGGTACGCGGGGTGGCGACCGTGAGGGACCTGGTCGACGTTTTGCTGGGTGGTCCGGGGGTGACCGATCCGCCGGTTCCCCCGGCGGATGCTCCCGCCGCGCCCGTACCAGATCTGAAGGATGTGGTCGGCCTGAACCAGGCCAAGTGGGCCCTGGAAGTCGCGGCGGCCGGCCGGCACCATCTGTACCTCCACGGGCCGCCGGGGGTCGGCAAAACCCTCCTGGCGTCCTGCTTGCCCAGCGTGCTGCCGGAGCTGACTGCCAACGAAGCGATGGAAGTGGCCGCCATCCACTCCCTGGTCGACCCTTCGTTCGACGGGTTGCCCCGGCACCCGCCGTACGCCGCGCCCCACCACTCGGCGTCGCTGGCCTCCCTGATCGGCGGGGGTGCCCTGGTGGCCCGGCCGGGTGCCATCTCGCTGGCGCATCGCGGGGTGCTGTTCCTCGACGAAGCCCCCGAGTTCTCCCCACAGGCGCTGGAGGCGTTGCGAACGCCGCTGGAGCTGGGCGAGATCGTCCTGGGACGGTCCCAGACGTCGGTCCACTACCCCGCCCGGTTCCAGTTGGTACTGGCGGCCAACCCCTGTCCCTGCGGTATGGCAGCCACACCGCATCGCCACTGCACCTGTACGCCGATGGCCATCCGCCGGTACGCCGCGCGGATATCCGGGCCGGTCCGTGACCGCATCGACATCCAGGCGCACATTGTGCCGATGCGGCGGTCGCTGATGGGGCTGGGCGACGCGGAGCCGGAGGCTTCCCAGGTGGTGGCCGGGCGGGTCCAGGCCGCCCGGGACCGGCAGGCCCGGCGTCTGAGCGGTACGCCGTGGACGACGAACGCCGAGTTGCCGGGGTCGTACCTGAGGAAAGAGCTGCCAGTGCCCGCCGGAGTGAACCGGCTGGACGCCGCGGTGTCAAGCGGGAGCTTGTCGGCCCGCGGTCTGGACAAGGTGATCAAGATCGCGTGGACGCTGGCGGATCTCGGCGGCGCCGATTGCCCGGATGGGGATCACCTCAACCTGGCGCTGGCGTTGAGACAAGGAGAGGAGATCGTGTCGTGACCGATGAGAGGTGGGCTCGCCTCGGCTTGGCGGCCGCGCAGGATGCCGGGGACGCCGACATGGTGAAACTGGTCCGGGACCGGGGCGCCGAGGAGGTGTGGGACTACGTCCGGTCCGGGAGAGGGCGGACCACCCTGGCCCAGCGGGCCGCCCAGATCGATCTGGCGGAACTGGCCAGGCAGACCGATGCGGCCGGTGCCCGGTTCCTGATTCCGGGGGATGCCGAATGGCCGGCCGGGGTGAGGGACCTGTCCTGGAGCGACCCGGTGGGCGGTTTCGGCGGCGAGCCGATCGGGCTGTGGGTGGCCGGTCCCGCCGATCTTGGCGGGTTGGGCGCCGCTGTCGCCATGGTCGGATCGAGGGCGAGTACGGCCTACGGCGAACACGTCGCGGCGGACTGGGCGGTGGGGATTGCCGAGCGTGGCCACGCCGTGATCTCCGGTGGGGCCTATGGCATCGACGCCTGCGCGCACCGCGGGGCGCTGGCCGCGGACGGCGTGACCGTGGCGGTCATGGCGGGCGGATTGGCGCAGCTCTATCCGCCGGGCAACTCCGCGTTGCTCGCCCGGGTGGCGGCGGCCGGGGCGGTGGTAAGCGAGTACCCGCCCGATCGCCCGCCGTCGCGGGCCAGGTTCTTGGTCAGGAACCGGTTGATCGCGGCCCTGTCGCGAGCCACCGTCATCGTCGAGGGCGCAGTGCGCAGCGGGGCCCAGAACACGGTGAGCTGGGCCTTGTCGCTGCAGCGCGTGGTACTCGCCGCGCCCGGACCGGTCACCTCAGCCATGTCGGTCACGCCGCACCGGCTGGTGCGCAGCGGCGAAGCGATTCTCGTCACGAGTGTGGAGGAGATTCTGGCCGCGCTCGGCCCCGTCGATTCGGCGGTTCCCGACTATCAGCGGGCGGTACCGACTGTGCTCGATTCGCTTTCGGCCGGGCAGAAAACCGTCCGGGAGGCCATGCCGGCCCGCCGGAGCGTGGGCGTCGACGAGTTGTGCGCGGTGACTGGGGAGTCGGCGCCTTCGGTCCTGGCCAGCCTCGGTGGGCTCAGCCAACTGGGATTAGTCAGCCAACCGTCGCCTGGCCTGTGGCGGGTCGTACCCCGTCCGGCGTGAGGAGATAGGCCGCTTCCCAGCGGGGATCGACGTACGTACTCCGTCCGGCCCAGAAGGTCGCCAGAACCGGGTCGGGCAGATTCAGGCCATGGTACGGATTGTTGCGCCCCTGCGACAAGCTGTCGTCCTGGTTGATCACCGCTCGCCGGGTGGGATCGATCAGGGTGAAGGTGGCCGGCTCGCCAACTGACAGCGGGCGGCCCTGGCGGGCACCGATCTGCCCGATGCGGGCGGGCGCGTACGACAGGCGATCCGCCACAGCGGCGAAATCGAGCAGGCCCGGTGTGACCATCGTTTCCAGTACCACGCCCAGGGCCCACTCCAGGCCGACCAGGCCGGGCTTGGCCTCGGGGAAGGGCAGGGCCTTGTCCCGGGGCAGGTGCGGAGCGTGGTCGGTGGCGACGATGTCGATGACTCCGTCCGCCAGCGCTGCCTGGAGTGCCCGGCGATCGTCGGGGCCGCGCAGGGGCGGATTGACTTTGAAGACCGGGTCGAGGCTGTCCAGACGGTCGTCGCCGAGCAGAAGGTGATGGGGGGTGACCTCGGCGGTGACCGGAATGCCGCGGGACTTGGCCCAGCGCAGAACGTCGACGGACTCGGCTGTCGAGACGTGGCAGATGTGGACGTGTGTACCGGTGTCGCGGGCCAACTGGACGTCCCGGGCCACGATGACGGCTTCCGCCGCGCGGGGCCACCGGGTGGGCGTATCGGCCGAACCGGTCCGGTCGGGCAGACATGCCAGGGCGCCGGCCAGCTCGTGATCTTGGCAATGCTGAGCGATGACGCCGCCGATGGCTCCGACGCGCACCAGCGCCTGTCGCATCACGGCCGCGTTCATCACGCAACGTCCGTCGTCGGAGAAGACGGTGACGCCTTCCGCGTACATCGCCTCGATGTCGGCCACCGCGGTCCCGCCCAGGTTCTGGGTGATCGCGCCCACGGGGACGACCTCGGCCAACGCCCCGACTGACCGCTCGCGCAGACCGCGTACCCTGGCCGCAGTGTCGGTCACCGGCGTCGTGTTGGCCATGGCGAACACCGCCGTGAATCCGCCCCGGGCGGCGGCGGCGGTACCGCTGGCGATGGTTTCGGCGGGTTCGGGACTGGGTTCGCGCAGGTGGGTGTGCAGGTCGACCAGACCAGGCAGCGCGACCAGGCCCCCGGCGTCGATCCGAGTGGGCCGACGAAGCGAGCTGGGATCGGCCAGACGGGCGTCGTGGACGCCGAGATCGGTCGTTCGTCCCGAGGGCAGGGCAACACCCCTCATCAGGATATCGGACATGTGATTCCTTTCGATCTGCTTGGCTTTCGCAACGCTTCATGATTGAGTAGTCCCATGGAATCGATCCTTTTGGGCGACAGTGAGTTCGCTGTCGAAATCTGGAGCCGTGGAGCCTGCGTCAACGATGTGCGGATGCCCGATCGTACTGGTCGGATCGCCTCGATCCTACTCGGATATGCCGGCGAGGCCGACCGTCTGCGCGGTAATTCGTACCTCGGTGAGATCTGCGGTCCGGTCGCCAACCGGATCGCCGCCGGCGGCTTCGCCATCGACGGCCAGACGTTCACCCCCGATCTGAACGACAACGGTACCGCCACGCTGCATGGCGGCGAACATGGGTGGAGCGCTCAGGACTGGAGCGTGACCCACGCCGATGACCACCAGGCGACCCTTCACCTCGACTGGTCCGATCCTGCCGGTGGATTCCCCGGCCCGGTTCACGCCGATGTGGAGTACCGGCTGCACGATTGGTCGCTGACCCACACGGTCCGCGCCACGGTTGAGGCGCCGGCGGTGCTGAACGTAGTGAGCCATCCGTACTTCAACCTCTCGGGCAGCGGCGCTCCGATCACAGATCACGAACTGACGGTACCCGCTGCGGCGTACCTGCCGGTCGACGAGGCCTGTATCCCGTTGTCGGACGCACCTTGGCCGGTCGACGGCACGCCTTTCGACTTCCGGGCGCCCACACCGCTGGCCGAAGCCCTGGCCAGTACCGATCCCCAGATGCTGCTGCATGGCGGCCTTGACCACGCGCTGATTCTGGACGGGTCCGGTACCCGCCGCGCTGCCCTCCTCCGCCATCCGGATTCGGGGCGGGAACTGGTCATTCTGACCGATTGCCCGGCTTTGCAGGTCTATTCGGGCCAGTACCTCACCGATCAGGCCATCGCGCACCCGGCGGGCGCCGGCGGCCACATGTCGGGGATCGCGCTGGAAACCGAGGACTTCCCGGACGCGCCGCGGCGGGCCGACTTCCCGTCCATCCTGATCCGGCCGGGTCAGACCTACGCTCGTACGACGACGTGGCAGTTCCGGGTGAACTGACGCGGGAACTCATCGCAGATCAGAAGGAGACGACCATGAGGGTCCACATCGGTACCGATCATGCTGGATTCGAGATCAAGAATGCCATCGCCCAGGTACTGCGCGACCGCGGGTACGAGGTCATCGATCACGGCGCCGAGGCCTACGACTCGGAGGACGACTACCCCGTTTTCATCATTCCGACGGCCGAGGCGGTGGTGGCGGACCCCGGTTCGCTGGGGATCATTCTGGGAGGATCGGGCAACGGCGAGGCGATCGCGGCCAACAAGGTGGCCGGTGTACGGGCGGCGCTCATTTATTCCCACGACACCGCGTTGCTCGCCCGGAAGCACAACAACGCGAACGTCGCGGCCCTGGGCGCGCGGATGCACAGCCGCGAACAGCTCATCGATCTTGTGCTGGCCTTCTTGGCGACTGACTTCTCGGGCGCGGAGCGCCACGTGAGGCGCCTGGAGTTGATCAGCGCGTACGAGGATTCGGTATCGCGTTGAGCCTGGTCCACGACCGCGGATGTACCGGTCTTGTCGACAAGGCGGGCCGCAACCCGTACTCTTGATCTCGTGCCCCCTTTGCTGTCCCCAACTGTCTTCACCTGCCCCACGGCTCGGGGCGCCGTCTATCATCACGGTGCCCATGTCATCGACTGGACGCCACGGGGCCAGAACCCGGTGTTGTGGATGAGCGGCAGTACGCACCTCGACGCCGATTCGGCCATCCGGGGCGGGATCCCCATCTGTTGGCCGTGGTTCGGCGCCGGTTTGCGGGGCGTGGCCAGCCCCCTGCATGGCATCGCCCGTCTGGAGGAGTGGCGGCTGGTCCGGACGGTCACCACCCCTGACGCGGTGACGGCGAGGTACCTGTTGATCGACGCCCGGCCCGACAAGTGCGATTTCCCTTACCGCCTGACGTACGACGTGAGCTTCGGCCGCGAGTTCAGCGCCATGCTGACGGTACGCAACACCGGTATCCGCCGCTTCGACTTCGAAGAGGCCCTGCACACCTATTTGGCGGTCGCCGATGTCCGCAAGATCGCGATCACCGGTCTGGACGGGGCCGAGTTCCTCGACCGGGCCGCCGGCCACGAGCTGGGACCGCACCAGCAGGTCGGCGACATCGCCATCACCGAGGAGACCGATCGGATCTATCACTCCACCGGCGAGATCCGGGTGGTCGACCCATCCGGCCAGCGCCAGATCATCATCCGGCGCACCGGCTCGCAAGACGCCGTGGTGTGGAACCCGTGGATCGAGAAGGCTCGGTCGATGCCCGATTTCGGCGACGATGAGTGGACCGGCATGATCTGCGTCGAGACGGCCAACGTCGGCGAGCATGCCGTCACACTCAATCCCGGCAAGGAGTACACCATGGGGTTCACCCTGGAGGTGGCCGACCTGGCGGGGTGATGCCTGGCCGTACCCGGGGTTGGGTCGGGTCGTACCTGCTAAGATAGCTCGACGGCGCGCCTCTGTAGCTCAGCGGTAGAGCATCCGCCTTGTAAGCGGAAGGTCATGGGTTCGAGACCCATCGGAGGCTCCAAGGCGGCAGACTTGTGGTAATCTGAATGACGCTCAAGGGGCTATAGCGCAGGTGGTAGCGCGGTTCGTTCGCAACGAACAGGTCAGGGGTTCGAGTCCCCTTAGCTCCACAAGTAACAAAACCCGGTCTGACAAGCAAGAACAGTCAGACCGGGTTCTTCGTTTTCCTGAGCGTTGAGCGTGTTTGTCACCTGATTGTCACCCGCCGATGACCGGCACGTTCCCGAGCCGGTGGAACGCGGCCTGGTCGAGGTCCATGCCGAGGTAGGACGTGTAACGCGTTGTCATCTCCAGGTCTGAGTGACCGAGCCAGGCTTGCACGGTGTGGGCGGGCACTCCACGCTTCAGCCAGTTGACGGCGGCGCTGTGGCGCAGGTCGTGGATCGCCCGGCCGCCGGCCAGTTCGCCCCAATGGGTTGCGCGAACGAACGGGGATCGCCACAACTGAGCTTGCCCGTCGGTGGACAGCAGGTAGGAGTCTTGGTCTTTTCCGCCCATCAGCGCTTTGACTCGCGCTTCGATCTGAGGGTTGATCGGCACCATGCGGCCCCGCCAGGACTTTGGCAACTTCTCACTGCTCCCTTCGGGTTGGGAGCGGATGACGTGGAACCGGGGGAACCTGTCGTCGAACAGGACATCGCCTACCCGCAGTGCTCGGGCTTCGCCCCAGCGCATACCGGAGAAGCCGAGGATGGCAATGGTGTCGCCGTACAGCCCGCCGACCTGCTCGGCGGCGGCGAGAATCTCCGTTTCGTTGAGCGGTCGCAGTGGCCGGGGCTCGTTGTGGTGTTTGGGGATGTCTACCCGGTCCATCGGGTTCTTGGCGACGAAACCACGCGCGACACTCCAACGAAAGAACGCTTTGATGCAGTCGGCGTATCTCGTCACAGTCGCTGGCTTCCGGGCGGCGATCCAGGTGTTGAACTGTTGTTGCAGGTCGGCGGTGGTGACGGAGCGGATCGGTTTAGCGGTCAGCTTGTCGGGGAGCATGCCGATGACCTGCTTGTCGATGGTGAACGTGGATTCTGCTACATGGTTTTGCCGTACGGTCAGCCACTGCTGGATGACGTCGGCGGTCCTGGCTTTGCCCAGTTGAATGGAGTACGACGAGTCCTTGTACTTCAACACCTCGGCATCGTGCCAGGTTTTGGCTGCGGCGAGTGTGTCGAATGTACGGGAGGCGACGACTTCCTGATGGGCTTTGACCTGTGCCTGGTAACGGTCTCCGCGCTTCCTGATGCTCACGGTGCCGCGCCGCCGGTTTCGACAAGACGTTTGATGTCGGTTCGGCTATAGCGGATCGTTTTCGCTTCGCAGATGACTGGCTGGACCGGCCCGGTGCCGTTGCGCCGCCAGGTTGACAGCGTGGACTCGGACACGCCGAGCACCTCTGCCACCTGGCGGCACTTCATCAACGGCGGGTAATCATGCAGTCGTTTGGCCGTGACGCTACCTGTGACATGTCCGCTCGCAGCGCCTACTTGTGCCGTGCTGCTGGTCATGGTTGATCGACTTCGGGACTGGTGCGGTCGGCGTCGGCGATGATCTTGTAGTAGTGGTCTTCCAGCGCACGTCGGCGGTCAACCCACCAGATCATGTAGGTGACGAAGTCGTCGTATCTGTCGGCCAGATTGACTGGTGGCGGCGTGTCTTCGGGGTCGGGCTCGGGTTCGCCGGGCCAGGCGGCCAGGCGGTAGGAGCGAGCGGCGTCCATGCGGGTGCCGAGTATCGCCACGATTTCCCGTGCCCGCAGTTTCCATTCGTCCAGGTCGCGCAGGAACCCGAACGGGGCGGAGCCGTGTTGCTCGGGATCGTAAGCGGCGAGGTAGTGGGTGTGCAGCGCAGACAGATGCTCCACTAGCACCTGGTAGCGGTGCCAGAACGGCGGGACGACCTGTGCCGGGAGTGCGTGCGTGTGCCGGAACTGCTCGACGAAGGCGTTGAGCCGCAGCCACTCGTACTCTGCTTCATCCGACGACAGGGTGGTCCAGTTGATCGGCCGGGGCGGCCCGTCGGTGGCGGAGGCGTTGTCCGTCTCCTCCAGCGCCGGGTCGTAGTCTTCCAGGTCGTCGAGGGTGAAACCCTCGGGTGTTGGCTCGCTCATCGCCGTCTCCTACAGGCTCATCGCGGGTTCGGTGGCGGGAAAGGGGGCGGCTGCCTGGTTGGTCGGGCCGTCCGGCGTCGTCGGTCCCGTCGGGGTGGTGGGCCCTTGCTGGACGCGCGGTGTCCGGTCCACCGCATACCGGGTGACGGCGAGGTCGTGGCCGATCTTGCGGGCGACGAACTCTTCGCGCTCGAACTGTTGCCCGTCCTCGTCGGCGACGGTGTAGGCGTGGATGTAGCCCTCGGCGACGAACTTGTCGCCCTTGGCGAACTGGTCGGCGGCCTTCTCGGCCGCCCGCCGGTAGATCACCATGTCGTGGAACGTCGGTTCCTCTTGGGTGAACGAGCCGTCCTGGTTACGGATGAAATGCTCCTGGCCGACCTTGACGTACAAGCGCGGGTCGCCGCCCTCGGTACGCGACAGTTGCGGCGTCGAGGCGATGAACCCCGACATGGAAGTGGAAGTCTTGATCATGATGAGTAGTGGTCCTCGGTGCCGAGCGGCACCTCGGAACGGAGCCGCGTTCACCAGTCAGGTACGTAGGACGGCCCAAGACAGATAGCCCTGGCGCCTCCGTTGCTAGGCTTTCCGTGAAAGGTGCAACAGATGCCAGACCAAGCCCCAACCGGAAGCGAAGTCGCCGGAGCTTTCGCGGCGTTCTTCCACGGCGGCATGGGCCCTACGCACGCCGTAATCAGTCGCGTGCTTACATCGGCTGGTCTTGACGACGGCTACAAGTACGACCCTAACGGTCAGGGGCCAAACAAAGAAAGCAGAGTTTTGGAGGCTTTCCGTGAGGCCCGCCGTAGAACTAGCACCGCACGGCCCCTCGTCGATGAATTGCTCACTGCTCTTCGGCTTGAGGAGTTGATCGGCCAGCCGGAAGCAAGCCAGTCTGACGACGAGAGGAAGCTCCGTGCTGCTCTGGCACGGGAGCACTTCATGTTGACGGACGATGGTCAGCTCCGGATGGCGGACGACATTGACCTTTCCACAGGTGGGCGAAAAGCATTGGATGAGCAGCTCGCTCGCTTACGCAACGCGCAGGATGATCCTGCATTGATGATCGGCACCGCGAAAGACCTTCTCGAAGCCGTAGGCAAGTTCGCTCTCGAAGAGTACTTGACGCCCGCCCGGAAAAACGCAGACTTTGGAGAGATCATCACTTTGGCGCGGGAGCGGTTGGAGATCAAGCCATCTCAGGCAGACTCGAGCGTCGAGGCTTTCGAAGCCATCAGGCGGATACACCAGTCGGCATGGCAGATCGCTGAGTCGCTCAATGACCTGCGCAATCTCCAGGGCACTGGCCATGGACGTACCCTTCCCACAGGAATCTCAACAGAGATGGCACGCCTCGTCATACGAGAAGCGTGCTTGGTGGCGGACTACATGCTCACGCTTCTGGACAAGAGCCTTGGGAAGCGTACTTAGCCCTGGCGCAGCATCTGTTCGACGGCCGTACGATCATCGACGAGTTGACTTCCATCGGTGCGGTTGGTCCACGGGTGCAGGTCGGTGATGATCGGCCTTGTGGAGCGCAGCAGTGTGACGCCGACGCCGAAGGGCAAGGTACGGATCGTTTCGGGTGGCATGATCGGCACGCGGCGGATCGACCGCTGAGTCGAGAGACCGCCGGTTTCGGAGCGGGTGTCGGATGTGGTGGTTTCGTCGCGTTCGCCGATGAGTGTGGAGATGTCGCGCAGGTCGGAGGTGGAGGATGCGCCGCCAAGGATGATCTTGACGATGGAGGCGTCCCAGATGGCCCCGGCAGCGTCTTGCCCCCACTTCTGTCGGGCCTGGCTCAACGACTGGAGCACGGGCATTGTAGTGATGCCGGTGCCGCCGCCTTCGGCCATGAGGATCGGTAGTGACGGCAGCGGTGCGAGGTTGCCGATCTCGTCCAGGGCGAGCAACATCGGCGGGTCCATTCGGGCTCCGGGTGAGCGGGCCGCGATGACGCGGGCGGTCTCCACCAGGTCTTCGACGAAGGCGGCGACTAGCGCGGCTGATGCCCCAGCACCGGCTCCAGTGGCGAGCAGGTACAAGGTGCCCTTGTCTTGCAGGAACGCCGCCGGGTCGAAGTCTTCGCCCGGTGCCGGGGAGACGGTGGCGAGCACGCGGGGGTCGGCCAGCGCTGATAGCGACAGGGAGACGCCTTGCCAGATGGAGTCGCGGGTTCTGGGGTCGGAGTGGATCGTCGCGTCCAACGACTCGGCCCAACCGGTCGCCGCGTTGCTGTTGGTGCGTAGGACAGTCACGGCGTCGATGGCGGCGTTCGGGTCCAACGTCCAGCGGAACAGCTCGGTGGCATCCCGGCCGTCCAAGGCGGCGGCGTGCAGCAGCGCTTGGAGGGCGGAGCGGGTCTTGCCTTCCCAGAACCCGCCGTTCTCGACGCCGGCACCGCCCAGCCCGGTTGCTGCCGCAAGGCCGGTGGCGCGGATCATCGCGGTCAGGGGTTGCTCGCAGCCGCGTACCGGCGACCAGCGCAACCCAGCGGGTACGCCTTCGGCCAGGTGTTGGGGGTCGAACACGGCGACCGGCCCGATCTTCTGGCGGGCCTTCATGGTGGCAGTCAGGTTGTCAGGTCGGGTGGAGGTGGTGACGACTGCGCCGGGAGCGTCGAGGATCGCGTTGATGACGATGTGCAGGCCCTTGCCGGAACGGGGTGGTCCGATCAGCAGGATCGAGTCTTCGACTGACGCCCACACGTTGACGCCATGCCCGGAGCCGAGCAGGTAGCCGATGTCTTCGGGTGTCGGCTTGGTGATCGATGGGCGCAGTGTCGCGCCGCGTTTCAGCAGGGCCTTGTCGCTGGCGAGGGCTCGTATCTCGTCGCGGCTGGCGGTGCCATCGATGCGGTGCGGATCAGTGTTGGCGCGGTGATCGGCTCGCCGCCAGGCCGTCCATCCCCGCCAGGCTCCCCAGCCGACCACGCCGAGCAACACAGCCGTGCACACCCAGTAGGCGACAGGGTTGAGATGCCCGCCGCCGATAGCGGGGCCGGGGTCGGCGGGATGGAAGAGAACGAGTATCCCCGTGAATGGCCCGCCGGTCGGCTGGGATTGCCCAGTGGCCAGGGCGGCCAGGGCTCCCGCGCCGCGCAACACCACACCCAGAGCTAGGGTGACGCCGAGGATCGTCAGCCCGATGTTGGCGAGCGAGTCGCGGCCTTGTGGTGTTGCGGCGGTGTTCATCGGTCCAGTAGAGGGTGGGTCAAGGTGGTGACGTGGGAGGCCTGGCCGTAGATCAGCACCTCGCCCAGCGGCAAGGATGCGACGATCCGGCGGGGCACGAGGAACGACACCCGTCCGTACTGGTCGGCACGCCCTTCGACGATGACCGGCCCCAGGCAGACCTTCTCCGACGGCCACAACCCGGTCGCGCTCACCGTGACCAACTCCTCTTCGACTGGCGGTGGGGCGACGGGCACAGGTACGGCGGCTGGTAATGGGGTGTCGTCTGGATCGGGCCCAAAGGGTTCGTCAGCGGTGAAAGGCAACGCGCGCCGAGCCGGTGGAGTCGGAGGTTGCCCGCCGAGGTCGATGGTGCCCTCTCGCCGCGTGCCGTCGGCCTCGATGACTTCCACGGTGTACGGGCCGCCAGCGTCGGCGTACAGGTAGTCGAACAGGTGGCCCATGTAGTCGACGTGAAGCAGGTTGGCCGGAACGTCGCGGGTGATGCCGAAAGCCCAGACTGCCAGGGTTCCATCCGCCGCGATGGCGATGCGGAACCGTGGCATGTCTTCCGTCCAAGGGAAATGGGAGATACTCATGCCCACCAGGTACGTCGGAGGCACCCACTGGGCCGCTTTCGTCGTTAGGGCGTAGGCCTCGGTAACATGAAGGCATGGTCAAACGTCCCGCCGATACGCGTTCTGCCACCGAATTGGTGTCAGTCGTTCGGGCCGGGCAGCGCCCCAAGTTCGTGTTTTTCTGGGGGCATCAGCCAAGTCCGAGTGGGCTGCTCACCCAGACCTGTCTGTCGCAGTGGTGGCCCGCCCGGTTCGCGGCCAAGAACCATGAGTTCGCTTCGGCAGAGCACTACATGATGTGGAGCAAGGCCAGCCTCTTCGACGACGAAGGGCGAGCCAAGGCGGTGCTCGCCGCTCGCTCGCCCGCACAGGCGAAGACCATCGGACGCCAGGTGGAGGGTTTCAATGAAGCAGTGTGGGTCGAGCATCGCTGGCGCATCGTTGTGGAAGCATCCCTCGCCAAGTTCAGCAACAACCCAGCGCTGAGGGACTATCTGGTGGGAACAAAGCAGAAGGTGCTGGTCGAAGCGTCGCCCGTTGACCGCATCTGGGGCATCGGCTTGCCGGCCGACTCGGACAAAGCCGAGAACCCAGACCAGTGGCGCGGCCTCAATCTCCTCGGCTTCGCCTTGATGGAAGCCAGACAGCAACTACTGGGATGATGACGCCATCGAGTCCGGAGCATCTATCGCATCCGTGCCGTCGTGTCGAACAGGGCTAACTCGTCCGGGTGGAGTTGATGCTGCACGACGAAGGAACGATCCTTGATCCGCCATAGGCCCTGCCCGGTCGAGAGAGTGGGCAGGAGCTTCTTTTCCGTTCCGGTCAAGCCCAGTGCTTCGGCGGTGGCGGTGGTTTGGTCGGACTCTTGCCGGTAGATGATCCGGGTTTCCGCATTCGCCAACAGCGACGAGGCGAGCGCCCGCATGGCGCTGCCTTGGTCGCCGACGTTGTCGAGGTCGCCGAGACGGTGGAAGATCAGCATGTTCGCGATGCCGTAATGACGGGCGAGCCGCCACTGGGCGTCCATGCGGCGCAGCAGCGCCGGGTGCGACATGAGCCGCCAGGCTTCGTCGTAGATCACCCAGCGTTGACCGCCTTCGGGGTCGAGCAGAGCGGACTCCATCCACGCGGACGAGCAGGTCATCAGCACGGAGATGAGTGTGGAGTTCTCGGCGACAGCGCTAAGGTCGAGGGAGACCATCGGCAGGGTCGGGTCGAACCGAACGGTGGATGGGCCGTCGAACAGCCCGGCCAGGTCACCGGCCACCAGACGCCGAAGGGCGTGGCCGACCTGCCTGCCGTCCTCAGCCAATCGTCCGTCGGGGTCGTCGGTCCGGTCGGGAGCGAGGATGCGGTCAACGACCATCGGCAGAATCGGCACGTCGGCCGATGCGACGGCGCGGGCGAGGGCCACGTCGATGGCGGTGTGTTCCAGTGGTGTCATCGTCCGGTCGAGGACGGTCTCGGCGAGCGCGCCGATCAGGTCGCGGCGTCGTGAGGTAACTTGGGCCAGCCACTCGGCATCGGTGAGGTGGGCGGGCCGGTAGCCCTCGTCGAGCGGGTTCAACCGAGTGTGGCGTCCGTGTCCGAGTTGGATGGCCTTGCCGCCGACGGCTTCGGCGACGGCGGTGTGTTCGCCTTTCGGGTCTCCGGGCACGTACACGCGCCGTCCGAACGGGATCGACCGGGTGTAAAGCGACTTCGCCAGCGAAGACTTGCCCGAGCCGACGATCCCGGCGAGCACGATGTTCGGTGCGGTGATGACCCCGGCTTGGTACAGCACCCACGGGTCGTACACGAACGACGCACCGCCGAACATGTCCGACCCGATGAACACACCATCGGCACCGAGGCCACCCTCGGCAAGGAACGGGTACGCACCGCCGAGTGTCGCAGTGGTGTCCTGATGCTGGGGCAGATGCAGCTTGCCGGGCGTCCATAGCTGATGCGGGCCGTACTCGCCTGGCGCAGGTAGGTACTGGGCCATCTCCCGCTCTCGCTTCGCAGCCGCCAGTGCGACGCGGGCCTGCTCCTTCTGGGATCGCTGTTGGACGGCGAGCGCCTCGTGGGTGGCCCGGTCTTGGGCTATCCGGTCGCGACGATGCTGCTTGGCGGGCCGCACCAAGACGGCGGCATGAAGATGCTCATTCGGTTCCACACAAGTACAGGTGCATTGAACACACCCGGATGGACACCAATGCCTCTCCTTTGAGGGCGCTAACTCCTCGACGAGTCAGCTATCCGAGTTTGAGCACAGCCTGGACGACTTGCTTGACGACTGGGACTACTTTGGGAGCCACTTTCGGCACCACTTTCACAGCGGCAACGACTGCTGCGCCGACGGTGCCGACCGCAGCCCCAACCTTTTTCATGTCGTCCTTGACTTCTTCGGAGCAGTGTTTGCAGAGAACGTGTTCCTTACCGATCAGGTCTTTCCCGCACTTCTTACACGTCTTCATGGTCTGCTTCCTCAGCGTGCTGGTCATCTGGGGCCGCGGACAATGCCCGTCTGGCCTCGTGCTCTGTTTCGATAATCTGCTCGCATGTCTCAACGACGCTTAGCGGCAACTGACGCCAATCCAGTTCGCCCTGCTTCGAGCAGGAGTACATGATTTCGGCAAGTGTCGCGCCTTCATAGGCAGGGATGCTTGCATTTTCCGGCACCGACAGCAGGGTGTCTTCCACGAAACATTGATATCCGCGAACCGAAGCCAGCAGCGCTTGTTGCTCACCCAGCGCGGAGTAAGCAAACACAGAAACCTGCACCGTGTCGTTCAGATGAGAGAATCCATCGGCGATACGTTGAGTACTTCGGTCGAGTTGCTTGGTGCCCTTGGTTGCGGCCAGAGTCGTCAGTTCATATCTCAATTCTTGTTGAAGCCCCGCCGCCGCTTCCGTGGCAACCTGAGCGGCATTGAGTAGCGCCAGTCGGCGATGCTCAGAGTTGGTCATGCCCATGGCTTCAATGTAGAGCTGTCTGGCGGCATAGAAGCGGGCAATTCGGTCGAAGTGTTGTCCGGCGGCAATGCGCTCAACTGCGTCGCTAAGTTGGTTGATCTGTTCTGCGAGCTGGGCCAAACTGCTAGCCTGCGCGACGTTTACCAGGGAGTCGACCAGTTCCGGGCGGAACGATACTTCCTCCAACTTCACTTGTTCGGTGAAGCTCTTCGCATCACGAAGGGTTGTCAGGATTCCGCTGCCGTCCTTGGCGAAGACCCAGTGCCAATCACCACTTGCGAGTTTCTGCTGGGCGAACGCCGAAAGCTTCGGGATCAACACAGTTTGCCCCTGCAATGACTCCAAGAACTTCATCAGTGCCGGAACCTTGGCGGCGGCGGCCTTCAAGGTGTCGCTGGTGACGATTCTCAAAAGCCGGTCAAGCGCCATGACGTCAGATGACTCACTCAGCTTGCTCAGCGCACCTCGCCGCCCGAACGAGTACAAGGTCTTGTCAGTCACATCAAGTAGCGGTGGCTCATACCGCACGAGCGGAGCCGGCGCTTCGTTCTCCATGATCGAACCTCCAAAGACAATCCTACCGGAGCCGTTGATCCAGGACGGGGCGACGATCATGACGACGTGGAGACTCACACATCCCGGCACAACGGCAGCGCGGCAGCGCTGAAGGCCTGGGCTTGCTGGCCGACTAGCGTTCGGGTCTCGCATGACGCCTGGATGGCTGCCTGTTCGATGGCGGCCAGTGCGGCTTGTAGGTCGTCCTCGGCCTTGGCACTGACAGCCACCAGCCCGACGTAGCGGACGACGCCGTGGCCACTGGTTAGGTCGGCTTCCTGCTTGAGCACGTCGGCGTACTCGGCGGTTGTTGCGGCGTCTTCGATCTGGCCGATCTTGGCCCGTTGGGTTTGGTCGGCGATGTGTTCGGTTTTCTTGCGGCGTAGGTCGCGGGCGGCTTGGTCGGCGCGCATCGGCGTCACCATCAGGCTGAAGGTGCGTCGGATACCAGACGACAGCAGCACTGGCGAGAGGAAGCCGGGGAAGACTTGGGAGCGTGGCCATTCGCTGATCCACAGTACGGCGTGGTGGGCGGTGTCTGTGCGCATCGACGCCCAGGACTCACGGACGGCGACGGGTCCGGCGTCGGCCAGGTCTCGTCCGACCGTTGGGTGGCGTTCGAGGGTGGTGGAGGCGGCGGGGTCGTAGGCGGTGCGCAGGATGAACGCCAACTGCTCGGGGGTGAGCCATTTGCCGGGGTTCAGGTCTGCCGACCGCAACGCCGTCGTCAGGGTGTTCATTTCTTGGTTCAACACGGCGGCTGCGCCTTTCATGCCGCCGCCCGCGCCCCGGATCGCGCGTGATGCGGCCCGCATGTCGAGGGCGACGGAGATGGTGGTGGCGTGGCGTTCGGAGGCGGGTCCGGCGCGGCGGATCAACTCTTGGTACACCTTGGCGGTCCAGGAGCCGTCGTCGCGTCCGTGGAGCCGCCACCATTCGGCCAAACCGGAACCGGAGTCGGGCAGGGTGCGCTCCAAGACCTGCAACCGGGCGATCCGTCCGGAGCGGCAGGTCGTGGCCAATACTCGGCTCCACGATTGGACGCGGCGTTCTTGTTCGGCGGGGCCGAGGAGGACGAACGATGGGTGGGTGACTTCGACGACTGCCGTCAGTGTGGCG
>Ga0123354_10003411_pt1 | contig 21910 bp, 9 predicted proteins | sample TergutLab28metaG_2_FD_97872 | JGI IMG/M metagenome (GOLD analysis project Ga0123354, IMG submission 97872) | Labiotermes labralis P4 segment gut microbial communities from Petit-Saut dam, French Guiana - Lab288 P4 | ecosystem: Host-associated > Arthropoda: Insects > Digestive system > Gut ... | reverse complement strand
GGAAACACCGGGGCAATTAATCCCGGTAGAAATATTATTATATATAGAATGAAAAAATACACATACCATGGTAACACGCAGTATTATGGAGAGCTCTCCAAAACACCCATTACCAATAAGTAGTATGTAATATAGCCTACTCTAGGTCGTGATACAACCTGATGATGGCCCAGGAATAGGGCCGAAACATGTAGTTGTAAACCTTCCAATAATTAACCAATTAAATTGTTGTGTTTGACGGTAAGTGCCACGCACATATATTGCCATACTAATTGCATTCACAAGATTATGCCACTGTATTTGAGCCAGACGTTTCCAGTCCATAGTTCTGCACCTCACTGAACCAGACATCGGAATGTCCTCTTCATACTTTGCTGTCAGAATTGTAAATACTTGTATTACCTATATGAAGCGTTCTACATTCGCCACCAATCGTATTAATCCTTTAGTTTATGACAGTTAGGATGTTCCTTGAAGTCTACAAGTTACTTCCTGTTCGTCATCTCCCTTCTAGGTTTACATATTCTTCTCAACACTTTCAGTTCATTTTTATGTGGAAATGTGGTGCTGGAGAAGGATGAAGAAGATTAGTTGTACTGTTCGTGTGAAAAGTGAGGTAGAACGTAGTCAAGGAGAGAGGAAGATGCTGAGTGCAAGGAATAGAAGGAAGGCTAACTGGATTGCTCACGTCTAGAGTAGGAACTGTCTTCTAAAACGTGTTGTTGAAGGAAGGAAGGGAGAGACGAAGGAAGGATAGAAGTGAGGAGAAGATGAGGAAGATGACTTAAGCAGCCTCTGGATGACCTAGAGGAAACGACAGGCTAGTGGAAATTGAAAGAGGAAGCACTCTATCTCACTCTATGTATAACTTGGTTTGGAATAGGCTGTGGACCTGTCGTAAGACAGACTGCGGAATGCATCAAAATAACCACAAACTGGCTCCATATTGGCACTTTACCAATATTTTCTTCCAGCCAGCATATATTGGAGTTCTATGTCTCTTTAACAAAAGACGCAAGCAATTCGACCTCTTTGTCCCCATGTTGACGTCGCAAGGTCGAATGTAGGTAGGGTAGATGACTGAACAGTGGGTTGCATCCATTCTGCTTTGTATCAGTTACACGCTTTGACCGTATTAAATCACTAGCTACCAAATCGCGTTGATACAGGTCGGTTAGAGGTCGCGCAGCTATTCGATTAGTTTCCTGGAATTTTTTCTCTGTAAATTAGCACTCTTCTGTGATACAGCAAAGCCTGCGTGTCACGGCTGTTGGCTTCGTGTGTTTCGTTATTACAGTTATGGCATTACATTTGGCAGAAGAGAATGTTTGGCATATTTGAACTTGTACGGACAATGCGACGGCGCTCTTTTGTTGATTTGTATTGGAAATATTAAATAATGTTAACCTTCCGGGGTGATAGGTATATTAACAAGTTTTAATGAAAAGAATTCAGTGTTGAAATATTCTATTTAAAAAGAAGTGCCAAATATTGCTAAGTAGTTTCTATCCTATAAGAACGGACAAAGCGAACTTAAAAGTATTATATATAAATTCTCTCCCCCCCCCCCCAACTTGTGTTCCGTGGATCGCTGACCGTTGACCGTTTGCAGCTATTAGCACCTCATAACACAATTTCCTCATTCTTCCGCTACTTTCTTTTTCAGAGGCCCAAATACTTTTCTTAGCACCCTCTGTCCTTAACGTCTTCACCTTATGTGCCGAACGTTCGTTGAGAGACTATACAAATCGTTCTTCGGGTCAACGTTTTTATACGCGGTTGGGGCATGCACATTCAGAACAGTAATATCACACCACCGACCTCTTACCACCATATATAACTTCCTATCATTAAAAAGCTCTATTTTCGTAATTATTCCCTTACGTGCAGAATATTCAGTCGGTAAACGATCGTTTTTATTCCTTTTTCCACAGAAAATCTCTAATCCTATGCTGTCCCATGTGACTATTTTTGAAATACAAACATTTATATTTTGTGTGCAAACAGATTTTGAAATTCCCTCTACTGTCTTGGTAGAATTGCAGATCGCGTCGTTCGTATGTTGCCTGTGTATATCGTACTTAGTTCTGAGCTCCTGCAACAATCTAAATATACGATGCAAGTTCCATTATGATTATACATTTCATTTAATTCTTTCAAAAAGTAGTCTTTTGCTAGAATACAAAAGACGAATCACAGTCATGCAAGAGCTTTTTATAATTAGGTTTAATGTCTTCTAGAGTAGCTTTTCCTTTTTCACTTTTCAGTACATTTTAAATTCTACGGATTAAAGCTGTGAAATTCAGAATTAAATTCTGAAAAGAAGAATGCTTTTTGGACATTTGGTTGAACTCCTTTCACGGTGTTATAATGACATTTGTAATATAAGGTCTGAACTCTATTAATCTGAAGAAACTAAACTGTCTGGTTCCTGCTAGCCTCGGGACACATAAATGAAGGTGATGTGTGAGACATTGTAACTTGCTTAGTGAAAGAGACGGTTCGGAAAATATTGGTTGAAACACTTTCGATATTCGGAAGGGTGGGAGAGTAATGTTAAGATACACAGGGATCAGGGCCATTACTGTTACGATGTGAGGATGATTTAATGTTTTTCATGTCCTTGTGACTGAATCTTCGCGTACCGTTAAAGTACCTTCTGATTCACTACTTGCATGATGTCCCTTAACCATTATCCTGCTATTGTGGAGTATAGGGTGAGCTCCTAATAATGCCAGCGGATGGGATTTAACTTGGCGTTTAAAGGGTTAAATTTATTTCTCCATTAGTGTCGTCCTTAGCGAACTCTTAAAAACCACAATCGTTTATTTCATGGAAATTGTCTGTCTTTTGTTAAAAATAAATGTGTAATTAACTATGGCGTTTCGGGGGCAGTATCTGCCTCTGTTCACTAGATAAAAATGTATTCAAAATCAACTTAGGTGCGCCTGAGAGACAAGGCTGTTTTCACCCCCAGGGGCTAGTAGTGCAAGGCATAGAATGACATTATTATTAGTGACAGTTAAGTAGGATATAAAACGAAATGAATTTGTCGCGGCCTATTTTAATATATTGTTCCGTCCCTTTATACCAGAAATATCAGTCAGGATGGCCGGTTTCCGGTCCGAGATTTGAAAGCAAGGCCTCCAGAGTGTGGCTTGAAAGTGGCATCTACTTCACTGCTAAGTATTGTCCGTTACAATCATATTGCGAATATATATCAGTTCTTTTGGATTACCCAGCAGATGCTAGCTGTACGTGAAGAGTAATGCATTTTTTTTGTGGACATTGAGTGCAAGGTTTCTTTCTGATCCACTACATGACAAACAATTGAGTCAGCTGGCTGGAAGTTGGGTCATGTCCGCTTTTCTGCCTTCTGCCATGTTCACTTTTCCAGCTCACCAATTCAGTTTGGTCAACAAACGTAGAACGCATGGAAATTGCTGGAAGTCTGCGTTATGTGGTAACCATGGAAACATCTGGGTAGGTCGAATGATCTGAGATGAATCTGTACGGAAGCCGGAAGCCGGAACCCGTCGTGTTCACTCACTTGCTGGTCCATCGCTGTGATGAAGCATCTTGGTTTTCTGTCAAGTGAAGACCAGATGATTACACATGGCAGTGCGGATGTCGGGATGTCGCAATTCGATATTTGCAGTAGGAAGTCAAATCCTACCCTTGTCACTTCAGGCCTAAGAAGGGAGGAGATATGCTACAGTGTCACTCCTCGGCAGACATGACACTTTCTGACGGAGGTGCGAGGAATCGACACAGTGGAATGTAGAGAGTTCCTCCACCTCTTGAGTTATCCAAGAACAAGTTAGCTGAGTTGTTTGATTAGATTCTGGACCGGAATTCCAGCTGACTTTAGTGAGAACTGTTTTATTTTCTGTCAGCTGTCCGGGTGTTCGTTAGATTGTATTGAAACCACATCATCCCAGAATTACTTCATTTCACCATGTATGATAAGCGAATAATATTATTCATCGCCTAGTAATTTTTATATTCATGAAGTGTAAATAAATAATAATACGAATCACCCTACTGGGGTTATTACATGAAACTAAAGTATTAGCTATATCCTGCCATTTGTGCTTAGGTCTTCCAAGTGGTCTCTTGCGTTTCTGTTTTCTAATTGTCAGTGCCACTATGCATACGTTAAAAGTTTTAAAGGAAGTCGCAGTATAAGTACATAGGGGACTTTTCCAGGCAGCTAAGCGTAGTGAGTATGAAATTTGTAATTGTAATATGTATTTGAGTATATGTTCTTGTACCGCTTTCAAAAATATCATCTTTCGAAAAGAAGACGAAAGATGCGGTAAGAAACACTTTGACTTAGTAATACAGACATTTATTAGCTGGTAATTACTATTTTAAATGGTTGTGTTACTCAGCGGTGTATGTGAAATTATATCTCGGTATCTTAATTTTTTTCTTCGTATTAATTTCAACTAATATTGTCACCGAAAGAAAGAAATGTGTTATCAGCATGTAGCTGATTGTTCAGAGCCGATAAATATGGGCTACACATGTATATTGATTGGTTTCAAAATACATCCCAAGGATGTGTATCTTTTGCGTGTGGACTTGATAACTGTGGCTGCTGGCGATTTGTTGTAAATTCCGTAAAACTTTTTGCGAGTTATTTGATAGATGGGAAATAACCTTGACGAGCTCAGTACAGATTAGCTTCCTCTAAAATACCGCTGCATGGGCGTTGCCCATAAACTGAATTCATTTGAAGATTTCCCAGTTCATTATAACACCCTAGAAAGCCCCCTTTATTTGAGAAGCGATCTGCGGACCGTTTCCTGTTATAATCAGCTTTATCATCGTAAGTTCAGAATTGCAATTTTTTTCGTACTGAGACTAATTGCCAAAATCAAGATTTAATACGACCAACCACCAAGAAGTGAGAAGCTCTTGCCTGCCTGTCACTTCTGTGTCGTCAATTTTCCTCACACGTGTTATTACATACCTTACTTGAAGGCTGAAATTATAGTTTATTACGACGACTGTTCAGTTGGTGAGGTCAAATTCAAATAACTGTCAAGAGTCTGAAAATGCGTATCTTTCACACTCGGAATTTTTTATCGGCACATTACTGTACTGTACGGTAGATTGTGCTACCTCTGTTGTTAAGTAGAATGCCTTTAAGTAGGATTACGAAAGATTGCCTCGAGTACCCCTCATACAACAAGGCAATCAAGTGTATCCACAGTCGACAGCATAAACGTAGGTCCATCCCTGCTAGGATATTAATATTACATAACATTTTACATTTTATTGTATTATATCGTTTTTAATCAATAGTAAATAATTTTTAAAAAGACATAAAGACCCATGTGAACCATGGGATCCCATCGGTATAGCGAACGAATGTACCTTAACACCATCTTTTGTAAGCCTGATGATGGCCGAACAAGGCCGAAACATGTCGCTTAATTAACCAGTTGTAGATTTGCAACTGTTATTTGTATGTTGTTTAAAGACGATTCAATTTAATAAAATTTGATATATATATATATATATATAATATAATACGTTGGATTTGGTAGAATTCTACATCCGGAATTGTCCAGTTAGTTCAGTCGAACCTACCTTCTGCTTTCGTCAAAGTATTGTCAGTTTGAGCACGTTCTTTGCACGAAATATGAGTCCCCAAAATACAAATTCTGTAAATGTGAGTGTAATTATGTACCGGAATTGAAACGAAACATTGGTAGGCGCTTCCTAAGCATTATATTATTAATGTACGACGTTAGTAAATAGGCTACTTCTAAGGGAAACATAGAGAAATATGTTTAAACGCTGGAAAATCAGACACCCCGTACCCATTTGGCAGGCCGGATCCAATCCATTAGTTTAGAATTTAAACAAAAAGCATTCTATCAGAAGACGAACATTTTCTAAGCAGAGTGTTCTAAATTCGTTCATCATGTAGATGGTTCCACGAAGCTTGTTTTACATGTTATTTTGATTACAGTGTTTTGTGTATGCGTGCCTTTAAAGTGGTCTATATTGCGTTTCCATAATAAAACACTGAACGTAAACTCTGCTTTTCCTACCTTCATCTCCAGACAACTTTAAATTCAGGAACTTCTTCTCCAAGACCGGTTTCATGGTACCATGAATGTTTAAACAAGAACACAGTGGCGTATCACAAATCCATCGACCGAGACTTAAAGTAAATAATACTGGGGCAGATCTGTCTTGTTTCAGCAGAAGATATGTGACGGCCTGCTCGTAGAGCACTTCATTACACTTCGTAACGTAACCAAAAGACTTGATTTCATGAAATACGTGCATTCTTTAGGTCGTGCCATATAGTAGTATATAGTAGGTTGTTAAACTCTGGTTTATCATCGCACAGCCACGAGTTCAATGGCGTAAAATTCTTGGTGGACGGAGTTGCCCTGGAGCAGTGTTTTCAGCGATTTCATCCTATATTTGCCTCATACTCGTCTGTTATCAACCCCCCCCCCCCACCAAGGGGTTCTAAAGCTTAGGCCATTATGGTGTCCTCGGTCTTTTGCTTTAGGGCTTCGTCTCTGACCTTTCATTTTGCTGGACATTGAATAGATATATTAAATGCAATATAGGCAGTAGCCATGCTTTCCACATTTATTAATGATATGTGTCAAATTCGGTGCGAGAGATCTGCACAGAATGCTGCTGAGGTTTAGTGAGTTTCGTGAGTGTTGCCACAGACAAAGCCGTACATGTCTTTTGAGTTCGTGCCGTGAAGTATGACGTTTTGAAGGTAAAGTACGCCTCGATAATACCTGTGTACTGCATGGCGGAGTTACACCACCTACATTCAAGCTTGCTAGTTCCTAGTTTTCGACTTAAGTTTCTGTTGTAGATGTCGACACCAGTGACTCAAAGGACATTTATAACAGTAAAGTGTACGAACTTTACGTTTCGAGTGTGGGTCCCCGTGCAGTGTGCAGACGATTAGTACTTCACTTTTTGCCCTCCTGCTTGCGCTGTAGGTCGTGAATTTGTAGAAGAGTACGGCAAATTTATGTGGTGGGTATACACGCAGGCGGGTTTGACACTGCAAACTCTGAATTTTTCCCTCACACTGTGTTCTGTATGGTTCTGTCACAAAGCAACCGTTATTTACGTAAACATCACCAACGGACAGGCTTTTCTAATGGAAGCACACAATGCCTTGTGTAACTTACGGACTCGAAGTTTTTTTCACTATTATAGAGATCAGTTTATTATTCCAAAGTTTAATATCACCAAAAACCTCTCCTTAGATGAATTGTCAAATTTGTCTGAAGAAGTGCTGAAGAAACACTTTAAATTAGTAAACTTGCAATAAAGAAAGTAAAAATTTTTGACGCTGTCCAAATAGATTTATTTACTACTGATATAAACCTAGTCGCCTGTAAAGTTACTGGGACAGAGACGCCGATTATTGGAGTGAAATAGTTGTTACGTCACTGTGATGGGTCTATAGTGAGATGCAGTTTGTGCGTCAGAGTTATGCGTTAAATAATGTGCGTAGTTCAGTTATTAATTACATTAATTTAGCTTTGGTGATTTTTGTCTCTTGCATCTGCTTACCAGTACTTTGTGAAATTATGGTTTGGATAATGTAATGATGATGTTTTAAAGTTTTAAATACGTTAAGCTCATCAAAATAATGCGGGTAAGTGAGAAGGTAACGTGGTCCATACAGGATGGATCAACATGGCCGGACCGAAGGCTGTTACAGCCTTCGGTCCGGACACTCATCCATCCTGCCTGCACTTAATTTCCAACCAGCAGCAACTCGAGAACCAGACGGCCTATGTGGTAACGAACGCTATGGTCGTGAGCTCCTGATGATGGGCATAATGGTGCCCGAAACATGTTGAGCCTAACACAAGCATAATAAAGTAATAAGTGCCATCTAGTTGGGTTTGTTCTTCAGTTATGAGTAAGAAAGTTGGTCCTTGGAGTTACTGGATCAGAGTGTTTATTAGGCACACCTAGCCAACTGCTGTCTCTACAACACGTTCCTACACAACATGACATGCTGCCACAACACCTTGTTTGCAAAAACCAATTAAATTGTGAATATTGTAATATAACTTTAGCAAGGAACAACAAAGCTCCCTGATGGTGATCTAACAAGATCGAAACAAGTCGGAGTGATTTTAAGTGTTTTTAAAGTGTTTTATTTGACAGTTATGTAAGTGCTGTTGTTGTTTGATAATAGAAGCGTCGTGTACGTATTTACTAACTTTGCGAAACTATTAAAGGTGCCGGCTGGAAGGTGAGATATTTTCGTTTGTCTGCTTAAAAGTACCTGGGAGAGCTTGAGGTGAGAGTTTCATTTTAATCAGGTTAGTGCATTTATAGAATTTAGACCGACAAGCACAATGCTAGAGCAAGGAACGTAAGTGTTTAGTATTTCCTGTACTTTTATCTAAATTACCTGTGAGATGTTACAATTCAGCCACTGAAGTGATTGCATTGAAATCGATACTCCGAAGGAAACGGTAGTTATTCCCTTAGTCACTTCAGTACAGTATCAGGGGCTCAGAGAAGTGACCCAAAACACACAGCCTACTCTGCTGTCATATGTGTATAGCCAATTTGGTTATATCCAAATTAATTGATTACTTGTAGTGAGACATATTCGTGGTTTGTAGTGTGCTCTTTATTTCCAATTTTTTTGTCCGTTTTTGGTCTCTTAAAGTACCTACACATCCCTCAAACAACTTCATTATGCTTAATTGGCATTAGTGAAGTTAAAGGTAAAGCAGTCCCATTACAGGCCTGGACAGGCCCAGAGGGTTCCAGGACGTTACGGATCCCAGATTTCGTGACAACGGCACAGGATTACGCACCAGCCGTCTTTACCCCCAGGAAATACTCCTGGTACTCATTTCTTTTAGAGGCTGAGTCGACCCCAGGGCCTTAGTGCGATCAGAAGGATATTATGTCAATGAAAAATCCACTGACACCAGCTGGGATCGAACCAGCGACCTACCGAATTGTAGCACAGCACCTTGACCACTGTGCCACCGCGGTCCCCGGTATTAGTTATAAGTTTAAAGGAGATTCCGCAGAAATTTTCAGGCTTACAGAATGTCAGTTATTTTTTAAATTTTTCTTTAGCTATTACGTTTTTCTTGAAAAAAAATGCAACTTCAGCCATAATTTCCTAATTTCTCCTAAATCAGGGACCAACTCTAATTCGTCGATGTGATCTATCATTTGGGTGTTGGAAATTTCACGGGTTCCGCCAAATGGGCTGTAATTCAAATTCGTTGTTGCACGATGTCCGAAGCGTGTGAGGATGGATGAAAGCACAGCGGTGAAAATAGAATTTAATGTTAAGGCTGACAGAAAATACGGACAATCCCCTTGAGTTAAGCACGTGTTTATCATCTTAATCTGGATTGGAGTAGGGGGAGAGGAATGGGGGAAAACAGAATAGAAAGAAAAAGTAGTAAAAACAAGTGACTATGCAGATGAGGGTTGGGTCGCATTACGTAAGAAATAGTGATGAAAAGTATGAAAGGAATAGAAGAACGCGTGTGACAAGACCAAACACAACAATAATAAAGTGTACATAAAGAATTCCCCAGAGGTTAGAAACGTCCTAGTCAATACCATTAGAATTTCAAATACCACGTAAGAAAAGAATTTATGTTTTTTTTAGTAGCTACAAGGTCCCTATAAAATTCGGAAAGTTTCAGAGAGTCCCGCAACCCGAATGTCTGTCTTTAGAGTTTTGATTTTCATTTTATATCGGTAGATTATGAAATTAAATTATTAGAGTACTGAAATGAAATATGATGATAAAGGCTATAAAAATATCCGCGTTCTTTTTGAACACCTGTTATGTCTTCCATCACGCATGTAGGCTTTCAGTTCTTTTGTAGAGTACTTTTGTACACATTGCTCCCAATTTTCCGTAAAAAATATTCTGTCGACTTCAAGTCAGGATTCCTTGAAGTTCATAAATATTTAGAAATGATGCGATCACCGAAAACCGTCTCGTCATAGCCATTAATTCGTGCGATGCATAACACTTTGCCCCGTGTTGCTTAAATTAAACCAACATTAACGTTCGAAGTTGGAGGAAGGATGGGGCTTGGGCTGGATTAATGTAGCTCAGGATAGGGAGAGGTGGTGGGCTGTTGTGAATGCGGTGATGAACACACTGTTTTCACAAAATTCGGGGAATTTCTTGACTAGGTGAGGGCCTGCTAGCCTCTCCAGGACTTTGTTGCATGTAGTTAGTTTGTTAGTCCGTATATTTGTTAAATACGGGGCCATGTGTCTGTCAACTGCGTTCTCGAAGAAGATGTGAAACGTGTCACATCTTAATATTTTTTAGGATTTGGAGGCGTTTCACGAAAAGCATAAGGACTTTTCGTTACTCCATGCCTTGCATTGCTGGCTGCTTGCTTGGCCGCTCAAAAGAAAACCAAGCGCTATCACAGGAGAAACACATGCAGAATGCCCATGCCATTGGAATCAATAAGGACGTGAAATCAGCGATAATAATGCAATATTGCTCTTTACGTAATTTTACGAGTCATTGCGTTTCCTGCTTACATTAAGGGTTTATGACCAAATGTTTAAAAGCCCTTGAGATGTCTGATTTTGCCAGCTTCTTTGTTTTTCATTACGTCACTTTCAGTGATATTATTCAGAGATTTCAGACCACAAGGTGGAGACTTATAAGGACCCATCTGTTCTTTTCTTATTTAAGCGTAAAGTCTTTTATATTTCATTATTCCTTGTCATTCCTTGGCCAAAATTCGCCACGGTTTCCAAAAGCAAATTTCGCAAAACAGATTTAGAAGTAGTGACCTTGAAAGTATGAAGGAGAAAACATGGGTAAAGGTCCTTTAAATCTTCTGCATTGTAAACACTGCGGTTCAATTCAGCAAAGAATTTGATTCTGTAGCCAAGGATGTTTGTATCGAAAAATAAAAATTGAAATGGTATCACATCTCAGAATATATTAATTATAAATAATATTTTTATCACACGAATCTAATTGTTAATAAAAATTACGGTACTGGAATACATATTTGCTATTTATAATAATGGAATCTCATTTTTCCCATTCACGTTTCTGTTGTCTGGCCAGTACTTTACAGGAAGCATTTCATCGCCAGAGTTTTTCCTTTTATGCATCCAGTTTTCCGTTTGTACTAGTCCGTGGGTTTCAGATTCCCTTGATACCAGACAGCGACGCTTCCCTCTAAAAATACCTTCCCTTTTATGTGTTCCACGTCTCTTTTAGGTATTTATTTCATTGTTTAATGCGGATAAAAAGCAGAGAGATACAGGTTCAGAGATCAATTCTGACTGTGCACATGCGGGTTGTTGCAAGGAAGACTACCCTCATTGCTTTTGACATCCTATTTCTTTGGCTTCATAACTCTTTAGTATAGCGCAATCTGGCTTTCATATTAGCTTTGGTTGTGTAATTTGTGAAGAAGTACAAAGCAATTCTTAATGAATTCCGACTGAGATACTTGGAACAAACGTGTTCGGAATACCGAAATTCCGGAAGAGGAATGACATATTGTTTCTGTACTTTTATTTAGATTGTTTTGCTTTCTGGATTGTGGTGCAGGTGTGTGTTTTTCCCGTTTAAAGGATAGGGGTATTTTGCGGGATAAAATGAAATGTTGGGACAATAAAAATTATGGGACGAAAAGTTCTGATAAAAAGAGTTTCGAGTCTGTTTCAAAACACTATACAGATATTACGTGGTAGGACTAAGGAAAATCAGTCGACACCTCAGAATAATGACATTGAAAATGAATGATTCCTAATCTTAAGGTGAGCCATCCCCGTTGTGTTCAGTATAATATGAGCAAGGAATAAGTTAAAATAAGTCAAAACACAACTAGTATCTTAAATGTTTTATTTATTTGGGAAGACGACATGTTTCGGCCCCTGTTTTGGGCCATCATCAAGTTACAAGTATGAACTGAGGAAGCTGTACAATGTAAGTTATAAAATAATATATATTGATCAAAAATATTTATAATTATAGCTAGTTTTAAAAAATTATAATATTATATAATAACAGTATGACTACCAAAATTGGAATGTAGAACTGTACGTTTATAGTTTTAGTGCTTCCTCAATTCATACTTGTGACCTTATGATGGCCCAAAACAGGGGCCGAAACATGTCGTCACCCTAAATAAATAAAATACCCAAGATAGTAGTTGTGTTTTGACTTATTTAAGCTCATTCCTTGCGAATGATTCGTAAATGCGTTTCGGACTGGCAACATCTATAACGACCTCCTTGAAGGGCTGGAAATTAGAATAATAATGAAAATCTTCGTGGGTCGGATAGAAAGTGAAGTGGCCGCACGAGGTTTTGAATTCTTTGCATTCGGCTCTAATAAGAACAGTGCATAATTCATTTGCTGCTTTGCCAGTACTTCCCCACAAAGCGCATCGCAATTGAGGCGTTTGTTTTATCGCAGGACGACCTTTTCTGTTTCCTGCTGGAAGAAGTCCGTTTCCTACCATGGTACCGGAAATTTTCACATCGCTGACATCCGTAGAGTTTGGCCACCATAACTTCGCTTTAGACCACCAAAGAAGTTATAATTATTTAAGTGTGGTGTTGAATGACGCTGTCAGTTTTGAGACTGTTTAGCGTCGGTGATAAATGAATGCTGTGGGGCGTTGGTACTGGACACGGAAAATCTGAATTTCCGTCCCAGTGCCACTGTTTGCGGTAAAAAAAAACCCACATGTATTGGTTTAGCTTATAACCCGGAGCTCCGCTGCAAATGATCGCCGAGTAAGAAGATGCACAGAAATGTGGATCGCATAAACGTACTGTCTGACATACACCGACGCCCTGAAGATAAAAACTATTTGGACTGTATGTGCGTTACAATCAAACAAAGCCTATTTAGCCTCAGGTACTCTTCCAATAGTGAGGCGAAGAAAAAAAATAACTAAGTCATATATTCTGAACTCCAAAGATCATTAAACTTATTGGGACCAATGTGCCTTCATTTGTGGGGTTTTCGTTTTACGTAGGCTTTAAAGTACCGCTTGTTCTTCGGTCTGTATTCTCTCTGGGCTGTCATTCTTCTGCCTGATACTTATAACACAAGAAAATAAATAAAGAAACAAACAAATAAATAAATGAAGGAAACTCAGGCCGTCAACAGGATGTAAAAATATAAGAGGATAAAATTTATACTCCATATATATATAAAAAAAATTGCTCCGTGGCCATAAAGACGCGACGTCGGAGTGTCTCACTGTTGGTAGTATGAAGAAGAAAGTCTAGTGGAAAGTGAGGCCGTGTGTTACGGTAGATATTTACTGACATTTTGGAGGAAAAAAGCTTAGGAATAATTCCATCCTTCCCATGTAATACAGTCAAATATATCTTTGGATTTTCAGACTTTTTCTTTAGGTTTGCAAACTCTCTTCACAGAAAAACTTTACTGAATGAAATTCTGGACCAGATGAATCCAACACACACACACACACACACACAATAATATTTCTTCAAGGTGAATGTAAATATAACCTTTCCGTTGACGACAAGGAATTTAAATTTATTTCAGTATTTAACCAACTTGATGCACAAAATGTGTTTCACAGTAAGTTTTATTTCATGCCTCTACATGTTTCGAGCACATGTGCTCATCATCAGGAGGTCAAAATTGCATTACACAGCCTCTGGTATCATCACACCTATAGGTTTTCCATAAGTTTTCTGTATTGACTCAAAGGTTTCTTGGATAAGGTTTCGCGTGTGATCAGAAATGTTTATTGGTCGTCATGTCAAGTACTGCTGTTATTCTTGTTCGATTTTAATTAAACTTCAGTTTCCTCGATAACTTTTCGAAAAATATTCAGATATAAAGTTCCATCAAATTCCGTTCAGTGGTACCAGAGTTGTTCCATGCGGACACAGACACAGACAGACAGACAGACAGACTGTTATGACGAAATTAATAGTCCCTTTTTCCCAATTTTCATAATGCGCCTAAAAACTCAGTTTTGTGCCTGACTATTTGTTTATGGTTCCATATGATTTTTACGAAAACAGATACCATTTTCCAAACAGAATTTAGCCGATTGGTATTAATAATAATCCGCACAGTAGGAAGATTCTTTTTTTACATGTAATCTTAATTAATTTTAGGGTATAAAGCTTTTCCAAATTTTGGTAGTATTAAAGTAATATTCCATATTAATATATTTTTCTAAACATACACCTTTCTTGTTCATGTCCTCTAAGTGACTTCCTGGTGCAGTGTTCCTAGTAATACTTTCTGCTTGTAAACCTGGTCCATTCTACAAGTATTTTCTAGACTTCACTTGTAATTCTTACAATAGTAAACTTGCGGCGCTGATGGACTGATCACCTTCGAAGTAATCTCCCTTGTGTTGGATGCACTTATTTCAGTGGTTTCTCCGTTGCTAAAAACAGTTGTTGAATCCCGTTTTAGATATCGACTTAAGATTCTGCATCATATATAAGCTTTAATGGGCTCTTTAGTCGCATTTTTTCCTGTAAAATTTATAATTTTAATCGCCAGTTCTTTTATGGTTCATGTGTTGTATTTTTGGCTTTTGCACGCCCCAAATCTTTTTTTTGTTTTCCCTATTTTCTCTGTGTTATTCTTCAAACGCAGAAAGTTTTATACGATAATGGCCGACGGGATGAATTAAACCAGTCAATGAAGTTTTAAAAGCTAAGACTTTGCAGATTTCCTTAAATTTAAACTTGTGAAGAACTGTTGTGAGAATTTTGTTGAATTGGAGAGCTTAACAACCATAAGGACCGCTCTTAAACTAAGCTACTTGGTAACAAATAACGACATTTGGACAAAACTCATGCTAAATACATTAGAGGCAAAATCTGTGAAGTTTGCACAGTGCTCTTCTGTGAATGTAGATTGAAAAGCTGCTTGTTATTTTAATGATGATGAAACTTTCACTATATAAATTGTACGAAAAGAATAGAATTCTGTCAACAATGGGATTGTTACTCTTTGAACTCGACCCCGAATTACGGTATATGCAATAAATGCTAGTGTATTTTGTAAACTGTCCAAATACCTTTTTTCTGCTTGTGTAACTTTGTTAATCCCAAAAGACGAACGCTGTGGAGCACTTTTCAGAGTGGAATAAAATCACTTTACCAAAAGCCATAACAAATAAAATTGATTGCTTCTTCCTTTTGCAATGTTGGGAGATATCTAACCACAGATTGTGTTTTTGTTGTATTAGACAGCTCTCTTACCCCATTAACGCAAACCTGAAAAACTACACTCTGACGTGGTGTAGCCTACACGTAGGTCTCCCTATCAAGAGGCTTACTGTCATCTTATATAACAATTTTTTTTTCTGGATATTCGATCATTGAAAGTACAGATCGATTTACTGAAATGTATTACATACATTGGAAGTTAGTTTGATATTAATTTATTGGGCAGACAAATATTTTGAAGAAATACACAGAGTTTTTATTAATTGTTAATATACAGTGTGCAATAAAGCTAATAACGATAAATCTAAGTGTATGTTCATATATAATCTGCAGAATATAAAGTTGACAATATTTACATTATTTTTAACTTGTTTTTTATTTTGTTTGGGCTCTGATTGACTAAAAAGTAACATTTACTGTGTGATGTGTTTTACTATTTTCGTACCTTTGCGGAGGCAAATGTAACACTCTGGCAGATTATCCTTAGATTTAAGTCAAATTTGCTCATGAAAAGTGTCGTGTTGTTGAACTTTTTTTTGGGGGGCAATCCTGGATTTGTGTATGGATTCGACTGTTATAATTAGGGTATTGTCTTAAATTTATTTGAAAACTTTTTATTTATATTATCAAAGTTTTATTTATTCACCAACTGATACAATAGTGAGTTGTCTTTAAAAAAATATTAAAATTCACATTGAAACAGCTCCGACATGTTTCGTTGTAATTACACCATCATCAGGGAGCGCATTAATTCGTGCTTACTGAAGTTACTGTTTTTAAAATAATCCATTAAATTACATCGGTGGTGGTGGTGTGACTGCATATATTTATATATATACATGCAGCCACACCGCTACCGTATTAACCACATACCGATGTAATTTAATGGACTATTTTAAAAACAGTAACTTCAGTTAGCACGAATTAATGCGCTCCCTGATGATGGTGTAATTACAACGAAACATGTCGGAGATGTTTTAATGTAAATTTTAATGCAAATGTTAATATTGTTTTTAAGACAACTCACTAGTGGATCAGTTGGTGAATAAATAAAACTTTGATAATATCAAGAAGCTGCACGGTACGAATATGAAAATTATTACTTATATGTTTACGTTGATTTTAGTTTTGTTAAATTTGTTGGTAATGCATACTGTCAGTAGTTCAGCCCGATGAAATTGCAGAGATAATACTTTTCATCTTCAAACAAAAATTTTGCCTTCTCCCTATCCGCCAACCAGTCAAGTTCAGCAGTTTCTTTTGTCGTTCCTACGTCACGCCTTGCAAGACATATGGTCATTTACATTCCCTGCTGCAGAAACAAGTGCTGTGAGTAAAGATTTGCCTTCTGATGTATTATACGCTGCTTGTGTTATAGGAGGTTTTACAAAGTACTGTAGCTATAGCGAAGTAATATAGAATTTTGAAGGGCGACGGTTACATGTGGGATTCCCCTTACAGTCCCAACAGCCCTGTGGCACCATGTGCACGAACAAGCGCAAATCGCAGCTAGCGACATCTGCTTTGGAAACTTGCTGGAATGAGAAAGAGAAGTCAAAATATGCTCATGTGATACTCATTATTAAAGTGCAGGCCGCATGCTAATAGTTTTTATGACGGAAATGAGACGGTTGTACGAACAAAGCGGAATATCAGTCCGTGTATCTCTATTTAGTAATGTAACACATGGTTAGTAATTTGAGGATTCTTATAATAAAACCAACTAAATGCACTAATTTCTCAAATTTATTTTTGGAATAAGACTACATGTTTCGGACAGTCCTTCTGTCCATCATCAGGAGTTTTTCACTGTACACAGCAATGTTGTATGTCATAAATGTCTGCTCGCAAACTGTCAGCAAACCTATATGACATACACCATTGCTGTGTGTACAGTGAAAAACTCCTGATGATGGACAGAAGAACTGTCCGAAACATGTAGTCTTATTCCAAAATAAATTTGAGAAATTAGTGCATTTAGTTGGTTTTATTATAAGAATTTATCACGATGCACGGTCACCTGAACGTTAAATTAAATTTAGGACCTTTGAGCGAAATAATGTAGCTGCAACAGCCGTATGGGATCAAAGATTTCAACATATTTTAATTATTTGATACAAAGGAAATTGAGGTTATTTGAATAGTCAGCAGATTTGAAGCTGTGGATGTTCTGTCAGCTAATTAGTAACGTTACTATTTTGGTATTTTATGAGTCTTACTTCACTGCTTAACAGCAAGCAAGCTATCCGGCAATTCTCAGTCACCGCGATACCTACTGATACATACCAGAATTTACGAGCAAACTGCTGCCAACAATTTCAAAGTATGTTCTGCAGAGAAGGAAGCAATTTTCCTTCCGAAATTACCGTCCTTATCTGTCACATTACTTCTACTGTTTGTTTAAAGGAAAAATATTTTTGCTGCTTGTAGCAAGAGCTGATTATTTAAATAATTTTCGTATCCATACTCAATTTTTAATAAATTTGTTGTTCTTTAATAATGAAACTGAAACAAATTCCATAAAACAATATACCTATATTTGTGTCCTTTCAATACTAAATGAGTCACAAATTCGCATTAATTAAAAACGAACCCGGTAATGATGTAGAATAACTTAGTGAAGTGCACTCTTGTACAGACACTGAAGCTCTGTAGAGGACGTACGGCCCATAGGGGGAGTGGAGGTATAGCTCTAATCTTTCTTGACCACGGCACTAAAAGGGGTGAGGGTCAGCGTCACGCACCGGCCGCACTTAACCCCCGGGGAAGACCCGGTACCTATTGTACAGGAGGCTGGGTGGGCCCCAGGGCCGGTCTGGAATAATAACTTTGTATTATAATGAAATAAAACAAGACAACCTAATGTTCGACTCACAGCGGAAGCACAGTGGTTAAGGTGCTGTGCTACAAATCGGAAGGTCGCTGGTTCGATTCCAGATGGTGTCATTGTAATTTTTCATTAACATAATCCTTCCAATCGCACTGTGGCCTTGTGGTCGACTCAGCCTCCAACAGAGATGAGTACCAGGAGTATTTCCTGGGGGTAAAAGCGGCCGGTGCGTAAGGCTGACAACCTTACCACCATTCTGGGCCATTGTCACGTAATCTCAACTTCCTGGAACCCTCTGGGCACCTCGGGCCTGTATTGGGACTGATTTACCTTTATCAATCTAATGTTCAAAGACCATATAATATCAGTGGACAGATGTATTTATAGCTCGTAGCTGAGCTAAAATGTAAACATAAACTAACAGGGAACTGGCGTCAGCATGCTCGGAAATTATAAATGCACAAAAACAATTTTTTTGAGAAAAGAAAATAAGAAAAAAAATATCTTACACAGTTTATTGAGCATTCAGTTATGGCAGCTCTTGAGACCACGACAGCGGCTAACCTAGCGGTAATGTAACGAGAGACCGAGTCGCTATTGCATGGCAGTGGTCAGTAAGTCGGAACTGGCCAAGTAATGAGGTGCTGAAGCGATTACAATCGCCGAGTAACTAAGATTCTTGTGAATTTCGAGCAAAATGGCCTTCCTGTGACTGGCTTAATAGACAGGCCTGCTTGCAACGTAATGGGAACAGCAAACTTATGGAATTATCTGTCACCTTTCCTTTTTTTCCTGACTGTCTCTAAATGTGACACAAGACGAACCACCTGTGTTTGTTTACTTAGTACGTCGGCACTTGTTGCGAGCACGAATATTTGCCAAATAAACCAGTTTTGGGAACATAGCTTAACCGTGATCTTAATGTTTGTTGCTCATGTCTATCTATACCTGAACCATCTGTACCTATACTAATCTCTACTTAACGCATGGCATGCAGATTTCAATATTCTGAGATGTTACACCCGTCTGTGCCATTAAAACCTGAGAAATGCCATTTACTCCTGCCAAGTCCTATGCATGCATGACCCCGCCATGGCCCCTGGAAACGTCTTCGGACGGCTAAGTCATGCAAGGGTAAGAGACGAGTTCCTGATGTGATAATTGGGACAAACCAGCTAAGGGAGACAACCCCGACAGAAAATCGTAGGTCCTCCAAGGTAGCGGGGGTTGAGCACAAGGCCAGCAACCTCGTCTCGGAAAATTTGACATGATAAAAATTCTCGACAAAGGAATGAAAGGCTGATAATACAAAGACAACCTGCGCGAGTTAAACGGATAAGGAAGGACACGATCCATATGTCAGGAATGATGTGAAGATGATGAAGCTTATGAAGTGGGCAGAACGAGTACAGGACCGCCCTAAATGGAAGGCTGTTGTCGAGAAGGCCAAGACACTACCAGAGTTGTAGCGCCATAGAAGAAGAAGAAGAAGAAGTAGAAGAAGAGGAAGAAAAGTGAGAAAAGGAAGAAGAGGAAGATGTGGAAGAAGAGGAAGAAGAAGAGGAAGAAGAAGTAGAAGAAGAAGAGGAAGACGAGGAAGAAGAAGAAGAGATGTTACACCCAGCGGATTACTAGACACGTACTGCTTGACACTAAACAAGAAACACTACTATTCTTAACCCTTATTCTGCTAATGTGGATAATATGGTGAACTCCTAATAATGCCAGGTAATGGCAGATGGGTTTTAATTTGGCGTTTAAAGGGTGAAAAACTTCAGTAACTCTTTACCAAGCAACATGACGTAACGTCGCCGAACACTTGAGTCTTTATCATCACCGCTGTGAGAACCTAAAATGTCTTAAGCCTTGGCTTCACTCAAATCCACTTCACTCTTCATAGACACTGACAAAGTATCTGCAGTGAAAAAACTGTTCGGATTTAATTTTGGAACATCTGTTTTTGTAGCTGTAAATAAATACAGATGTATTTGTGCATATTTTATAATTTGAAACTTGTTTTTCTGCAATAGAAATTGGCGCACATTTTAGTGTTGTGAATAATTTATGCTGTATTTTTAATGATCGTACGTGGGACATGTTTTGAACGTTGTGTGTGGGGCACACTTGTTCATTATTCAGATGCACCCCAATAAATTAACGTTTATAAATTGTTACTTTTTGTATATAAGTAAATATTGTTAGCAGTCTATTTAAGACTCGAGACGAAATGGTTTTCATACATTTACAGAAACATTCACCATAACGTTCTGTGTGAAAAATAGTCATTAGATCTTTATTAAAGGGAAAATAATACACCTCATTTTTTGGCGTCTTCGCAAAAGTGCCAAAAGCGACCAATCAACTTCGTCATGTCTGCCCGTACATCCGTCCGTCCGTCTGTATGGAGAAACTTGATCCCCATTAAGTGGAATTTCATTAAGTTTAATATCTGCCTATTTTTCGAAAATATATTTCGAAAATTCAAGTATTATTAAGATCGGAGATGAATAACGGACACTTTAGACGAAGACCTATGTACGTTTACGAGGTAAGGCAGAGATCAGCAAGGACGTTTGTAGGGGCAGTGATATGTTCGAAGTTCTGTTATGTTCTTTGCTAAGAGATACTAAGGAAACCCAAGAGAAGACTCTGTCGGAATCCTCGGAATCCTCAGAAACTCAAAACTGCTGCGTTTAATGTTCAGTGCTGAAGGGTTTCCTCTGTGACACGGTCTGTTCGATCGGCGCTCTTGATAACTGACACGCATCTTGCAAATTAGTCGCCTGCAAATATTTGTGGGTTTGCATTGAAGCTGAATCTGTGTACTGTCACGTACAAAAGGGAGTAAGCCTTTCTTCATCCAGTTGTTCTCTTGTGATAAGGTGTTAGTTTTACGGGGTACGGGGTACGATATGTAACCGAAGTCAACACTGTAACTTCAGCGGAACACAGGCTGAGAGCTCCCTGATGATGGTTTATGTAAACCGAAACATGTTGGAGCAACTATTATAATTTTAAATGATTTTAACTGTTTAACAATTGTATAATAATTTGTGTGCATTGGCTGGACAAATAAAAGACTTAATACTATCAACATTCACGGTGCAACTATGAAGATTATCTTAGCAATTATTTCTGCTCCAAAAATTCTTGAAGTGTTGTTTAGCAGATTTCAGGATCGCAGCTCAGGTGAGGCTGTCGGGCTGAAAACATTCATATAGAAATTCTAACAGCACAAATTTTGCTCACACGACTATATGAAGTGTTTGACGAAATCAGACACTGAAATCGGATAATTTGTTCATTAGAATTTTGAAAAATAAAAAAAAAATATATGTTAGGATGTCTTAGATTAAATAAAAAATACAGTGCCTTATACCATACGATTTAAATTGCGCGAGCAATGAAATTTGTGTGTGTATATAAATGCAGGTAGCAGAGAGTGTTATTTTACAGTTATATTTACGACATGATTTTTATAACATAGATTTAAAAAAAAACAAATTTTATATAGCCTGAGGATCATCTCCCCCCCCCCATCCCTAATGAAAATTACTGGACGCTCATTTGGCACAGTTAGCCTTGTAGCACGGGACGAAGACCTTCCTTATTATGCAGCTGAATAACGCAGAACGCCATATTATTGTGTTGCGACTATTATTACAATTTTTGTTTCGTCTGAAGTAGCGAAGTTTTTATAATGAAGGGCTCTTTTGTTTTTACTTTAAATAGTAAGAACCTAAACTAGAGGTTCTCCACCATTTAAATAGTAAGAACCTAAACTAGAGGTTCTCCACCATTTAAATAGTAAGAACCTAAACTAGAGGTTCTCCACCATTTAAATAG
>Ga0123354_10003410_pt1 | contig 21911 bp, 17 predicted proteins | sample TergutLab28metaG_2_FD_97872 | JGI IMG/M metagenome (GOLD analysis project Ga0123354, IMG submission 97872) | Labiotermes labralis P4 segment gut microbial communities from Petit-Saut dam, French Guiana - Lab288 P4 | ecosystem: Host-associated > Arthropoda: Insects > Digestive system > Gut ... | reverse complement strand
TCTCGCCCATACAAAAAGTGTCGATCATTCTCAACCCGATAAAGTGTGCGTATGCAGCCGATTACCACATTGTAAAGGATGAATTTTTCTATTGCTCTGGCGCATTTAGTTCTGGGTCTGTTGTTCACGAGTTTCTCCATCACGTTGTCCATCCTTTTATCGTAAAGTATTACAAGGCTGTCACGCAACTTTGTGCGGGCTATATTCATATTCCTGAGTCGTATTTAATGTCTGGTGATGAAAATGGGGAAATCAATGCATTCGAGGAACACGTAGTGCGTCATCTTACGAACACTATTATCGAGGGGAACATCCCTTCAGACTTCGATTTATACATACGTGAATCCCTGGGTAGTTTGTCAACGCGTTATCCTTAATTTCAGGGAATACAATTCTGTTTTGCCGTGTGATTCGATTATTTGTCAGGCGTTGGTTTTGTGGACAAGATTTCAAGCTCGTCGATAAAGTTGGGGCCTACATCGAATTGGATATACGCGCTCGCAACTGGGTTTGTCGGCCTCACCACGATAACCCATATGTTCTTGTCGGCCGGTCGTAGATCGGGTCGAATGTTAACCGCTTGTCGCCTATGACACCTCTGCGGTAGCTGGGTCGGTCGATGGCGCGGACTCATGCACTATCGGCATTTCCTCATGTCTTGCGGCAATGCTTGGCTGGACTTGTCAGCAAGTCTGGCCCGCCGATAACAATGTGGCACATCGGAACAGCGTTGAGGTAACGGGCCAAGCGAGCGACGTGCGATGGCATCACATCGTTACAACTAACTAGAGAGGAATCTGGTATGCCTAACAGTGACTTCGTCAATTGGCCAAGTTTCGACGAGATCAAAGAGATGTTCAAAGAGCTATTCGTCATGGATCGCCGTGAGGATGGCGTCGTCACCGTGCGGATGCACTGCAACGGTGGACCGTTGATCTGGTCGATGGAACTGCATGACGCCATCGGCAAGATGTGGCGCATGCTAGGTACCGAGCGCTCCACCGAGATGATCATTTTCACCGGCACCGGCGATGTCTGGGTGAGCGACTTCGAAAAAGAGAGCTGGATCCCGGAAACGGTCGATCCGATCGGCACCCGCTACAACCACATGTTCATCGACGGCCGTCGCATGCTCATCGCGCAGATCCAAGACACTGAGGTGCCTACGCTCGGCGTGCTGAGCGGTTCCGGCGGTCATACCGAACTTGCCCTGTGCTGCGATTTCGCCATTGCGGCGGATGACATCACAATCCTCGACCCGCACACAATCTCGGGCAACGTCCCCGGCGACGGCATTCAGAGTGCCTTCCTCCAGTTGATGCCGTACCGCCAGGCCGTGTGGTATCTCATGACATCGGACAAGATCACCGCTCAGCAGGCATTACAGTTTGGGCTCGTCTCTGAGATTGTTCCGCGAGAGCGGCTGATGGACCGCGCCTATGAGATCGCGGACATCATGATGGCGATGAGCCGGTACACGCGCAGGTTGTCTACACAAATCGTGCGTCGTGGCTGGAAGCAACGCATCGTTGACGATCTCGACCTGGCCTTCGGCACAGAGTGTTTTGGCATGTTCTGCGACTCGCACGAACATTCGAACATGATATCGATGAATGAGTACCTCGGTATCACACCCGACTACAAGGGCAACGTACTGATGCCGAAGGACGTCGACGCTGAGGCCATCGCGCAGCGCGCTCGCGAAGCAAGGTAACACGGTAAACCGGCAGGCAACCATCAGGTGGTCCGGCATCACTTGTGGATAAGCGCCAAGAAGTTGCGCAGCGTCTGCTGATGGTTGTCAGTGCGGTAGATAGCCACGATGGCGAAAGCGGCATCGGAATCTGGGAACTCGCGATAGCGAATCCTTGGCCCCATGAAGGAGGACTTAGCTATGCATGCTGGAATGATGCTGACCCCCATGCCCAAGTCGACCCGCAGCATGGCCGTTGCCGTGTTGGGAACAGTTTGGACATTCGGTGATTGTGTCATCAACCGCAAACGTCGAAGGATGGGCGGGGCCGTGTGATGGGGAATGATCAATGGCATTTCGCACAATTGGGCGAGCGAGATGGGCTCGTCGGTGGCGAACGGAGAGTCGTCGCGCATGACGGCGACAAGCCGGTCGTGACCGATCGTCTTGATGGCTATCATGTCGTTTTCAGGGACGGCGAACTCCAAAGTGATCGCCACGTCATACACGCCATGCGCGATGCTATCGGGCAAATCGTCGAACGGGATGTCATCGATTTGCGTGTTGACGTCGGGGTAGGTGGTTATGAACCGCTGTATCAGCTCGGGGCACGCCGAGCCTACGTGGGCCACGGTGGCGATCGTCAAATTGCCCGATCGGCCGGTCTTTGTCGCGTCAAGCAACTCCTGCACCATCTCAAAGTGGCGAAGCAGCAACCCGCATTGCTCGTACAACACAGTGCCTGCGTCTGTCAGGCTCACATTGCGAGTGTCGCGCACAAACAGTTGCACGCCGAGTTCTTTCTCCAGGTTCGCAATTTGGCGGCTGAGCGCCGGTTGGCCGATGTAGAAGTGTTCGGCAGCCTTGCTGAAATTGCGGTACATGGCGACGAACTGAAAGTACCTCAGCGACATCAGATCCATGATCGTTCCCTCACACTAATGCAATCTTGCAACCACGGCGGATCCATCGTTGACGTCGCCTATCCAACCGGCCTGATACCTCGAAAGGATTTTCCATGAGCCGTATCCTCACGATCAACTGCGGGTCGACATCGACCAAGGTGGCAGCCTTCGACGACGAAGTGCTGATCGCCAAGTCTAACATCGATGTGCCGTTGGCCGACTTAGCTAATAACCCCAAGGCTGTCGACCAAACGGCCTTCCGCACCGCCCAGGTGCGGGACTTCCTTGCCACGAACAAACTTGACCCCACTTCTTTCGATATGGTCGTCGCACGGGGCGGCACCATCCACCATGTCAAGCATGACGGTGCCTACGGTGTCAACGACTTGATGATCGCCACCCTCAAGTACGCACCAGCGGCCCAACACGCGTCGGCGTTGTCGGCGTTGATCGGCGTCGAACTGGTCAAGGACACTGACATACCAGTCATCATCTATGACCCGACATGCGTCGACTCGGTTGATCCGATTGCCAAGGTGACTGGCGTACCAGAGATCGTCAACAAGCCTGTCTACCACTTGCTGAACCCCAAGGCACAGGGGCGGATTTACGCCGAGTCGATCGGCAAGCGCTACGACGAGTTGAACCTGATAATCGCGCATCTGGGCGGTGGCATCACGATGGCTTTCCATGATCACGGACGGGTCGTCGACTGGGTGTATGACGACCAGGTGCACATGTCGCCGCAGCGTGCGGGTGGCGTACCGACCCGCTTCTTCACGGACTTCGTCTATGAATCAGGCATGTCCCATCAAGACATGCGCATGTACCTGGTAGGACGCACCGGATTGGTCGGGCATCTGGGCACGCAGGACGTTCGCGATGTCGAGAAGATGATCGCCAACGGTGACGAGCACGCCGATCTGATCTATCGGGCGATGGCCTATGGCGTGGCAAAGAGCATCGGTCAACTGGCCATCGTGCGCGCCGGGCATGTCGACCAGATCATCTTGACTGGCGGCGTTGCCTACTCGGCGTTGTTCACGGGTTGGGTTAGCGAGCTCGTGTCGTGGATTGCTCCTGTCACAGTGCTACCCGGCGAGTTGGAGGCCGAGGCGCTGGCCGCTGGTGGCCTTCGTGTGTTGCGCGGCGAGGAAGTGCTCCACACCTACGACGTGTGGCCGGCCGGGTACACATCGATCGAACAAATGAAACAGCATCCCAGTTTTCTGGCCTAGCAGAGAAAGAAGATACGCATGCCCCACGTGAATACAGTCTGTGGGCCGGTCGAGCCGTCGACGCTCGGACGCACACTCATGCATGAACACATGGTCTTCGGCTACCCCGGTTTCGAGGGCGATAAGACGATGTGGGCGAAAAGCCACGACGAGTTGATGGAGGCGGCTGGGCGCGACGTCGAGGCCGCCAAAGCTTACGGGGTGCACACGTTTTTCGACGCGACGCCGAATGACTGCGGGCGCGACCCGGTGCTGTTGCGTGACATCGCTCAGACCCACGACGTCAACATCGTCTGCTCCACGGCCTACTACTACGAGGGTGAGGGCGCGCCTGCTTACTTCAAGTTCCGCAGCCTTTTCACCGACATCGTCTCGGAGATCGCCGACCTTATGGTCACCGAGTTGACCGACGGCATCGCCGGCACAGGAATCAAGGCTGGCGTCATCAAATTAGGTACCAGCGAGAACGTGATCACACCATACGAGCAGGCGATCACCAAAGCGGCAGCCCGAGCCCAACAGGCGACGGGCGCCCCGATCATCACACACACCCAGGCCGGCACGATGGGCCCGGATCAGGCGCGGCTGCTCGTCGAGGCCGGTGCCGATCCAGCCAAGACCATCATCGGCCACATGTGCGGACGCGCGGGCGACCTGGACTATCAGAAGGCCACGTTGGCCTACGGAGTCGGCATCGGGTTCGACCGTATCGGTGGTAACAACCTGTTCAGCGACATCACAGACGACATAAGGATGGATGCCATCGCTGCCCTCATTAAGGCCGGTTACCGTAAACGCATTTTCCTGTCGCATGACTACGTCGCCAATTGGCTGGGACGCGACGCATCGGGCTTCTATAACCTACCGGGCGCGAAGTACTGGAACACGTCGAGGATTGGCGCCTACATTTTGCCCGGTTTGGCGGCGCGCGGTCTGAGCGTCGACGACATCGACGCGATGATGGTGATTAACATCGCCCGGCTCTGGGAGGTCTGATGCTCAAGGATTTCGACGCCCTCAAGCAGATTGTCGCGGTGCGTGGGCCGAAGCGGTGCGCCGTGGCGAGTGCGGGGGACGAGCACACATTGGAGGCGGTGTTCGCGGCTGCCTCGCTCGGGTACGTTACCCCAGTCCTGATTGGCGCGACGGCCTGCCAGGCTGACCACTTCGCATCTGGTCAGCCATACAGACTGGCGAACTGCCCAGAGGGTCAAAACCCGTCGGCCATTGCCGTCGGGCTGGTGCGCGGTGGTGAGGCTGACTTCATTCTCAAGGGGCACATGGCGACGGCCGACCTGCTACGCCCGATCATCAACAAACAAACCGGGCTGAATGACAACGGTTTCATCACTCACTTCGGGCTAATGCAGCTTTACGGGCATCCGAAACTGAGAGCAATGAGCGACGCGGCTGTGATACCGCACCCAAGTTTGGACGACAAGGCCCGCATCGTCGCGATCTGCGCCGACACTCTGCGGGCGCTGGGCGTGAAGTGCCCTGTCGTTGCGGCACTCTGTGCAACGGAAACGGTCAGCGAAAAGATGCCTGAGACGCTGGACGCGAAAGCGCTGGCCACCATGGGTGTCCGTGGCGATTTTGGGAACGCTGTGGTGCTCGGGCCGATCTCTTATGATTTGGCGACGAGCCCCGAGTCGGCGGTGATTAAGGGTTACGACTCGCCGTTTGCTGGGCAGGCGGACTTGCTGCTCGTACCGCAGATGGTAACTGGCAACGTCATGAGCAAGATTTGGAACGCCGATGAACGCAACATCTTGGCGGGCTGCCTTGTCGGTGCGCGCGTGCCCGTCGGGTTGACATCGCGCAGCGCTTCGATGGCAGAGAAGCTCACGTCACTGCTGCTCTGCAGCGCTTTATGTGGGGACGCCTTATTTGGGGACGCCCTATTTGGTGACGCTGGGCCCAGGGGCCTTGAGCCGCAGTGCTCAGTGTCAACCTTGTCAATCAAGACTCAGGAGGTCAACCATGACTGACAACCAACCCGACGACATCGTCGTCGTAGCTGCCGCGCGCACGCCGATCGGCAAACTAAACGGCGCGCTGGCGTCGGTCAGCGCGGTCGAACTTGGGGCCGTCGCGATTAAGGCGGCACTCGCGCGAGGCGGTCTCGACGCCGGTGAGGTCGACGCCGTGATTATGGGCAATGTACTGCAAGCGGGATTGGGCCAGGCGCCGGCCCGGCAGGCGGCGGTCGCGGCCGGCATCGGCTGGGACGTGCCCGCCAACACTGTCAACAAGGTTTGTCTGTCTGGTTTGACGGCTATCATCGACGCGGCACGCATGATTCGCTGCAAGGATGCGGCGGTCGCTGTCGCCGGCGGCATGGAGTCGATGTCGGGTGCGCCGCATCTACTTATGGACGTTCGGACGGGCTGGCCATATGGCGATCGTACGGTTGTTGACTCGGCCGCCCACGATGGATTGTCCGACGCTTGGTCGCACGAGGCCATGGGGTTGGATACCGACCGCCGCACAGTCGATTACCCGGCTAGCCGCGAGGAGCAGGACGCGGTGGCGGCGCGTTCGCAGCAGTTGGCGGCGAAGGCTGCCGCTGACGGCGTATTTGACGACGAGATCGCGCCGGTCACTACTACACGGCACAGGGAAGATGTGATAGTCAGCGCCGATGAAGGTATCCGTTCGGACACGACACTCGAGGGCCTGGCAAAACTGCGCCCAGCGTTCCGCCCCGGCGGTACGCTGACGGCCGGCAACTCGTCGACAATCAACGACGGGGCGGCGGCCGTGGTCATGACCACCCGGGTCATTGCTGAGTCCCGAGGTTGGATGCCGCTGGCTACCCTGCGGACGTGGGCCCAGGTGGCAGGCCCCTCTGCCGCGTTGGCCCCGCAACCCGGTAACGCCACACTAGCGGCGTTGAAGCGGCAGGGCTGGACCTTGGATGACCTTGACCTGCTGGAGATCAACGAGGCGTTTGCGGCCATCACCGTCCATGCGGTGCAGCAATTGGGTGTTCTGCTCGAGAAGGTCAACATCCACGGTGGGGCGATCGCGCTTGGGCATCCGATCGGGATGTCCGGTGCAAGGCTGGTCGTCCACCTGGCATACGAACTGCACAGGCGGGGACATGGTAGGGCGGTTGCCGCACTGTGCGGCGGCACCGGTCAGGGTGACGCAATTCTGATGGAAGCCTGAAAGGGGCGACATGGACAACAAAGTGATCCCCATAAACGAGGCCGTCGCCAAGATCGAGAACGGGATGACCGTGATGATGGGCGGTTTTATGGGATGTGGCAATGCTCATCACATGGTGCAGGCGATGATCGACGCCGGCACGACAGACTTGACGCTGATCGCCAATGACGGTTCGATACCGGGCTACGGGTTGGCCAAGCTGATCGAAAACCACCGGCTGCGCAAGCTCGTCGCTTCACACGTCGGACTCAATCCAATGGTCGCCCAGTTGATGAATTCGGGCGAACTAGAGGTCGAATTGGTGCCCCAGGGCACGCTCGTCGAGCGGATCCGCTCGGGAGGAGCGGGCCTTGGCGGCGTCCTGACTCCGACCGGCGTGGGCACGCCGGTGGCTGACGGGAAGCAGGTGATCGTGATTGACGGACGCCAGTTTCTGCTCGAAAAACCGTTGCGGGCAGACGTTGCGCTGATCAACGGTTATCGGGTCGATCCGCTCGGCAATATCTGGTATCGCGGCGACTCGCGGAATTTCAACCCTGTCATGGCGATGGGTGCCGATGTGGTCATCGTTGAGGCGGACCACCTCGTCGAGGTGGGCGGTATCAGGCCGGAGGACATTGTTACGCCGAGCGTCCTCGTTGACTACATTGTTGAGGGAGGCGATCTGTGATGGACCGCGCGGAATTGAAGGGGTTCATCGCCCGTCGGGTGGCCCGTGAGTTGAGGGACGGCGATTTCGTCAACCTTGGTATCGGGCTGCCGACGCTCGTCCCAAGCTATCTGCCAGACAACGTGCATGTGACATTGCAGGCTGAGGTGGGCATGGTGGGTGCGGGGCAGGCCCCCACTGCCTCTCACCTGGAGTCGTTGGGCGTTATCGCGGCGCCACTGGACTCCGGCTCGGAGTTCGTCGACGCTGACCCGCGTTATATTGTCGACGCCGGCGGGGGGCCGGCCTCCATTAACCTGGGCGGTGCCTTCATCGACTCGGTTACGTCGTTTGCGCTCATTCGCGGTGGACATGTTGACGCGACCGTCCTGGGCGCCCTGCAGGTGGACGCACTGGGCAACCTGGCGAACTGGATCATTCCGGGCAAAATGGTGCCCGGCATGGGCGGTGCGATGGATCTGGTGGTCGGCGCGCGTCGCGTGATTGTCGCGATGGAGCACACGCAAAAGGGTGCACCCAAAATTCTGACTCGGTGCACGCTGCCGCTGACGGCCGTTCATTGCGTCGACCTGATTGTCACCGAGATGGGTGTATTTACAGTCGACCAAACGGGACTGACGCTGACTGAAATAGCTCCCGACATCACCGTTGACGACGTTCGCGCAGCCACGGAAGCACCGTTCGCAGTGGCCGCCGACCTGAAGCTGATGGTGTGATGGCCCGCCGGTTCGGGCCCTGTAAATCTATGCGGAAATTGGATTAGCCAACACATTCTGGCGCTGCTACGTTCAATGCAGACAGGATGTCCAGGAACAACGAGGTGACGACATGCAGATGGACGATGAGGTCTCGGTCGATCTTACGATCGATGGCCGTGCCGTTGTCGCGCAAGCGAGTCAAAGCGTTCTGGAGGCTGCACTAGCCGCAGGTATCTACATTCCGCACCTGTGCTCGCATCCCGACCTGCCGGTGCTCGGTGGCTGCAAGTTATGTACCGTCGAGATCGACGGCACGCCAAAGCCCGTGCAGGCCTGCGAGGTGACGGTGGAACCGGGCATGAACGTCCACACCAAGACTGCCGCCTCGGATCACGTGCGCACGGTGGCGCTTGAGTTGATATTGGCCCCGCATCCCAAAGACTGCACATCATGCCGCGCTTACCTCAACTGCGAGTTACAGGCGCTCATGCAGTACACGGGCGTCGCCCATTCTCGGCTGCGGTCGATCACCAAGCGCAACGCGCTACTCGGCTCGTCCGACCGCATGATTAGCCGTGAGATGTTCCGCTGCATCCAGTGCACCCGATGCGTGCGCGCCTGTGGGGAATTACGCGGAGTCGGCGTGCTGCAACTCAACCACCGCGACGGTGAGGTCTATATCGGCACGCGGGATGATGTACCCGTGCTGGCTACCGATTGTCGGTCGTGCGGCGCGTGCGTAGAGGTCTGCCCCACCGGAGCCCTCATGGACGCACCTGGACTATTCGCCACGGACGCGCCGAAAGCGCAGGTGATCGTGCCGTGTGAGCACGGCTGTCCGGCGCACACGGAGATTCCGCTGTATATGGCGCTGGCTGGTCAAGGGCGCTACGCCGACTCGGCGGCGGTTTTTCGCGAGAAATTGACGTTCCCACGAAGCCTCGGTTACGTGTGCTCCCATCCGTGTGAGAGCGCATGCAAACGCGGCAAACTGGATGAGCCCTTGTCGATCAGGGCCACCAAGAAGTTCGCCGCCGAGAACGACACGCGGCAGTACTGGCGCGAGCGTGCCTGGGTCAATATGCCAACCGGCAAAAAGGTCGCCATCGTCGGCGGTGGTCCAGCTGGATTAACGGCCGCCTTCTATCTGGCGCGAAAGGGCCATGCTGTCACCGTTTTCGAACGCGAGGCCAAGCCTGGCGGAATGCTGACGATCGGCATTCCGAAGTATCGGCTGCCTCAAGAGATCGTCGACGGTGAGATCGGTATTCTGCGGGACATCGCAGATTTCGCCATCGTCACAGAGCGCGAAATCACCAGCGCATCAGAATTACTGAGCGGCGGTTTTGACGCCGTACTGGTGGCCGTCGGTGCCCAGGGCGGCACGCGGCCCGGGCCGTTAAGCGGTGACTGGGCCAATGTCATAGCTGGCGTCGACCTGTGCAAGGCGCTTAATGCTGAGCACATTGGGACAACGGCAGGCATCACGATCACGCCTGGTGCCACGGTCACCGTGTACGGCGGCGGCAATGTCGGCTTCGATTGCGCCCGTGGAGCCAAGAAGGCGGGTGCCGGCACTGTTCGTATCATGTGCCTTGAGTCCGCCGAGGCGATCCTGGCCGATCCGGCAGAGTTGGCGGAGGCCTTGGACGAAGGCATCACGATTATCAACTCGGTGGTGGTAGATCACGTCGTCGGCTCGAATGGGCGGGTGACCGGTTTGGTCACCCAGCGCGTCCACAGCTTCAGCTTCACCGCGAACGGCCTGGAATTGGAGACGGAGCCAGGCCCGCCCGATGAGGTCGACACTGATTTATTGGTGTTAGCAACCGGGCAGAGCGTTCAGGTGCCGGATGATTTTGGCATGCCGCGGCATCCGAACGGACGAGCTGTCGCCGCACCGGACGGCAAGACAGTCGTGCCAGGCCTGTTTGCCGCAGGCGATGTGGTCACCGGCACGCGCACCGTCGTCGCGGCGATCGCGGCGGCGCGGCGGGCGGCATCCAGCATTGATGCTTATCTCGGAGGTGATGGTGACATCGAGGACCATTTCTTCGACCGGGACCCACGTGACGCCAAGCTTGGCAGGATCGCGGGGTTGTCGAACCTCAAGCGCACAGAATGCGCGACGGCGAGCGAAGTGACGGCTGAAGCAGTCAGGTGCCTTCACTGCGACCTGCGGGGTGACATCGAGCCGGTGTTGTACTTCACCGATGCGGCCTTCAAAGGGCAGAAGGCTGGTGTGCGATGATCTGCTCAGTGACCAGTGCGGCGTTGGGGGCGTTATCTTCGGAACTGGATGTGGCGACGTCCTGTCCGGTGGCGTTGGCACGTGAGCAGATGCGTGCGGTTATGACGGATAGTTGCGGTCTCGACGTGTTCTGCCGCGAGGCGACTCGCCAGGTTTTCCAGATCGTGAGCGATCTGGCGGCCGGCGCCGGTCAAGCCGATGACGTGGCCTTGGCCGAGGAGCTGTGTCTATTGACCGCCGAACAAGCGGCATGCGACCTTGCTCGCGATGCGGCCACTCACACACTCCAGTTGCTGCAGGACTACCCCGAGGAATGGGATTTGCATCTGCACCGCAAGCGCTGCAGCAGCTTGACATGCGCCATGTCGTTTTCCGTGTACGTCGATCCGTCGGCATGCGCGGGCACTGGCGCTTGCCAGGCAGCCTGCCCGGACGAAGCGATTCTGGGCGGCGAGGGCCAGATACACGTTGTCGTGACCGAAAAGTGCACCAAATGCCTGGCCTGTTTCGCGGGGTGCCCCACTGGCGCCGTGAATAAGGCCGGGGTCATGAAGCCTCGGGTGCCGGACCAGCCGGTACCTGTTGGGAGTTTCGCTGTTACCGGGTCCGACGCCATGAGGCGCCGGCGGCGGCGAAGCGAATGATTCACCATTGAATTGTCGAAGCTAGGAGGTTCAACACATGGCTGATCACACAATCGAAGCTGATGTCGTCGTCATCGGTGGCGGGGCGTCAGGGATCACTGCCGCAGTCGCGGCGGCCGAAAAAGGTGCCGGCGTCATCGTAGTGGAGAAAGGTAGCACCACCGGCGGAGCCGCGAACATGGGCATGGGGTTTTTCGCCGTCGGCTCGCACTTGCAGAAGGCGCAGATGGTCGATTTCTCGGAGGAAGATGCCTTTCGCTTCTTCATGAATTACACGCATTGGCGTGTCGACGCGCGTCTAGTACGCCGCTATTTCGGTCAGTCGGCCGATACGGTGGCCTGGATGGAGTCCATGGGCGTCGAGTTCTTGGGCGCCTACAAGTACTTTCTTGAGTCCACGCAGACATGGCACGTCGTCAAGTCGGCTGGGTCGAACGTTCCGGCTGAGCGCGCGGCATCCAATATCTACCGAGTGTTGACGGATCGGGCGGCCGAACTGGGCGTCGATGTGCGTTACCACACCCAGGCGACAAAGATCGTGGTCGAGGACGGCCACGTCACTGGCGTCGAATGGACGGCTGAAGACGGTACGACGACCGCCTGCGAATGCAATGCCGTCATCGTTGCAACCGGCGGCTTCGGCAATAACATCAAGTTGCTCAAGGACTACCTGGGCTTCGAGTGGGGCAAGGACCTGCACTCGTTCCGTATCCCTGGCGTCGACGGCGACGGATTGTCAATGCTTTGGGCTGCTGGTGCGGGCAAGACGCAGCCTGTCATGGAGATGACCTACACCACTCCGGGCATTACCGACGTCTATAAGACGTTGTCGGAGACGATGCGTCAGCCGAACCTCATGGTCAACCTCGACGGGCTGCGTTTCATTGACGAAGAGATCATGAACAACACCGTCTACACCGGCAACGCTGTCGCCCGCCAACGCGAGCGCACCGCCTTTTCGATCATCGACGACTCGATTCTCGACGCCTACCGCAAGGATGGCCTCGATTACATCACCGTGCATCACAACATCAAGACCGTCGACAAGTGGGACGAGGAGCTTGAAACTTACGTCAGCGGCGAGGGAATTGCCGCGTCGGGCCTATCGATGCTGCACGACGAAAAGCAGAAGGCCGACCGTGAGTTGTGGGTTTGCCACTCGATCGCCGAGATCGCCGAGATCACTGGCATAAACGCCAAGAATCTGAAGAAGACGATCGACGAGTACAACCAGGCTTGTGCCACCGCAGACACGTTCTTCTTCAAGCCTTACCGCTATTTGCGCCCGATCAACGGCCCGACCTACTACGTAGCCCGTCACTTTCCCGCCGGTTACGGCAGCCTCGGTGGCGTCAACACCAACGACAAGATGGAGGTTCTTGATACGAAAGGCTTCACGATCGGCGGGCTCTATGCCTCCGGCACTGACGCATGCAACATCTTCGGCGACAGCTATTGCTTCTTCCTGCCTGGCAACACCATGGGGTTTGCCGTCAACAGCGGGCGCATGGCGGGCTATAACGCAGCCGAATACCTGGACTCCGACGAGTTCAACTAATCGCTTCATGCGGCCGGCAGCTCTGGTCGCATGAAGCAAACACGGGGCCGCCGGCCGGTTCGTCCGTCCTCAGGCTCGTGACAAACGAATATCGCCACGTTGTTTCGACTCCGCTTGTTGGCAAGGCTCAACATCTTCACCAACCGGCAGCAACAAATCCGATTCAAGACAAGGAACAATAATATGTCAAGTATCACACCCGCGGTGGTCCCATCGGCCGCCGAACAAGGCTACAAGCCTTTCAGGTGGTTCATTCTCGTCACACTGGTTGTGGTTACGACGAGCCAATTCATCGCCCTCATCGCACCTGCGCCGCTGGTGCCAGTCATCGCACAGTCGGGTTTCGCCCTCAATAACATGGGCTTGATCACCTTGATGACGATGGGTATCTGGAACTTCGTGGTGGCTGTGGCAGCCATCTTCGGCGGTGGTTTGATCGATAAGGTCGGGTTCATCCCGCTCTACATAATCGGTCTGGCACTGTTCATGGTTGCTGAGCTCCTGATGCCGGTTATGGGCACCTCGGTCGCGGGGGTCATGATCTTGCGCACCATTCAGGCTCTCGGTGGTGGCCCGATCATGGCAGCCGGCGCCTACGTCGCCGCCAACTACTTCCCACAGAAGGAGCGCACGATTGTCACGGGCATGTTCTCGTTCTCCGCGTCGGCCGGTATCTCGCTGGGGTTGTTGCTCATCGGCATGAATGTCAACAGTGTCGGAGGCACCGACTGGCAGAAGATGTGGTTCTGGATGTGGCCGGTCAATCTGGTCGGCATCGTCATGACGTTGGTAGTGCTCTTCGGCCCGAAGTGCCGCGTAGTGCCGCCGGTGGCGGTCATCGACGGCGAGAAGGCCAAGTCCAATGCCGCGTTGCTGGGTTCTGCGCTTCGTCAGCCGGTCACGTGGATCATCATCTTGTGCTGCGTGGCGGCGTCGTGGTTCTACCAGGCCTTCAACGACATGACACCAGGTTTCTTGGCGGCCAATCCGCCAGTGGGCCTCGGTCTCGGTGCAGCAGGCACTCAAGCGATCCAGATCGCCGGCTTCGGCGGTATGGCCGGTGCGCTGCTGGTCGGCTTCATCGTCGAGTACGTTTTCCACCGCAAGGTGCGCCTGCCACTCATGATCGCCTTCGCGGTCATGGCGCTGGGCTCGCTCTCGCTGCTAGCCCAGAACGTCACCGACCACGCAGCCACGATGACCATCATTTTGACGATCGTTGTGTTCGCCTTCTCGTTCACGAATCCATCCGTGTTCGGTTACATTGCCAACCACTACCCGGGCGAGATCACAGGTAAGTTGGGTGGCTTCGCCCAGGGCATCGGTGTTTTCGGCGGGTTGGCCGGCGTCGCCGCCGGTGGCACAGCGCTAGCCATCACCGGCTTTTACCATGTCTCGACGATGATCATGGCCGGTGTCTGCGTCCTCGGCCTAATCTTCGCGTTGTTCATTCGCGAAAAGAAGAACGAGCAGGTAATTCAGACCGGCGTCACCATCGAAACCGGCACCGTGTGAGAGCAGCAGGTGCGGCGTCGCCGGCGGCGATCCGTCAGCGACGCCAAACCTGCCAATGATTCCCAAACTGAAAGGAGTCGGAGGTGACTACCCCGAAGCAGGTTGCTGCGTCTGCCGGCACTTTGCGCGTGGACGGACGCAACATATTCGACATCTTGCGCGAGTCCTTGTACACCGAACCTGGCATAGTCTTCCGCGAGCTGGTGTCGAACGCTAGCGACGCTATCATCAAACGTCGCTTCCTCCATCAGTCTTTTGCCGGCCGAGTCGACGTTACGGTCGACCCAGCGGTCGGTACGATCACGATTAACGACGACGGCATCGGAATGGACGGTGACGAGGTCGTCCGCTACATCAATCAGGTGGCCATCTCTGGCACGCAACAGTTCATCAGTGATTTTCAAACCGACCAAACTATCGGTCAGTTTGGTGTCGGTTTCTATTCTGCATTCATGATCGCCGATGTGGTCGAGGTCGAAACCAGGTCAGCGAACGGAAGCCCGGCTGTGCATTGGCTAGGCCGGGCGGACATGGGCTGGCAGATTTCGCCGGGCCGGCGAACTGAGGTCGGTACGTCGGTGACGCTACACCTCGACCTGGCTTCGCCGTATTTAGCCAAACCGTCCCTTGTCGTCGATGCGTTGCGTATGTACTACCCATTTCCCCAGGTGCCCATCACGGTGTGCCTGCCCGACGGTGAGGTGACAGTCGGCGACACAGAACCGGTGTGGCGGCGGGAAGCGTCAGACGAAGAGATCAAGGCTTTTTGCCGTGATTACTTCGGGGACGGACGTGACCCGCTTGGTTGGATCTTTGTCAACAGTTCCGACATCGGCTTGCGCGGCGTACTGTTTTGGCGTGACACCGGAGGGGGTGTCGAGTCGGTCGACGGTCGAATCGACATCGTCAGTCACGGAGTACGCATCGAGAACACGCCGATAGGTCTTGTGCCTAAGTTCGTCAGCTTGCAGTACGGCGTCGTCGAATGTGACCGGCTACCGCTGGTCGTTTCGCGATCGGACGTCCGGTCTGACGGAGATAACGGGGTGCCCGCACTGGTCACCGAGTGCCTGAGTCAAGAGTGTGCGATCGCGATGTACGAACTGGCCACTGAACGGCGCAAGCAGTATGAACGGATGTGGCTCAACCTCGGTCCGTTTGTGAAGTACGGTGTGCTGACTGATCGGCTTTTCTCGTCGGTGATGGCTCGCAACGTCATTTTCGAGACCTTTTCAGGCGACTTCGTCACAATGAACGAGTACCTTGAGCGGTTGCCCGAGCGTTTTTCAGGCAAGGTTTTCTATGCGTCTGACCAGGTAGCGCAGGCACAGTATGTCAGCGCCTTCCGCGCGGCGGGCATACCGGGGCTGATTCTAGAGCACGTCATCGACTCACCGCTGTTGCAGCGCATCGAGTTGACGAGCCAACAGGTTTTCGTGCGGCTGGACGCCGAAGCGATCAGGGCCCTCATGGTCGAAGTGCCGGCTGCAGACGCCAAACTGGCAAGCCGAGCCGTCGCCGTCTTCGACGAGGTGGTGAAGCGTCGCCTTGAGGGGGCCAGCGTCGAAGCCGTTTCCCTTGTCTCAGACGAGCCTGCCGTCATGCTGACGGTCCAGGAGTCGATCCGGCGGATTGACGAAATGCGACGTGTCAGCGGCCTCGTCACCGGACGCATTGACGAAATTGGAGCGCTGCCCAAGGCACTGTTGGTCAATGTTCGCAACCCGCTTGTGCGGCGACTGGCTACAGCACAGATCGGGATCGAGGCGGCTGAGCAGCTCGTCGACCTGGCGTTGCTGGGTGAGGACGCGTTATCGCCGTCCGAACTGGTCGAGTTTGTTAGGCGCAGCGAGCGGCTCCTATTAGCGTGCCTGGACAATGTGGGAAGTCAACAACAAGGAGCATGCGATGAGTAGTGAATCCAGCCACGCCCTGATCGACCGCGCTGTGATCGTGGCGTACGGCCGGTCGGCTATCGCGAAAGCGGGCAAGGGTAGTCTGGCCGGCGTCCACCCGGTGGATTTCAGTGCGGAAGTGCTGAAAGCCGTAATCGAGCGCGTGCCCGCTTTGGACCCGGCCGAGATCGACGATGTCATGGTCGGTTGCGCGATACCCGAGGCCGGCATGGGGCTCAACCCTGCCCGCAACATCGTGCTGCGTGCGGGTTTGCCCCACGAGGTGTCAGGCAGCACCGTCAACCGGTTCTGCTCGTCTGGGTTGCAGACGATCGCTTCGGCATCGGCGCTGATCCAGGCTGGTATGGCCGATGTAATCGTAGCCGGCGGTGTCGAGCACATGAGCACGCCTGTTCTGAGCGACCAGCCACAGTATCTCGACCCTTGGCTAGTGGAACATACAGACGCTTACGTCTCTATGGGTGACACTGCCGAAAATGTCGCTCGGCGCTACGACCAGACGCGCACGCAACTGGACGTGTTGGCGGTGACAAGCAACGAGCGGGCTGCGGCGGCGCGCGATACCGGACGGTTTGACGCCCAGATTGTGCCCGTCACGGGGTGTAGCCCCGACGGTCAACAGAGCACCCTGGTGACGGACGAAGGGATCAGGCAGGGCACCAACCTCGAAACGTTAGCGACACTCAAGCCGGCGTTTCGCCCGGACGGACTGCTGACAGCGGCGACGTCCTCTCAGCGCAGCGACGGCGCCAGTTTCGTCGTGCTGATGTCTCCTGTTCGTGCGTCTCAACTCGGTGTCCGTCCACTGGCCCGGCTGGTGGCGTTCGCCGTGGCCGGTGTCGATCCCGCTTACATGGGTATGGGGCCCGTGGTGGCCGTACCCAAAGCGATGGCTCAGACGAGGCTCGCCATGCGCGACTTGGATGTCATCGAGTTGAACGAGGCCTTCGCGTCCCAAGCTCTCGCCGTGGTAGCCGAACTCGGGCTCGACTCAAAATTGGTCAATCCGAATGGAGGCGCCTTGGCGATGGGGCATCCACTGGGAGCCACCGGGGCGATTCTCACCTGCAAGGCGCTCGCCGAACTGGAGCGTCGCGACCAGCGCCACGCTCTAGTCACCATGTGCGTAGGCGGCGGCATGGGTGCTGCCGGCATCTTCGAACGACTGTGAAATATCAAACAAGGAGTTAACAATGAAAACCAAATATCCGCATCTGGCCGAGCCGATCAAGATCGGGGAAATCGAGCTGAAGAACCGTTTCATGAAGAACGGCACGGGTTTCTTCTGGGACGATCCCCAATCTGGCGGGTTTATGAACGACCGCTACCTGGACTATTTCGATGCACTGGCTGCCGGCGGTACCGGCCTGATTTCATCTGCCACCGGCCCCCTGACGCGCGACGTGAAGTCGGGCATGCCAGGCTTCAAGATCGTCGCCGACGAGTACATACCCGGCTGGGCGAAGTGGGCTGACATCATACATAGGCACGACGCGGTGGCCTTCGCGCAACTGTTCCACCTGGGGCCGATGACGCCCATCCTGGTGACTGCGCCGCCGGGAGTTTCGGCGTCCGCGATACCGGAGGATGAGTCACCACGTCCGAGTTTCGGGGCATTCCGCGCGATGTCGGTGCCTGAAATTGAGGACGCCATCGACATGTTCGCCAGCGCGGCTGAGCGGCTCAAGAAGGCCGGCATCGACGGCGTCGAGCTGAACGCGGCCTGCAACCATCTGATCAACAACTTCCTGTCACGCGCCTGGAACCGCCGCGAGGACGAGTGGGGCCCGCAGACGATGGAGAATCGCACACGGTTAGCCACCTCGATCATCAAAGAAATCAAGCGCCGCAACGGCGCTGATTGGCCGCTCATAATGCTGTTCAACGCCCAAGAGATCGACTTGACGGATGGCACGACGATAGCTGAGAGCCAGGAGTTCGCCCAGATATTCGTCCAGGCCGGCGCCGACGCCCTTGAGGTGCGCGCCGAGTACTACACGTGGACAAAGCAGGTCGAACGGCGTCAGTCACTGCACTTCCCCGACATGTACCTGTACCCGCACCAGCCGGGGCCTATCAACCCTTACGTGGACGCAAATCACCTGGGCGCGGGTGCCAATCTGCCGATGGCTGCTGCGATCAAACAAGCCGTCGCCGTGCCCGTCATCTCCGTCGGACGCCTTGACTGGAACATCGGCGAGAGAGCGATCGCCGAGGGAAAGGTTGACATCATCAGCCTGAACCGGCGCCTGCTGGCCGATCCTGGCCTGCCCAAAAAGGTGCTGGCTGGCGATACGCGCGACATCAACCCGTGCAACTCGTGTATGACGTGCTTTGACGCCTGTGAACATTTCGATTCGGTGCACTGCCGCGTCAACACGTCGCTGGGCAAAGAGCGCGAATACGCCATCACGATGGCGCAAGTGAAGAAAAAGGTGCTGGTTATCGGTGGAGGCCCAGCCGGCATGGAAGCGGCACGGGTGGCGGCACTGCGCGGTCACGAGGTGGTGTTGTTCGACAAACAGCATATCCTGGGCGGCTCGATGCCGGTGGCGGCGCTAGTTAAGGGGCCGCGCGAGGACATCGTCGGGCTAATCGCCTATCTCAGCCGGCAAATCCGCAAGGCAGGGGTGACTGTGCGCCTGGGTGTGCCGGTGACGCGCGCAACGATCGCGGCTGAGCACCCGGACGTCATCATTGCGGCCGCTGGCGGCACGCATGATATCCCTCAGATACCGGGCATCAGCGGCAAGAATGTGCTGACCGGCGAGAAGCTTCACAAGCTGGCCAAAATGGGCCTGCGTTTCGTCAGCCCTGGAGCGTTGCGCGGTCTGGAGGCCCTTCCGGTGGCCCGTAACCTGATGATCGGCAAGCGTGTCGTCGTCATGGGAGCCCACCTCCACGGCTGCCAGACGGCCGAGTACCTATTGGACCTCGGGAAGAAGGTGACGATCGTAGACACCGGCACTCCCGAGGTGGTCGGTCAGGGCTTGCTTGACGTGTTCATCAAGCCGTACCTGCTGTACTGGCTGGAAGACCACGGCGTCGAGTTCCTCACTGATGTTACCTACGAGAGGGTGACGCCTCGGGGTTTGATCGTCAAGACAAAAGACGGAAAGGAGCGCTTACTGCCGGCCGATACAGTGCTGACCGCCCTGCCGCTGAAGCCGAACAAGGTAATAGCCGACATGGTCGAGGGCCAAGCGCCAGAGGTGCACGTGATTGGCGACGCTGGCGACCCGCAACTGATCGTCGATGCAATGGCGGCGGGTGCCACCATTGGCCATCGAATCTAGCTGTCTCTTGGGGTGTCTCGACGAGTCGCGTACGTCGAGACACCCCATCGGACATACCTGTGGCACTATCGACGTCGGCACCACAACGCTTGCGCATCAACCCGCGCCAATCCATGCGTATTTTCGATGATCTCATGCGGGGCGAACCCACTATCTTGGGGGGCAAGGACCCAAGGGACAGACCGGGGTTCTCACCACCTAGTATTTGGAGTTTGCCATGGCCAAGACCATCATCACCGTCGCCATGACGGGCGCAGTTACGCCCGCCGGGTTCGATGTCCCAGAAAAGCCGGAGGATATCGCCGACCAGGTATACGAATGCTGGCAGCGCGGAGCGTCGATATGCCACCTGCACATGCGAGATGACGAGGGCGAAGGCATCATGGATCCGGTCAAGTTCTACCAGACGATCAAGGCGATCCGGGCGCACAAGGATTGCGACATCATCGTCAACTGCACGACGTCGGGCGACAACCGCGTGTCCGATGACAGCCCTTACGGCAACGCCATCCGTATGCTGCATCACCGGATATTGCCGGGCATCGAAATGGGCACGTTCGACGCGGGCTCATTCAATTGGGGTATTCCCGGCGGCGTCTTCCATAACAGTCCAGCGATGCTGATACAACTAGGTAAGTTATTCCAGGAACGCGGCATCAAGCCTGAGTTTGAGGTTTTCGATTTCGCGGCGTTGCGGGCGTGCGCCCAGTACCTGAAACTTCGTGTCGTCGCCGCACCATTGCACTTCCAGTTCTGCCTGGGAGTCATGGGCGGTATGGACGCGACGCCTCGGTGCCTGCAAATACTCGTCGATGAGATGCACGATCTGCAAGCGGCAGGCAGGTTACCGACAAACTGCACGTGGAGCGCGTTCGGCATCGGGCGCGGGCACCTGCCGGTCATGTTCGCAGCCCTAGCAAACGGCGGCCAGGTCCGCGTTGGAATGGAGGACAATGTTGTTTACAGCGTCGACGCCGATGGCACGAAGACAATGGCCACCAATATGATGCTGGTCGAGCGGGCCGCGAATGCTGTTACGGCCTTCGGAAACGACGTGGCGACACCCGCACAAGCGCGCGAGATGCTCGGCATTCCTCCCCTCGACCACGACGCGGTATGCGAAGCGCTGGACAGGATCACCATCGAGGACCTGGAGGCTGAGAAGAAGCAGCTAAACGCCTTGGGTGCCACGTATACGACGGAAGCGGGCATGGGCGGGAAATAGGCCGTCACCAAGCGTCCATAAATGGTCTGAGCGCGGGTAGAGCATGGCGCGGCAACGTACTTTAGGCGTCACCTGGCTCTTAATTGGCGACGCCCTCCGCAACACCATCGTCGCGATCGTTAACCTCACCAACGGCGCCCAAAATCTGCTAGCAGCTCGCCGTTCAGCCCGGCGTCTTTACGCATGATGTTGCGCGACTCTTTTATGACGGACTATTGGCGGGCTTGTGTGGCGATGGTGTTGGTTGTCACGGCTGGCCTCCTGTGGTCGTAAACATCGGCTGCGGGCGGTCGGCGAGGATTGCCGGTGTGGTGCTGGACTGCTTCAGCCAATCAGCTAGATCCCGATCCAGCGCACGAGCGAGTCGCATGGCGACGACGATACCGTCTCCTGCCGACATTCGCTTTTGCTGGCCGGGAAGAGGAAAGCCATTCAGCAGCGGTTCGTGGTGGGCGCACCGGTTGCGCATCACTTGGACAATTTGGGCTTGGGAATGCACCCAAAAACGTCCGTACCGCTGGCCTGTTTGACTCGCCATTTGCTTGCCGCCGGGAAACGCTTTGAACAGGCCAGAGCGCCATAACGAGTCGCTGGGGCTACTGAGCAGGTTGACCCAGAAGCCGAGCGACAGTTGGGCTGTCATCCGCCCCGATGTCACGGCCTTACCGGAACTAGTGAGTTCGTGAATGGCCCGGTCACGTGCTCCCGCCAAACGCTGATCGCGTCCCATGGCTGGGTCATTGAACCATCTAGGCCCGAGAACTGACTCAAGCTGACGAGTCAAAGCGTTGCGCAAGGCGATCTCCACAATGGCGATGTCCCGAAGCACAGCCACACCTATATCGGCGTCCCAAAGGTACAGACGGCAAGCCAGTTCATCGTCCTGGCCCGCCATTCGCAGGTAAGATGCGAACCGATCGGTGGAGATTGCGCGCTGCAATGCTGCTATGAAGCGCGGGTTGATGGGTGCCGCTGTCTGCGATACACTGGTCATGTAGTCCCCGGGACCTCCTCTCCCGCCTTGAGCGGTGCACGAACCCGGGGTTTGCTTTTGTTCTGACGCCATCATGCTCCTGGTTGTTACGCGTACAGTCATTCTTGCACGAGGTCGAGCTGGTTGCGAAGCTG
>Ga0123354_10003405_pt1 | contig 21924 bp, 23 predicted proteins | sample TergutLab28metaG_2_FD_97872 | JGI IMG/M metagenome (GOLD analysis project Ga0123354, IMG submission 97872) | Labiotermes labralis P4 segment gut microbial communities from Petit-Saut dam, French Guiana - Lab288 P4 | ecosystem: Host-associated > Arthropoda: Insects > Digestive system > Gut ... | reverse complement strand
GAAAAACCTGACGCTGACCTCGCAATCCATATCCGACTTGTCGCCGCTGTCGGGCATGAAACTTGAAAAAATCAATATAAGCGATAACTTTGTGGGGAACCTGCTCCCGCTGAAAGATATGGCCACGCTCCGGGAACTGGACGTATGCCAGAACCCGCTGAAAGACCTGACGCCCATATCCCGGCTGCTGTCGCTTGAATTTCTCGATATAAGTCAAACGCAGGTGACGGACTTAACGCCGCTTGTCAGGCCGGACAATCCCGTGACGGTGCGGTGCGCCGGGTTACGAGACGAGGTTGTGGACAAGGTTCGGGGCATGGCGGGAATTGTGGTTGTTGATGAATAGAAATTTACGGAGGGTAAATCATGGCTTGTCTATTCGGTCACAAATGGAACGGGTGCAAATGTGAGAAATGTGGGAAAACACGTGAACATGACTGGAACGGCTGCAAGTGCTCCCGTTGTGGAAGGACGCGTAATGAAAATCATATTTGGGAGCCTGTTGAAGGTAAATGCGAAAAAAAGTGTAAGGTTTGCGGGAAAGTCGAAGATGACCCTGCAAGCCATAAATGGGACGGATGTAAATGTTCCATTTGCGGAATGGTTCGTGATAGCGAACATAAGTGGAATGGTTGTAAGTGCTCCGTTTGCGGTGTCACTCGTGATAATGAACATATTTGGGGAAACTGGAGACAAATTGAAAAAGGTGCTGGTAATTATTATGCGCGACATTCTTCTCATCACATACGAAAATGTGTTGTATGTGGCTCAACAGAAACAGAATTACACGATTGGGATTATTGTAAATGCAAGGTGTGCGGTTTTGTTGATCAATCTCGTTCGCACGACTGGAAACCTGTGGATGGCAAATGTGAGGAAAAATGTACGGTTTGCGGAGAAATTCGCAAAAAACTCCACGATTGGAAGCCAGTACCAAACAGGTGCGAGAGAAAATGCATTGTGTGCGGAGAGACTGTGGAAAATTTTACCGCTCATAAATGGGAACGGGTTCCTGATTCATGCACAATGGTGAAATGCAGTATTTGCGGGAAAAAAGAGGAAAGGATAAATCATTCTTTCGTTAGTATAGGAATCTGTCGAAAGAAGTGCACTGTATGCGGCAGAGTGGAATATGACCATGATTATAAAGTTGTAAGTGCAAATTATGACCATGAGAGTAGTAATTATAAATGTAAAAAGTGTGGACATGAAGCCCGGGATAATGGATGGGGAACGGATACGCGCCAATGGGGCGTTGTCGATTCTTAACTCTATCTATATGAAATTTCATTCTCACCCGTGCCTGTGCGGTGCGCCGGTTTGCCGGATGAGGTTGTGGACAAGGCGCGGGGCATGGCGGGGATTGTGGTTGTTGAGGAATAAATATAGGAGGCTGATTATGGAAAAGTTTATCGCAGCGGTTTTAGGTTTAGTCTTGCTAATGTCAACAGGTCTTGTCACAACCGTTTCAGCTTCGGATTCGGGGTATTCGGTCACGGCGGTCAATTACGGGCGTCAAATGATCAGGGCATCTTTCAGTTATACGCTGACCACTCATGATTACAGCGGCGACATTTTATTGCAATTTGTCTGGGGCGACAGCAGCAGCCATTATACCGACAGCGCAATAGATGACGGTTTAGCCCTTGATATTAGGCGGATTACAGTTGAGCCAAATACCGAGTATTCAATCGTTTATAACTTTGTCGGGGCCCCGGAGCCTAACTTTATAACATATACAGCCTACTTAAAGGCCGGTGATAACGATCAGGTATATAACGACGCCGTGTTCAGTGTAAAGCAAATCAGCATTTATAGCGTTTCGATAGTGAACACCGCGACAAAAAAAGAAGCGCCGCAGGTTGTTCTTAGCAGGGATGATATAGCCAATGCCGCGCCCTCGCCAAGCCCCGTCCCGTCCCCCACGCCCGCGCCCGCCGCGCCGCCCGCGCCCGCCGCCCTTACTCCGGCAAAGGCCGCACCCACATCCTCAACCTGCCTTGTCAACGGCAGCCCCGTGGCGTTCGGCGCGTACAATATCGACGGCTATAACTACTTCAAACTCCGGGATTTGGCGTATACTTTGAAAGATACGTCGTGCATGTTCAACTTAGACTACGACTCCGGTACAAACACCATTTCAATCACTAACTGGCAGCCGTATATACCTACGGGCGGAGAACTGTCCGCCACGGACGGCGCTGTAAAGACAGCGAATCCCACCACCTCGAAAGTTTTACTTGATGGGAAGGAAATTCACTTAACAGCCTATAACATTGGCGGCAACAACTATTTTAAGCTCCGCGACATATGCGACGCCCTGAATATTTCGGTGAATTACGACGCGGCGACAAATACGATTTTAATTGACTAATAGGAAAATTGAGGTTGATTCAGGAATATTAAGACTTGCCCCGAAGTTGTGCGCCAAGTCGCCGGATGGGGTTTGGACATGGCGGTATTGTGACTGCTAAAGAATGAAATAATATTTTTTGGAGGTAGCAACATGGGGCTTTTCAAACCTGCGTGGCAAAGTAATAATTTGGAAGAAGCGCTAAAAGCGGTCAAAGAACTGACTAATCAAAGAGAGCTTGCTCGTGTCGTAAGGGATGCAGGGTCGATACAAGTTGAAAAAGCGGCGCTTGGTAAGCTGACTGACCGAAAAATTCTTGAAAAATTTGCTACATCAGGTGCCAGGGACATACGGGAAGCGGCATCCGAAAGGCTGGATAGCCTGGTTTGGCAAGAACGTATTGAGAAAGCAGACAAAATAACCGATCAAAGGATATTAGCCGATGTCGCTAAGAATACGGGAGATTATGGCGCTCACAATTATTGGATTTGTGGTATGACAGCGCTTCAAAAAATAACCGACCAGGAGATATTAGCCGATGTCGCAAAAAATGGCAAAAATGAAAGTGTTCGTACTGCGGCGCTTGATAAAATAACCGACCAAGCAAAGTTAGTCGATATCGCCATAAATTCATGGGGTCAGGAGTTTGCAAGCGAGATATTATCAAAATTGAAATTATCCGACCAAGTAGCGTTGGATATTATTGCAAATTGCAAATCCCGTGATATGCGGCTACAGACATTATGGGCTATAAAAAAATCATCAGCCATAGCTGATATCTTGATTGGCGCAACTGACAATAAAGTTATTGACGATATATTTTGGTTCCTATCAAACAAAACTGTAAGGAATAATGAATTACTTACATACGTTTTTGAAAAAGCAAAGGCTGATTATGTAAAAAATCTTGCGCTTAAAGAACTGGGCGGATATATATGCTCATCATGTAAATGTGTGAATATACCAGAAGAAGGTCACGCGGTCTCCTGTACCTGCAAACGGTGTAAGACTGAGAATCACTGTTTTATTAAGGAACAAGAAACAATAACATTAGATAATACAACCGAAAAGGTTATCACGTGGGAAAAATGTCAACACTGCGGATTAGAGAGAAACCGTAACGAAGAAATACGATTTACGGACTGGTGATATATAAATATTATTTCGCAAGCCGTCAAACGCAGTAAAGGACAAATAGAACAAAACACGTTATACGCAAGTCAACGTATCAATCAATCAATCATGAAACCGCCGCCGCTTTTAAAGCATCATGCAAAGCTAAAAACAGATTTGACACCATTGCGGAAGCGGAACGGTAGCCGTTCCTTTCTGCAGACAAACAAATAAGTCACTTGATAGCCTTTTTGGCTTTCAAATGGCTTAATGTGTGATTATTTGGATTCCATTAAATTTTATTGTTGGCTGAAAAGCCTGTGTTCATGCGCTTTTCCGTGGTTGTGCATATATTAACGGGGCCGTTGCCAAGACCGTCCAGAATTTCGCTTATGATCCTGTCTCTTCCGGCCAATTGGAGCGGTATGCTCCCAAACGTCGGAGTGAAGGGGTTTTTCAGAAATTCTTTCATAGTGCATCCTTGACTTTAATCAAGCCCACAATATATTTTTATATTTAGGTTGTATTTATCCTAAAGATGATGTATGCTTTTGTCGAGGTGATAATCTTATGAACATCAACATTGACAATCTGGTTTCCATATCGGAAGCCAATCAAAATTTTTCAAAAGTGGCTCGGCTGGTGGATGAAAAGGGAACCGCTGTCATTCTTAAAAACAACGCCCCACGTTATGTCTTGGTGGACTACAGTCTGTTCCGTAAAAACGCCGTCGCGGATGATATTGACGTGGACATGGCGGCAGCCTGCATTTTGGCAAAACACATTAAAGCCTTTGAAGAGTTGGCGAAATGATTACTTTAAACAAAGAACAGGTAATACGTCTTCATAAGAAGTTGTTGGACAGCACGGGCGGCTTGAACGGAATACGGGATGAGAACATGCTTGATTCCGCTCTCGCCGCCCCGTTCCAGACCTTTGACAGCGTGGAGTTGTACCCATCCACATAGCCGCTGATTTTACAGACGAGGATATTATCCATATCGGACTGGAGCTTGCAAATGGGAGAATGGATGACAAGGGGCTGCTTGATATGATTCTGGAACGCTCGGTGTAATTCGGTCAAACTATTTGATCTGGCTCAATTCATTCCGCAGCATACGGATAATCATTTCCTTATCGTGAAAAGACAATTCGGATACTCAAGGTTGCGTACCGCGGCATCGCGAAGAACATGAACCGGGTTAATGTGCTGTTCGCCGCCGCGAACCCAGGGAATTTTGACTCGAAAACATGAAAACCCGGGAAATATTGCGAATTTTTGGCAATTGTAAACGACGTCAAAGATAGAGGGTACGCAACCGTTCATTAATCCGGTTTGTGTTCCAAGAAGACATCTGAAATGCTTACGCCATATTCTTCCGCAAGCGCTATGGCTTTATCCCTGACAAACAAATTAAATAATTCAACGATAGCTGAAGGCGGCACCGCATCCATGGTTTTATTTATAAAGGGCCTGACGATCCCGGCAGCTTCCCGCAGTACGCCGGCGGCTTTTGTTTTTTTTACCGGTTTGCCCAGGGCGCCCGTTAATTTATTTAAATCGACCTTCACTATTGAAGCGGAAATGGTCAGCATGTCGCCGCCCGCCGTTTCTGTCTTTATTAAAGCTATGCCCCTGATTTCCAATTTGGTGAAAAAAATCCCGTATCCTTCAGCGAAATCGGCTATCTTGTCATTGGCGAATTGCCCGAAGGGCTTTAAAATGAAGCTAAAACGGCTCGTCAGCAACTCCCCCAAAGTCTTTATCAACCAAGGGGGCGCGGGGGCCTGATTTTCTTTCGGGCATTGAATCCGCGAAAGAAATTTTGAATAATCGATGTGATGAAGTTCTCCGTAAAGCCGTATCATTTATCACCTTTGACGTTCGTTTGATTGATTATACCACAAATCGATAGCGAGCAGAACGCAGGCTGTCAAGGGATCATATGATAAAATCGTAGTCTTTCTCGATTTTTCTCTCCTCAGCAGATATTATTATCGTTCCGACAAGATATTTCGAAAAAAGGCGATAGAAAGCACGCCGCGATTTTGCTCTTCCACCAAGAACCGGAAAAGTGGGTGCCGGGCGCGATGGGGGCGCGGCGAGCGAACGGGCGGGAGAAATCCTGCCCGTTTGTCTGTCCTGATGTTTTTCTCCTGCTGGTATAGTATGCCGTCGCATTTCGCTACGTCATTTTGAACCGATAGGTTCAAAACGCCTCCGGCAGGACGCACAATACCACTTGTGGTATATCAGTGCGCCATTCAAGTTTTTGTCTGGTAGCGCCCGTTGACGCCCTAAAGATTTAAGCGACAGCGCCGCCTAGCCGCTCTGCAACGCGGAGCGATCACACGGGTCATAGGGCAGCGCCATATCAAGCAAAGTACGAGTGCGCGCACACGTGCCCAGCTTGCTAATTGAGCACAAACCCGAAAACTGCCGAATCACTAATCGCAAGCTTGTTAGGGGGAGCCGACTGCTGCGCGCCCCTGCGGGACGCTAAATATATCAAACCTTATCCTTGCATATCCGATATTTTTTTGTCAACGAGTTTCATTTCACCGTCAACAAGTTTATAAGTATAGGTATACAGATTACTCGGATCATTACCGTCCGTAACTCCGTCATCAATCCGCTCGATCATGGTCAACTTCCCATCTATATATTGATAGGTAAAACTCTCATGTTCGACGGCGGAATCTCTCGCCGTACCAGTAACAAGTTTGTTTGCTTGGTCGAATTGTGGATTCGGAACACTCTCCAAATCTTCGTTCAAAACAAATTTCTTCGTACTGTTGTCCCACATCCAACACAGATAAGTTGAATTAGGGTCCATAGGCTCAAATAATATCATCCCAAAATCTTGGAATCCATCAAAATTCATATCATCCGTAAAATAACAAAAATATTCATTATGAGTTGATGGATACCCAAAGATTTCTCCATTAGGTAAACTGATTTGCTGATACACCTTTCCATTCTGTCTGATTGTGACATTACGTGCTTCATATAACGGATAATCGTCCGGAGTTTTTATTCCAGAAACCTCTATATCAAACGACGGGATTTTAAGGCTCACCTGTAACGTAAAATGTTTTGTATATGTCACAAAACCAAAATATTGATCGTATTCATCTTGTGGTATTTTATTATTGTTAAACGAAATATTTTTGACTTGTTTTAGCTCCTTTATCTGGTTAATATCGCTGATTTGATTGCCGTCAAGCGACAGATATTGCAAGCCACTTAAATTGCTCAAACAGCTTATATCTGAAATTTCGTTATCGTCGAGTGTAAGTATTTGAAGGCGGTTCAAATTTTCGACCGCAGAAATATCTTTTATCCCGCAAGCCATAGCTCTTAATGTAGTAAGATTCATCAAAGATTTCAGAAACGACAAGTCCGTGATTGGACAGGCATTACATTCCAAGCTTTGAAGATTTATCAGAGAAGAGAGAGGTGTAAAATCGACTATCTTGTCGTTAATCAATGAAAGCTCCTGCAAGTTAGCCAATGCGGATAACGGCATTATATCTGTGATTTTTGTGTTTGAAATATCCAAAGATGTTAAACTCCCTATCCCCGATAAAAAAACACAATCTTCAATCGGGTTATTTGCCACTTTCAAAGATGACAAAGACGGCAAATTCAACAAACGGGAGCAATCTGAAATCTTATTCTTCGATACGTCAAGGTCTATTAGCCCTGTTACCCCAGCTAACGGGCTTATGTCCGTTATATCGTTGTTATTAAGAGTTAATTCTTGCAGATTGCTTAACTGCGATAGAGAGGGTACAGCCGCGATTTCACAATCATATAAATATAACTCTTTAAGGTTCTCTAAGTTTGTCACAAAACTTATGTCTTTGAGATTATCGAAATCGCAAAAAATTCTTTCCAGATTTTTTAGACTTCCAATGGCAGAATAATCATTTATCTGGCTGGACGTTATGTTTAGCTGTTGCAAACCTTGAAGTTGTTTCAAATCGTCAAGGTTATCTAATGTTACGTTATCCAAAAATAAGCGAACAACTTGTTGGAGATCAGATTCCGTAATCGCCTCGCCGTCAGATTTGTTGGGCAGTTGCCGTCTCACAGCGCCCTCGATAGCCAATGATTGAAAGTGAACAACGCTGTCTGTTTCACCTCTAGGAGGGGTATTGGTTGACTCGGCCTGTTCCGAGGCCGATGGGCTGACTGAAACTGTAGTCGTTGCTTCATTGATAGGGGTAGGGCTTTGTGTCTTGGGCGCCAAATCTACTGGCTTTGTTTCCGCTGTTGGCTCTGGCGACACGATGACAGAATCAGTAGATAATGTTGATTGATCGCATGAACAGGTCAGGGAAATAACCAAGATCAGCAACAGCACGAATCCGAATATTTTTTTCATGGCCAGCTCCAAAAATTTCGTTGAGAACTTAACGACAATTTCAAATTAAGTATAGCGCATATGTCATTGATATTCAACATAAATTGCAGGGTGTGACGGTTCAAGGGCAAGCGAAAATCCATATTGTTTGCCCTTGAATCGGCCCCAAAAACTTGCCCAAAATTCCCCATTACTCAAGATAAAGCAAAAATCCGAATCCTTCCCCGATGATTCTCACATCGGCAAGGTTCGGATTATGCGCTACTACTGCTGGAATAATCGAACGAACCGGCGCCAATAAGAACGGCCGGTGGATTGTGAAAGCGTGAAATGGGACGATGACGCTCCGCTAAGTTCCTCGAAGCTCGCTGCGGGGAGATCTTCAATGGGCCAATTCCCGTCTCATTGACGGAATCGCGATTACGATACCCACCACAGCGGCGATCAATAATATAAGCATATCGCCCGGAATACCCGCGCCTGTGCCATATAGCAGCGTATCTCTTAATATATTTACGGCATAGGGATTTGGGATAAAGTGAGCGATGGCCTGTACCCACCCCGGCAGATAGGCGATTGCGACTATCCCGCCCGACAGGAAGAACAGGAAGAACGCAATCATTATAGAGCTTTGCGCGGCCTTTTCCGTCGATCTAAGAACGCTACCCAGCATAACTCCGAGGCCGGAGCCGAAAAACGACAGCAGCACGGCGGCGAGCAACGCCAGCAACGCCCCTTTAAGCGTAAGAACCTCGAACGGCAGCAGCCCGCATAGTTGAGCTATGGTGACGGTCAGAGTCCCGACGACGGCGCTTATTATAACGCCCGTTATGATTTTACCGAAAATGACCGTCATTGATTTGGCCGGTGATACCAACAGCCCCTTGATATTCCCCGTTTCCCACTCGCCGACTGAAGCAAGCCCGGCGTTGACTATACTCGCCTGTAACAAGAGGACAACGAGGATAGCCACTAACTGGAACGCTAGGAATCCGGCGTCGTGAGGGTTCATGTCATTTTCGGCAACCGTGATATTGATGGGATTATTAACGGAGCCGTCATTTTGAATAAAATCATTGATGATGTCCGGCAGGGCGCGGCGCAAATCGTTAGCGGAATCGGCGTTAAAATTCCTGACCTGCCAATTCAACGCCGGTTGCTTTCCTGCGGTAATATCATCCGTAAACCCGGACGAAATCGTGAGTATAGCGGAAACCTTTAGTCTGTCGTATGCGTCTTTAGCCTGATCTTCGCTCATGGCCGTGACGCTGTAAAAACCGTCGTAATCCTCAACGGCCTGTTGAAATTTGGAGGATATCGAACCGTTATCCTGATTGACAACGGCGATAGGCGAACCAGACACAGCCGCGCCCTGTAAAAAGAGCAGCAACAAAATCAGCAGAGACGGGGCGAAAGTCGCCGCGATACGAATGGGATTTTTGATAGTAATAATAATATCTTTCTTGATAATGGCCCACATAGCCCTAATTTGCGTCATACAATCACCCCCATATTAGTTCGATTTCAGTTCGATCTTCGGATAAATGAATGCGCTGATCGCTATGCAAGCGACCGCCCATACAGCGAAAACAATCCAAACAACGCCTATTCCCGTATCAAGCGGCCAAAACCCATGAATTGAGCTTTGCAGTATGGTATTCGCGTATATTACAGGAAATATCCTCGCGAATCCCGATATGGCGGGCGTACTCCAAGAGACAGGCCCGAAGGCTCCGCTGATAAAAAATAGCGGCAGGGACACCCCGAGGACAAGCGGGTAAATAGCGTAGCTCGAACGTACCAACATGCCGATTAAAAGACCGATTGACACAAATACGAATAACGCCAGCACCAAGCTACAAAACAGCAAAAACCAGTTTTCCGGCCTGACGCCCAACAAGAATATGGTGCCAAGCACCAACAGGGCTGAAATTAAGCTGTTTCGGAATCCAATAATGATTTTACCGGCCAGAATAGTCCATTTAGGTATAGGGGCTAATTTAAGCTCCTTTATAGTCCCGCGTTCAAACTCGTCTACGACGACGCGGCTTGTCAAGAGGATGCCGCCGAGCAATATCGCAACCGTCAATATACTTACAGCAAGATAGCCGAGAAAACCAACGTCGATTGGGTATTGGTCTACCTCGTTCCAAGTAAAAGGAAGCGTACCGGGCAACGCCTGTTTGTAAAAATTGAGTATGCCAAGCGACATAGCGCGGCGGACATCATCTGCAAAATCGGCGTTTAGATTGTCGATCACGACCGGCATTGAAACTTTGTCTCCGCTTGATACCGCCTCTGAAAAATCTGACGGTATTTGAATCGTCGCCACCGACTTTTGCTTGTCGATGAGGCCCTGTCCCTCGTCCATAGACTGAACTGGGATTGACCTGAATGTGTTAGTGCTTTGAAGCGCCTGCCCCATTACCGGGCCGTATTGCCCCGTGTCCTGATTGTTCATACCAACGGGAACGGTCGCACCGCCTAACGCGAACAGTATAAACAGAATCAGAAAGACAAACGGCACGAAAATCGCTATGACCGTCGATGACGGTTTCGCCTTGATTAAATAGGTGTCTTTTTTCACTATTGCCATTATAACCCGGATATTGTTCATTCTCTCACCCCTTTTCCCGTAAGCGAAAGGAACACCTCGTCAAGCGACGGCTCGCGCAGGCTCATGCGCGATACGACGTATCCGCCAGCCGTTAAGTTTTCCAGTATGACAGGCACAAGAGCGCCGGGGTCTTTTTCGGAAGCCGGGTCAAAGGTAACTTGCAATACGTTATCGTTCATTTTGGCGCTTTGAACCCCATTATAGCCGGTTATTTTATTCAAATCGGCTTCGGATAAAGACTTGTCGAGTTCGAGATCAATCACGCTGCTGCCGTATTTAGCCTTTAATTCCGCAGGAGAGGCAAGAGCGACCAATTCCCCGTGGTCTATAATAGCGATGCGGTCACACAGGGCGTTGGCCTCTTCAAGGTAGTTTGTCGTGAGCAATACCGAACAGCCTTCGGATTTTATTTTTAAGATATACTCCCAAATGGTATTACGGGATTGAACGTCTACGCCTAATGTTGGCTCGTCCAGATATAGCAGCTTCGGGTCGTGGAGCATACTGCGGACGATAGCCAGGCGTCGGCTCATGCCGCCCGAAAAGGTATTGACGCGGGAGTTTGCCCTTTCGGACAGTTCCGCGAGTTTCAGCATTTCCGACACTCTGTTTTTCTTCTCCGCGCCGGTATAGCCAAAGAGTTCAGCATGAAACGCCAGGTTTTGCGCCGCCGTCAGTTCCCCATACAGCGCGGTTTCCTGCGGCACCATTCCGAGAATCCTGTGTACATCGGCGGGCTGCTTGCGCGGGTCATATCCGAAAATCGCCACTTTCCCGGACGTCGGCTCGCTTAATCCGCTAATCATGTTCAATGTCGTTGTTTCCCCCGAACCGTTAGGCCCCAGCAGTCCGAATATCTCTCCGGCTTCGATAGTGAAGCTCAAACCGTGAACCGCTTGAAATGACCCGAACCGTTTTACAAGGTTCGTCACTTCGACGGCGTAGCCGGAAAGCGTTGATGCAGTTTGACTGGACATAAAGTTTCCTCCCTGATTATCCAAAATACACTATAATAGTTTTTTTAGTTTCCAAAATAAACATTTATCGCGGTTTATACTGAAATGAATTGATCAGCCGTGTGTAGAAATCCCCCCGATAAAAATTTCAGTCAAAGTGTCAATGACTTCGCTAACCGAAAAACCGCTCTTCATCATTACATCCGGAACGGCCATTGTTTGTAAGCTGTCAAGAAAAATTTGGGACGCAAGCATAGGGTTTAAGGGTTTGGCTAAACCTAACTGCTGTGCTTTTAAAATCAACTCGCACATAAATTTGATGATATGTTCGTCTCTGTATGTGACTACCCGCAGCCAGAGTTTGGGGAGCAATTTTTGAATATCAGCCATAAAAATTGGCCGAATCCGCAGCACTTCATTTTTTATTTGGTCGATTGTAGTGCGTAATACATCAATAGGATTTTCGTCCATAAGTGGCGCCTCGTCGAGTTTCTTAGTTATATGTTGGAGAATATCCTCGACTACCGCCGTCGCGATATCTTTTTTAGAATCAAAATGAACGTATATTGTTTTTTTACTAATGCCGAGTTTCTCAGCTAAATCGTCTATTGTGACACTCTTATACCCTCGCGTGTTGAATAACGCATCCGCTGCCTGCAAAATTCGTTCACGGTTAAAATCTTCCATTTGAATATCCTCTGAAAATATCATCACTATAATCTACGGAAACCGATTTGGTATTTATAGTTTATATTATATCCAGCTTATTGTTTATTGTCAAGATTTTTTAAATAAATTTAATACATGTTGATTGTGGAAGTTCAGCAAGATACCGTTTTATAGGCCACAGCGCGCCCTTTCTTGTCGTGGCTATGCCGACGCATACGCAATCTCCCGAAAGGCCGTCGTAATACCGGTTTTCGAGTATCTGCGCGAGCGCCCTTTCCTTGAGCGCCTCCACGTCCTCCCCCTGCTTGAATTCGATCACCATATGCGGCCTGCCCGTTTGCAGGGATTCCATGCGGATGTCGCTGCGCCCGTGCCCCGATTCTATGTTGCTCGTTATCTTGTACAGGTCGGAAAGGGAGATGCACATGCCAAGAAACAGCATGTGGTAGGCGTTTTCCCTCGCATCGTGATAGCTCGTGCAGGACAGTACGATCTCCTGATATATGCCCATGAAGCCTTCGATGTCCTGTCTTTGCAGATATTGGAACATCTTATGGAGGTTAAGGCTCTCGACGTTGGCGGAATCGGCGATTATTTTGATGAACTCCGATTTGACCTCCCCGTTCGGGATGCGCACCGTCATAAAGGAGGAATCCGCCTCTTTTTCAATAACCGTGAGATACCCGGAGTTTATAAGAAGTCCCCACAATGTGTCGCTGTGCGCGAGTTCGATGAATGAGCATGTCAGGTCCGCGCTTACTTCAGCCGCCCCTTCAGCTATCAGATTGTCAAAACTCTTGCGGAACAATCCGTCCGCTTCTGCGATTGATTTCCTTATCAGAAAATTGGTTGATGTGTTGAGCCAGTAATTTTCGAGTATCCCGGTTTTGGCATAGTTTAACGCCGACCAGGGGTTGTACATCTCCTCCCCGCCGAACAGATACCCGTCATACCTTTGTTTCACCTGCTCGTCAAGAACAAGGTTGTAATCGGACATGAGCCTTTCGGCTTCTCCGGCGGTAAGGCCGAAATACTGCGAATACGGTTCGTCTGTGACGGTATACACCGTTATGTTGTTTAGTTGTGAAAAAATGCTTTCCTTGGCTATGCGCTGTATGCCCGTGAGCAACGCCTGATGAAGGCTGTCCTGCCCTTTCAGCGCCCCCCCGTAGAATCCCGAAAAGAAGGCTTTGAGTTCCCCGTGATAACCGTGCTCGACGGAGCTCAGGATGGGCTGGTCGTATTCGTCAATCAACACTATTGGCCTGTTATTGTAATATTCGCAAACCGCCCGGATCAGTTCCTTGAATGAGATTTCGAGGAAGTCGATGCCTATGTCGCGGTCTCTCAGTTTTTCATAAATCTTGTAAAAAGAATAATAGGCGTCATTCGACAGGTCGATTTTACCTTTGAATATCGCGTTGTACTTCGCATACTCTTCAAAAACAGTCGAAGCTATTTGAAACAACAACGATTCGGCGCTGATGCCCTTGCAATCTTTGAAAGTAAAATAGATGACAGGCCGGGAATTGATCTGATCCGCATACTCGGTGCCCATTATGGCAAGTCCGTCGAATATGCTTCTGCTGTCCTTTGTTATGTCGAAAAACTCCCGGATAGTGGTCATGTTCAGCGTCTTGCCGAACCGCCTCGGCCTAGTGATGAGGGCCGCTTCATCACCGAATCGGATGAAATCGCGTATTATCAGGGATTTATCAACGTAATACCTGTCTGCTTCTCTTACCTTTCTGAAATTGTCGATGCCTATCGGCAATAGTTTTTTCATATTGATACCCGCATTCAGATACAATTCATTATAACAGGTTGAACGAACGATGTCACCTCACATCATCCAAAAGTTTCTGTCAAGTAAATGTAGGCAGTAATTTTTTCCAATTCTCAAAAGACGTTATTCAGTTGATTTCGACTCAAATGGTTTCATCGGGTCAAATGTAAATCCGGGTTGCATTTCATGGTACCATCCAGAATCCCGTTAATGCGTCAATAGCTTCTTCAAGGGAAGCTATCGCCTCTTCTGTGACACCGTAAGCATCGGAGCCCTGCAAATTTTCGGGGGTGTTATCGAGAACCGTTTCCTCCCATGTTTTCAACAATTCCAACTGTCCGATAATTCCCTTTACCACAGCCCTCCTGCGTCTCCTTGTCGAAAAATCCAGCTCGGTTTTCAGCTTTACAGGGCATTTTGCGTAGCTGGCCATAAACTCTCCGAGTACAGCGGCCATGGATACGTTTGTAGCAGCGCATGTTTCTTTGAAAGCGGACGCTATCCCCGGTTCTACTGACACCTTGACCTGTGTGTGTTTCGCGGCGGCCCCTGTCATCACCATCACCGCCCCTGCCGGAATGCCAGGCCGGAAACCGGGCGCTGCCTCAGCAGGCCCCTGACCGCCTCCCGCCCGTTCGTCTTAAAGGCCTGCTCAAACGGCATCCGTGCATACAGCCAGTCGGCGCCATTGCCCTTGCCGTCATAAAAAGGCGACTTTGCCGCCGATAGTGGTTCCGCTACCGCTTCGGACGATGGCGCTTCCGGCAGGGCCCCCAAAATAGCGTCAAGGCCAATCGTGTTCCGGAAGCAAAGCAGCTTCGCCATATGGTTGGCGCCATTTACCCCCCAGCTCCCCTTGCGGTTTTTCATGCGCAGCGTCAGCAGGTTGCAGTTGCTCGATTCCTGAACGCCCAGGTTCCGGTAAGCGACGCCCTCAGGCGGGGCGGGGAGTTCTGTCCCGCGCTCCTGCCACGTTAGGAAGCTGTCCCTGTTACTGTTGAAATATCCGTATAGCTTCACGATTTTCTCCCGCGCCGGCCCATCCTGGGCTTTTGCCGCTAAGGCGCTGACAATATGCAAGACCTTGTCAACATCCTTTTCGCCGATCGCGTCAAACACCGCTTTCCTGTCACTTTTATCCCTGACCGCCTTTATTACCGCCTGCCCCCTATGATATGGGTCAAGCTGCAATACAGAGTCGTTGGCTGCTGCGGCCGCCCTGATCCACGGGTCGCCATCCCCGTTTGTTATACGGTATTCAACGCCGTCCATATCAAAGCAGTGGCGCAATAGTGTTTCGAAACCTGAGGTAAAACCGGACACATCGTCAAAAGAAGCGTAAGCTATCTTATTCGCGGTGCCGTACCTGCCGTCTTTTGCCTGGGTCCAGCCTGTATATGCCGTGCCTATGTGCATCGGCTTTTTACCCGCCTTTTTATCTGCGGCTGTGTTTACTCCGCGCTTTCTCCTCTTTTCCTTCTGCACCGGCAGCCATACGTCGTCCAACTCATCGAACAGTACGCGGCTTGATATGTTCCCTAATTGCCCGTCCGCCCCGTTTTCATCAAGCTCTTTTAAACGCGCCTCCTGGCCCTCAATGATTTCCCCATATCGCTGCACGATGTTCCAGGCGCCTTGGGCGCTGATACTTTGACCGGTAAGGCTGCTGATACTGCTTGCCGCTTTTCGGAAAGGCTTCTCCGAACATTCTATGGCGACTTGCTCTGCCAGATTGCCGCTGACAAGGCCGCATCCGCAGTTGACCTCCATTTCCTCATCCAGCAAAAACACATGGCAGCCATCTCTTTTCTTGTAATAGCGCCGTCTGAATGTTACCTCGCCCATCAATGTCTTGACCGTAGTTGTCCTTGTGCCGATGAGCCGGTATTCTTTTGTATCCCGCAGCGCCATTATGCTCCGGTCAACTAACTCAAGATACAGTTGCATCTCCTCCCTCGCCGCGCGGCACATTATTTCAAATATTATTTTTTCAAAGTCCTTGAAATTCAGATGCCCCTCTGTTATGGTTTTCATAAACACGCCTCCTCTTGATGTTGTCGTTCAACTACATCTTATATGAGATCGGTGTGTTTCGGGAAGGGGGCTTCGGTTACCTTCCCGCTTTTTTTGATACCGGTATCATCCGGGCGGCAGCCCTCTTCGTTTAGGGCGCCGGCCACAGGCGATGTTTCACCGGCGTTTTTGAAACGCATTCCCGCATAGCGGCCGGCTATCTGCTTGTTCCTGCCGCCTTGTGGCGGGGTCAGCCCTGCCTACTAATATTATACTCTAAGCATCCAAAAATACGGGCAGCAGGATTTCATCTACAAGCTCATCCCGCGTCGCCTCATCCAAAGCCTGCCGTTCCAATAAGAACCTCATGCGAACCAAATCAAAGGGTAGCCTGAGCGTTTTTTCATTTACCGGCTTGACTTTTTCACCGCGCCCCCTTGCGAATCCAAGCAGTTTTTCCATCAGTTCTGCGTTGCGGAAGCCTATGTCACTCTTGATCGCCGGTATCCTCGAATTGTTCTGACCCATTTCAAACAGCATCGCATTCATCACTTCCGGGCCGACGTAAACATAAATCCTTTGATAGAGCTCAAGCAGATAAAGCAGATCGCTCCGCAGACTCCCGGTGTCTTTTGCCAAATCGGCCAAATCGCCGCCCAGCGCCTGCTCGGAGCGAAAAGCGATGATCTCGCGGATCAGGTCAAAAGGCGTCGCCCAGCGCCGATACAGTCCCGCCCGTCCGGTTCTCGCAAGACGCGCGATTCGCAGAAACGTGAGATTGCCGTAACCTTCATTCCGTATTATCTCTATAGCCGCGTCGTATATGCTTTCCATTAAACGATCGCCGCGTTTGCGGGTGGCGCTGCTTTCACTCATGAATAACCCCTCCTTTGAACTGTTTCATCATATCACAAAATAATTTAAGAAACAAGTTGACTTTTATAAAAAGGAGGCGTATCTTATGATTAAGGAACAGAATGTTCTTAATGGAGATGGTGATATGGTAAAGGAAAAAAAGACAAAAGAAAAACTTCCGAAGGGCGTAGCGGCTGTCGCGATGGTCATGGTTTTAGGAGCGTTGCCGCCGATGCTTGACAGCACGATTGTCAACGTGGCGCTCAAAGGGCTGGCGCAAACATTCGGGGCTGATCTTTCCGTCATACAGTGGGCGGTTACCGGGTATGTTTTGGCGATGGCTATCGCGGTGCCGTTTTCCGGCTGGCTCATACAGAAATTCGACGGAAAGAAAATCTACATGGGCGCGCTGGCTTTGTTCTTGATCGGCTCGCTGCTTTCCGGCCTTTCGTGGAGTGTGGAAAGCCTGATCACATTTCGTTTTTTCCAAGGCTTCACAGCCGGAATGCTGATGCCGCTTCTTTCCACGATAGCCGTGCAGTTGGCAGGTCCGGGTAACCTGGGGAAACTGATGTCACTTATCGGGATGCCGGTCGTCTTCGCGCCGATAATCGGGCCGGTCGCCGGCGGCCTTATCATGCAGTATCTGCCCTGGCAATGGCTGTTTTTCATCAATCTGCCAATCGGAGCAATAGGGCTTGCCTGTCTGCAATGGAAGCTGCCGAAATTTGAGGCGACAAATAAATCCGCCTGTCTTGACTTGCCGGGCATCATGCTTTTGACCGTGGCCTCCGGCGCGTTGATTTTCGGCATGACAGAAGTCATTAAGGCGATCGACCGCGTGATCGGCATTGTTTCACTCGTCATCGGAGTGATCGCGTTCCTCGCTTACGTATTTTACGCTTTAAAGAGAAAAGGCAAAGCGATTGTTTCTCTCGATTTGTTTCGGTCAAGAAATTTCAGCGCCGCGTTCATCGCGTTGTTTCTGGCGGGGTTCGCGACTAACGGGCCGATGCTGCTGCTTCCGATGCTTTTCCAGAACGTGCGCGGGCTGACAGTGATCATGGCGGCGTTGTGGTTGATTCCACAGGGCTTAGGCATGCTGATCGCGCGTCCGACAATCGGAAAGATGGTCGATAAGATCGGCGCGCGGTATGTCGTGCTTCCGTCTATCGCGCTGACGTTTTTCGGAACTTTGCCGTTCGTGTTTTTCGACGCCAATACTTCTCAATGGCTGGTATGGGCCGTCTTATTGATTCGCGGCGCCGGTGTCGGGGGATTCACGGTCCCTTTGATGGCCGACTGCTTCGTAGGTCTTGAAAAACGGCAAGTGCCAACGGCCAGCGTCGCGACCCGCATCATTCAAAACATAGGCGGCGCATTTGGTTCGGCGCTTTTGGCCACGGTAGTCAGCACGATGCTTGCCAGGCAGACGGGTGATCTCACAGGCGCTTATCATGCCGGATTTATCATGAGCCTGATATTCATGGCCGTCGGCATAGCGCCGGCCTTATTCCTTACGAACAAATTTGACAAACGGCACACAACAGGGCATGTCAAGCGGCTGGCTACGTGAAATCATCATATGCAAAATACAGCGTACAGTGGAACAATTTTTTTACCATCGGAAAAACCGAAATTTTTGGCAGATAGCTTTATGGCATATTGTGGCTTGTATCTTTCAATATATACGTTAAGGCTCTTCGCCTGTGTGTTGTCCGCGCTTTTTACCTCGATCGGAATTATAGCGCCGTCACGCTGGATAATGAAATCAACCTCGGCCCCACGATCAGATTTCCAATAGTAAGTAGTATAACCATTTATTATCAAATGAAAATTAACGTAGTTTTCAGCCATGCCGCCCTTGAAATGAGAAAGCTCGTCGGACATGAAAAGGACGTCATTCGCAACGATGTCCTTGTTAGCGCAAAGGAGCCCCAAATCAGATACATAAATTTTAAAAGCGTCAATATCCTTGTTGTCATCAAGCGGTTTTACGGGGTGCTCAACCTTAAAGACCTGGGATATTATGCCGGCAAGATGTAACCAATCAACAGCGTTTTCAAATTCAGCGGCGCGGCCTCCCTTTTTAATCAATTTATACTGAAAGCGTGTATTTTTTTTAGACAACTGAACGGTTATGCTGCTGTAAGTGAGGCGTGTTTTCTTGATTTCATTATTCTGATTATATTTACTCATGTCGTTAAGATAATTTGCTAAACAGGAAAGGAAAACTCTTTACGGTTGACTGCGACGCCGAGCAAACTGCCTGCGGCAATGACATGGTATTCCGGCGCTTCATCACAGAAGTATTTCAGAGACGTCAACGCCCTTTCGCATATTTGAACTTCGTCGAACACGATCAATGTATGCCCCTTCACTATTGTTTGCCCCGAAAGATGAGAAAGAAGCGGAATAAGATAGGCGGGGCTGACGTCTTCGTTAAAGGTTTCTTTTAGTTTGGCATTTCTATCAAAATCAAAATATGCCACACCACGGTTGCAGAGCGGATTTCCTCTCAAAATCCGCTTTGTCCACATAAATTCACATTATCCACTTGATTATTGCGGAAATTCAGCGTACAATATGGATAAAATGAATTTTGAGGAGAATAACATGGCATACGAAACAGAGAGCCTGGAATTCAAAGAGATCGCGGCGGATATTATTTATAAGGAAGTCATAGCCTTTGCCAATACTGACGGAGGAACCATTTTAATCGGCGTCGATAAGTCCGGCGGCGTTGCGCCGTTACTTAATATTGACGATGCATATACGCGAGTAACAAACGGCATACGCGACGCCATCGCGCCCGATATTACTATCTTTGTGAAATACTCATTGGAAAACGATGAGATCATTCGCATTGATGTAGGCGAAGGCTCGTATAAACCTTATTACTTAAAATCAAAAGGACTCAAGCCATCCGGCGTGTACGTAAGGCAAGGCGCGTCTTCCGCGCCGGCTTCACAAGAACAAATAAGGCAGATGATTAAAAATGCCGATGGGGATGTGTTTGAGGAACTTCGCTCAATGGAACAGGAATTGACATTTAATTCATGTGCCAAAACATTTAAAAGGGCCGGTATGGAATTCGGAGAAGAAAAATATAATATCCTTGGAATTCGCAATCATGCGCAAGGTTTGTATACTAATCTCGGCTTGCTGCTTTCCGATCAATGTTGCCACTCGATAAAAACAGCCGTGTTTTCCGATGAACAAAACACCATATTCCGTGACCGCAAAGAATTTAACGGTTCTGTATTCCAACAGATGGAAGAAGCCTTTGAATACCTGAGACTTTGCAATCAAAATCGCTCTGTCATTGACGGGCTTATCCGAAAAGATTATTGGGATTACCCGAATGACGCGATCAGGGAAGCCCTGATCAACGCGCTGATCCATAGGGATTACAGCTTCAGCGGCAGCATAATTATCAATGTGAATGAAAAATACATGGAGTTCATATCCCTTGGCGGACTGCTTCCGGGGCTGCTGCCTGAAGATATCGTGAATGGCATATCACAGCTCCGGAACCGTAACCTTGCGGAAATTTTTCATCGTCTTGACTTCATCGAATCATATGGCACGGGAATACGCCGAATTTTTTCATTTTATTCAAAATGCCATGAAAAGCCAGGAATTGCGGTTACGCCTAATTCTTTTAAAATTACATTGCCGAATATGAACGCAACAAATGAACTTTTAGCATCCGTACCGCTGATAACTTCACAAATGCGGCGAATGCTTGACCGAATCTCAAATAGCCCGGAAATATCAGATGAAGAGCTTCAACAAGCATTGGGAATTAAACGGACACGGCTGTATTCACTGGTAAACCAAATGGCCGGCATGGGGTTAATCAGAATAACCGGCCGAGGGAAAAGCAAGCGATATATCATGAATACCGCAGAACAAAGGGAGGATTAGAATGGAATACATGACCGCCGCCGAAGCCGCCGGGAAATGGCGCGTTTCGCTCCGGCAGGTTCAACGGCTTCTATTGGCGAACAGAATACCGCATACCAGAAGATACGGTCGGTCGTGGCTGATTCCCGCCGACGCGGAGAAACCCGGGGATCCGCGCAGAGAAAAAGGACCGCTGTATAGCTTGTCGGCTGATTTTGATTACATTATCATGGGTACCTGCGCGCCTGCGCCGCATGACGATCCCGATGCCGTACTTGAAAACGAGGAACGGCTGCGGCTGCCGCAAATGTTCGACCGTTCTTATTTGTACGGCGATTTTGAATATATCAAAAGCCGTTATCAGACGATCAAAGGGGACGACGCGGTAAAGCTTCGCGCCAGTGGCGCGGCGATTTCGGCGGCTATCAGCACGGGGGATTACCCCTTTTTTCTTAAAATGGAAAATTATTTGAAAAACATCATCCGAATTGCCGACAGCGAAAGAATAATCGCTTATGCCGAGCTGTGTCTTTCCACCGCCTATATGGGCGCAATCGCGCCGCGTATGGTTCCCGGTTGGCTGAAAGACGGCGATTTTGCCGCGCTCCCGCCGCAGACAAGACTGTTTGCCGCCTATGAACGCGCGTTATATTTTCAGAGCCTTGGCAAGATGGAATGCGTGCTTGCAGTAGCGCAGACCGCGCTGGCTCTTTGGGATTTGAAACAAGGGGTTTGGGGGCATGATATCTATCTGCAGATTTTATGCGCCATCGCCTGCAGCAGATTGGAGCGCGAGGACGAAGCGGAACGCTGGCTGTTGAAAGCAATGAAGATCGCGCTGCCGCACGGCTTTATTACTCCGTTCGTGGAAAATCTGACTTATTTGGAAGGCTCGCTGAAGCAAATCTTTGAACGGGAATACCCCGAGCATTATACCGCCGCCACAGTTCAGTGGAAATATACGTTTTCGAACTGGCTCGACTTTCACAACCGTTTCACAAAAGACAACATCACGCTGATTTTGTCACTCCGTGAATACGAGATGGCGTCGCTCGCGGTGCGGGGTGTTTCCTACGCGAAAATAGCGGAGCAGTTCAATATTTCAGAAGGAAGGGCGCGAAATATCATACAAGAGATTTGCGAAAAGTTGTTTGTCCACGGCAAAAAGGAGCTCTCAAAAGTCATTCTGTAGATTATATTCAGGTCGTTTTCGCGACTATACATTTTCGCGTATTATTAAACAACCCGACACGAAACCTCGGGGTTCATGCGGGTTTATGCAG
>Ga0123354_10003404_pt1 | contig 21927 bp, 11 predicted proteins | sample TergutLab28metaG_2_FD_97872 | JGI IMG/M metagenome (GOLD analysis project Ga0123354, IMG submission 97872) | Labiotermes labralis P4 segment gut microbial communities from Petit-Saut dam, French Guiana - Lab288 P4 | ecosystem: Host-associated > Arthropoda: Insects > Digestive system > Gut ... | reverse complement strand
CATGTGTGTTGTGTGCAGTGCATGCTGCCACATCACCTAATTTATATAACGACGTAATTTTACCGAGTGTTTTAACATAATTATAACTTTAGTTAGGTACAGATAATGGTTATTAAAGACCGAAACATGTAGGAGTATTGTGTATTTTAATGTAAATTTAAAACTTTTAACCAACAGTGCATTTGTTGGTGTGTGAAATACATACAGACAATTTGGTATTAAAATTTCTTAAAATTAACAAACAATATCTGTTTAATGTAATCACTACTGAATTCGGGTGTATACAGGATACTGTTTAGAAAGTTCAAGAATAAAGCTCTTTTATGTACAAAAGAGAAAAGGATTCGCCCAATTTAACTTCATAAATGACGTACACAAGCAGACGCACAGACAGACAGGCAAACAAACACGCACACACACAACAACAACAACAACAACAACAACAAGATCATAAGAAAAATTCTAAGTTTTACGAGCGTAAAATTTTACGCATTAAATTATGATGAAAATGAATCTTTTTAAAAGGCAGACTATGTTTTTTTATATAAAAAGAGAGATAAATCTGCGTTGTGTTTAAGAATAAGAACTCCTCTATTACTGCCAAGAATTATTTTTACGTTGCAAGAAGGAAGTTCTCCCGCCTGCTTGCTCTCTGCCAGTACCAAGCGGAAAAGGCTATGCATACATACTCTGACCCCCTGCGCCTCCGCAGAGAGCACAGGGAAATGGATACAAATGTTGTCAATTTAGCAACGAGGAGAAGAAGTCATCCGTACAGCTCGCCCTTTCCTCCCCCGAAAACTACATCACCCTCTACTGCAATGGCCAAGTTCCATACATTCATGTGTCCTCACCCTTCTTCACCCTTATTTTGCTGTCTAGGATGTCGTTTGAAACCCAGCCAAGACATTGAATCCGAAAGGAATAAAAAGAAATTAAGATGCAAATGATCCTTCCAATATAGCACCACACAGCTACCACCAAAGGAGTTCAGACAGTGTTGCATCCTTCAAAATGACACTGACAATTCTACCGTCTGTCTCAAAGCCATTCACACAATCCTTCACGGTTCATAGGAAATCCTATCTTTCTAATCGTAAAGTTTTAGGGCTATTTTGGAAATTTCTCTCGCTTCACCCAATCATAAATTCACTTAATATCCGCTACAAAATTCCCGGTGAATAGCACAGGCGCGTCAGTTACTTAACTGAATTGCAAGAAGTAGACTAGCACACAAGAAACTACTTAAGTACTGTGATACACACAGAGCTGTTCATTGTGATGCATTCCTAAAATGTGATTCGTTTCAGATTTATTACTATTGAAAAAAACTTACAAAATTATTTTGTCTCCAGAAAAGAGATAAGAGTAAAATTCTGAATTATTTTTGATATTTACAAATGCAAGTTTTTAAGCATTTACTACGTAGCTTACTGTACTAATACTGCACAATGAAATCAGAGCAACTGAATACGAATTTGTTTTCAGGGGAAAATGTTTCTCTTAACTGAACCATACTAACAGACCGGTGCTTAACCGGCACAGCAAACATTAATTTAAATACATCTTATGTTTTAACTACATATAAATTTTTTTATGATACATGTCGGAACAAGGACTTAGGACATTAATTGCAAGGTTTGGAGTTCTCAAGATATATCACTGTAAACAAAGTCTTTGAAAACACTTTTTCGAAATTACTCAATTATTATACCAACTACTGAACATATTTAAAATTTATAAAATTTCAACATTAAAATATTAAAACATTAAAACGCTCCAACATGTTTCGGTCCTAGGACCATCATCAGGGAGCCATGTCGTCCTTGCTAAAGTCACTATAAAAAGTCACATTAATTTCGCTGTACCAGTTGATTATTGTGGCAGCATGCCGTGTTGTGTAATGTTATGTTGCGAAGAATGCACTCTTCGCAACATAACATTACACAACACGGCATGCTGCCACAATACTCAACTGGTACAGCGAAATTAATGTGACTTTTTATAGTGACTTTAGCAAGGACGACATGGCTCCCTGATGATGGTTCTAGGACCGAAACATGTCGGAACATTTTAATGTTTAAATTTTCTAAATTTTTTCTATGTGCAGTAGTTGGTATAATAATTGAGTAACTCAACAACATGCACGGTGTAACAACGAAAGTACTTTTTCGAAAAATTAAATTATTAAAAAGAAAGAATTTTGTTTTCGATATCAGTTTCTGAGATCATATAGCACTATTTGTAAATCAGTTATATAGGAATGTGGAACATAAGGTACAAAATTAAAGGTAAAACTATCCTTGTGAATGACATGAAGGCATGTGGGAGATCGGAGGAATAGCGTACACTTCTCTTAAACTCTATATTAAATCAAACTAGTCGTCAGGTTTACGCCTCTGACACTTTACACCCCATTCACACCACAGCTTTTATATTTGAAATTTTATATATATATATATATATATATATATATATATAATTGTCTTTTACTTATTCTGCTTGATAGCCCTATTCTATAAATTGCAATAACATGATTACTTATATGTGTGTGTGTGTGTGTGTGTGTGCAAATATTCACACAACCGTTAAACACTTTATCATAGGCCTTCTCAGAAGTTGATTTCCAGTAATTCATTAATTGTAGCAATCGGACTGAAAAATATGACTACATTTGAGGATTTTGTTTTAAGTTACACGAAAAGAATATTTCTTAAAAAGTTTCATCTTTTTCGGAAACCTTCATTACACGCCTCTGGACACTGCGCTTTTCCGCTAATGTTGTTTCCATCTAAGATTTTTCAAAAATGTTCTTCTCGCTTTTGGTGGCACAAAACCGAAATTAATTAAACTGTGCTACCACATGCTTGCCATTTTCTTGAAAAATCAGTAAGTTTCTTCGGATGTCAGAACTGACATACGCAGGACGAAATCATCCGTATCTTCATATTTGCTGTTTCGTTTAAAAATTCTGGTAATATCTAAGAAGACGTAGCTTGTTTAAAATTAGCGGCCTATGAAATTTACATACATATTAATCTTTTGGGTCCAGCCCTGGATAACTTACACGAAATTTGATCCAAATACGTTCAGTAGCTCGCAGATAAAATCTACTGGCTGACATTAAGACACAAACTTCCATTATACATTAATTTTATGGAGTTCGTGCAAAGGACACATAAACAGGTGATATTTGGACTTTAGCAAAGGTTTTCATTTTTTATGTAAGTTATTGACAAACACATTTAGTCAGTGCACTCTTTAAAGTTTAGTTCTTATCCAACGAGCCAGCGAATGTGTTTTATTCCACTGACAGTAAAACAGAGCTGGGCATTACTGTAACACGTACAGACGCGTAAATAACTTGTTCATAAAAGCAAGAAAGAATAAACTGTCAACTCTTCATGTAAATTCTTATTTACGGTATTACAGTGTTGGATAAAAGCCACGTGTAAATAAAAATGAATAACGCAATCTGTTGTTGCATTTACAAACACAATGTATTGTGAATCTTATTGTAGCACTGTGCATTTTTGTAGAATCACTTCAATTTATCAACCAACGAATACACATATAATTTCACATAAAACACTTTTTAAAACACTTTAAAACACTCCGACATGTTTCGATCTTGTCAGATCATCATCAGGGAGCTTAGTTCCTTGCCAAAGTTATATTATAAGACGCACACCTAGCCACTGCTCCGCAACACATTCTTACACAACATGATATGCTGCCACAACACCACGTTTGCAAGTACCAATTAAATTGTGAATACTATAATATAATTTTAGCAAGGACCTAAGCTCCCTGAAGATGATCTGACAAGATCGAAACATGTCGGAGTGTTTTAAAGTGTTTTAAAAGTGTTTTATGTGAAATTATATGTACATTCGTTGGTTGATAAATTGAAGTGACAATGTATTGTGATTTCACGAAATAATATGTAAACAAATAAAATTTACGTGCTTATTATATGCACTTCAAGAAGGTACATGAGAACTCCACAGTATTTTTTTTCTGTGACGTGGATATACACTTCAACACCCCGGATATGTGATTGTTGTACTTACTACGGACTGAGAACATATGACCCATGAATCCATTCATGACATTGTATGTTTCATTTAAACCATGCTTGTTTATCCAAAAAATAATTATGAAATGTCTTTGACCCGCAATGTAACTGTGACGCCCAGCGAAAAATTCCGGCTACTATTACAGGTTGAGACATGTGTCATTCCATGGAATTCAATACTGAGTGAGCAGAGGGGTTAAGAAATGTTGTCGTTAGGTTTATACTACTAAAAATATTTTGTGGTTCATTAAGTGTGTAGACCGGTCTGAAAAGTGGTTGCTTTTCGTCATTATATAATGACATAGGGCAGTTTGAGCTTACATTTATAACCTTGGGAGTGGTAGGAGATAGTTGGTCAGCAATTACGCTCTTGTAAACCTTACTGATACCAACATCTGAAGTTCAGGTTTGTTGTAGAGAAAAGTGTCTTGCCCGTCCTAGGATTCAAACTGAGATCATTCAACAAATAACAATTCTTATTGCTGATTAACTTACACCACTTTTTCCTTTGAGGGATATTACATGAAATAGGTCGGAGAAATTGAACCGTGATATTGTGAAAAGAGACACAAGTATTTGTCAGAATCTTCCTCCAGTCAGAACCACCCATGGAGAGGGACGAGTCGCCCATAAACACTGCTGAAATATCAGCCCAACGAAAGTTTATCTTTGTCATATTAGTAGCTATATATCCCTTTTTTAATGAAATTGTAGAAATGCCTGAAAAGCACTTAGGTAAGATTCATGACCCTATTTTCCTGTTAAAGAAATCTGGTTTATATTTATGGTACTGGGCTTTAGCTCAGGCGACAATTTTTGCTGAATCTGCACAAACGGCGAACAATATGTGGCAGCTTGCGAACTTCCGAGATCATACATTTGACTTGCTCTGTTGCCAATTTTATATAATCCGGGCTGTACATCGCTCTTTATACGGTTTACAACTCACATTTCATTTCATTTTGAAATACTTCTGTAAAATGTGTTTTTTACCATTAGAATCTCCCTTTTCCAAACAATGAAATACGCCAAAAATATCAAATTCCTGTACCATACTTGTCATATATTTTTGTGTGTATAAAGAATTTGCAGTAGATGTAACGGGAAAAATGGGCTAATAAGCATGATCTGCTTGTTTCGAAAACTAATTTGTGGCTTTGTTTTGTTGAATTGTTCGTTTTGCCGTCATAGTGTTCTCGTGGCGTTCGTTGTTCTCACAGCTTTGTGACGTCTCTTTCATCTATAAAAATAGTTGTGATCCTACTGTTTAGTTCTAAAAGGCCACAAGTACAGCCTGTGTATGTTACGTGTAAATGTTACCTATTCGAAATAATTAATTGTAATATTTTAATTGAAATGTTAGGTTCTGACGGAAGGTCTGTAAAAGTTGCTTTCTTCTGAGATGTGGCTTACTCGTGATGGAGGTATTAGGTTTTCTGAGAAAGGAGTATTACACCTCTCTCGTATTACAACGTGCCCTAAACCAGAAAATAAAACCCGCAACATTTAAAACCAGAAATTTTCACGTGTCACGGTTATAATTCAACAAAATGTTTTGCAGCCATCGATCCACCAGAAATTGCACGTCATGTGCCACCCTTCATTTCTTGAAGTCAGTCATTAGACAGTTCGTTGCAGGAGTCTGAGTTAAGCTTACTGTAACAGTAGCGTTTCAGAAAAGATATTTTGAAATTTAATGAAACAATATGCTATGATAACCTTAATCTCGAGTTGTCCTTTACGTTCAAACTGAAAGACCCTCCATTTTAAATTAAAATAATTTTCTTGCAGTCGTTCCTCTATAAAAGTAGTGTGAAATCCGAGGTTCGTGGCACTATGTGGCCCGTCAGCTTATGTTATGAGGCCTGTGACCTCATTAGTAAATACAATATATTGTATAAAGTTACACAAATATTTAGGCTGTTAGTTATACTGATTATCGAGATTTTTAAAAGTACGTCCCGACAACTAGCCGAAAATTACGGTTTTGGAACTTTACCAAAAGATTTGGACACGCTTATTGCATAACAAACACAAATAACAGAAGTACTCTCGTACATGTAAGGGTATTATAAAAATTCTTACGAAATTTATTTGCCGGATTATATGTCACAATAAAATTGAGTTTTCTATGCAGAATGCAGTTTCCCACATTTAACGTAAACACGAAATATGATATCTATTAAAAATTTTTTAGAGATCCCATTGTGCTCTATTCTATCGATCTGGATTTATTATTGTTCAGTTTTGTCATATATTCTGTAGGCATGTATTTCTAATCTGAATGCAATTACCATTTCTCTACGTACGTTACTTGTGTATTCCCCTGTCTCACCAGGCCAGTATCACAACTGTAACACAGTTAAGAACATCCGTATTGCCTCTGATTTATTTCTATACAATCATCATTCCTTCCGTGATAGGTATGTAGGCCTAATGTGAGATATTGCATCGTCGTTAAATTATCTACACATATATAAATAAATCATTATTGTATGCATTATCTCTCATTAACAGAAACACATCGAAAAATATATTTGGTAGTATACTTTTTCTAACACTCTAGATAAAATTGTCAATGCTCACAAGTGTACTGTTGCAACCTTTGGAAGAATGAATTTTGTCTATCTTACGTATTAGACGTCTGTCGGTGCCTCACATGTAATACAGCCCATCTCCATTATAAAGAGAATCGTGTTAGTGATTTTTAGAAAACAATGGCTATTTAGTCCGAAAAAGAGGCAAAACATAAATACACTATGTGGACAGGATGTAGAGTTTTAACTTTTGTAACAGTGTTACATTTTTTTTATTGCTCAGTTGTAAACAGTTAAATTCATACATCTCCAAAAAATAAAAGTCTCATCAAACGTAATGCTTCTATTACTGGAAATTATCTAAAAATATCTACAAATCTTCGCTAGATTGGTATTTGTCAGTATAAAAGGTATAAAATATATTCAGTAAACAGCCGTATCAGTTTGCGAGGAACTTAGCTGCAACGTTTCACAAGTTAACATTCTTAATATGGGAATACATTACAATATCGTCAGTTTATCATGTTCTTAAACGACGTAAGAAGCATGTGCTGTAGATTCGTACTGCATTTGGTTCAAATAGTGAGATGCGCCTTTTCGCGGTGAATTAGGTTATACCACTATCAGGGGACAGTGAAATCCACCGCACCTAAAAATGTTTCAAACTCACGTGGACGCCATTTGCTTGTTTTCGATGAGCACGAGTAATGACATGGCAGTTCAGTACAGCTGTTATACCAGTCGCCATGTTAATGGATGCACTGGCAGTTATAGAACAATGGGAAGTCATTTTCATCAGTCAGGGGTAAAGAAACATTACCTAATGCCAACACATATACTTCTCTGTTGCCAAAACGGAAATTCTCTCTAAATTGCTTTGTTCAACGGAGGTTTCCATAAAGCTAATGACAGTGGTATTACGCTGAAAGTTATTAACATTAGCCAGAAAGAAATTTACTGGCTTTGGCACTCTTTTAAATGCAACTGACGTCGAATCACATAGATTATAAGACAGAGATTCTGATTTTGTATAATTCCGTCCCAACACCCTATTAGGAATGAATGCTACGTTATTTAGGAAAGATGAATCAAAGGTCAAAGCTTTATGTTGACAGTGAATTGATTATTAGTACAGGGTTTCATATATTTTTTCCTAGCGACTGAATGCAAACTTCTTTTATTTACTCGCTACAAGGAAAGTCCGAATCTTTATTGAATTTGTAGAAACCATCTTGTTGAAAGCGATCTTCGCAGGCTTATATAATCGTGCATTTTCTTACACTATCCCATCATCGAACGTTTCCTCTTGTTTGACCTTATTCTGCGCTATATTTTTCTATTTTAGGAAACTTTTTGTGCGATGCAAGATCGTTTATTCCGGTGTGTGTCAACAACCAAAGACGCCTGCTTCTGTATCAGACTTTACTATTGAGGCAGCCGTTTATTTGATAGTGGTATTTCTGTACCGAAATACAAAATATCACAAACCAAAATTTAGTAATTTTAATATCTAAGTGGTTTAGACCCAAAAGTCATATTCATATTCACACAATAAGCAACAAACACATTAATGTTAAAATTACATATTTTTGCACACTATTGGTCGTAAGCCCGATATGTTTCGACCTTTCTCGATCATCTTCAGGGAGTTACTGGACGTCAATAAGGGCTATATAAAACATGGACGGATTATTAAGTACATTAAAATTTGCGCATAAAATGTTTGTAGATATTATAAAATTTGTTTGTATGTATGTTTTATATAGGCTTTATTGATGTTCGTTAAATCCATGAAGATGATCAAGATAGATCTTAATATGTCGGGGTTATGAAACATTGTGTAAAAAAATATAATTATAATATTAGAGCATTTGTTGATTTTTATTGTGTGAATTGTTTATTAATGCACGGACATGAATAACTTTATGATCATATTTATGTATTTCTAGCTGGCTATACATGGCTGACATTTTTTATGTTACTTACTGTTGGTTCTCAAGAATCTCATCTTTACCTGAACTCGCAAATTTATCAAAAATCTAAAGAAACTGTAAGAAAATATTAGTTTAGGCCTATCGATGCTACTTACGTCTTCTCCACGGTATTTTGTATATTAAGGGAAGTACAAAGAAATATTTTAGATGTGTGTAAACTTTGTAGCTCTTATCTACATTGCCTAATTTTATGCAAACAAAAACCTCTTCTTATTAAACAAGAAATTTTTCCTTTTAAACGTTATTCTTTATTCACGCTCTTCTGAGTTTTATCCCCTTCATATCCGAATCTCTTTTCCTACTTTCTCCTTTAACATGGTGAATTAAATTGAAGGTTTATCATTAAGATGACTGTTTCTATACGCTACGTGAGTGTGAGGTACCACGGCATTAAAATAACAAGGCATACACACAATCATACACACACATAAATAGTCATAATAATCTCCTACCGTATAGCCTGCATGCGGTATTTTCCAGGAAAGCAATCTATAACCACGCTCTGTAAGTGTTCTTATTCTCTTAATTTTGTTGGTGACGAGTAGGTCAGACTTCAGCGTAAGCGAAAAATAAAAAAATAAAAAAACTTTAAAACAATGTTCTCCAACCTTATATTATTAAACGTAATCTCCAATATTGCCTACTTATTTCATATATCTACAGGCGTTCTGCTACTTTGTAAAAGTGCAAAGCTTGGTTCATCCTATTAAGGGAAAAATATAGGCTTAATATGTTCGATAATAAGGTGCTGAAAAATATATTTGGGCCTGAGGAGAAGAACGTAGCTGGGCGAAGGAGGAAAGTGTATGATGTTGAACCTAATTATTTCCAAGCCGCGCCAAATAAAGGAGGATGAGATGGGCTTTGTATGAAGCACGCATGAGGGGAAAAGAAAGATATTAAGGCTTTTGCTGAGGAGCCTGAAGGAAATAATCCTATTTGAAGTAGTAGGCGTAGATGGAACATTTATATTAAAATGGATCTTAAAGTAATAAAATTTGAGGTCATACGCTGGATTCATCCGGCTCAAAACAATGAAATGCTTGACTGGGGACCGTTAACTTGTCTAGAAGGACTTGTTTTCCATCGAGTAGTTAGTTATTTGCTGAATTAGCTAGTTACTAAGTTATCAATGTCCTAACTTATTTACTGTGTACATTTTAGAATCAATATTACAATTTAAGCATTCTATTTATCCACGTAATTCCGGCTACCATCTGTAGTCACTTCGGTGCTCGTGCGCGTAAATATGCATTAGGAATTATTTGTATTATTCATTGTGTAATTAATATCAGGATGAAAGCTATTTTGCTTTCAACGATAAATTTCTAGAAACTGTGCGTATTTCTGAAAACCAGGATTGAAAGTAACGCTCCAGATTATGTTATCCGGTACTTACGGCAGAAAATTACTATAGATGATTGCCTCATTAGTCACCTCACATCTTTAGACCGTGTTAGTGACTCCCCGTTGCGAGCCCTCCCAGGCACTTCCTTTTCCTGCAGATCGCCGCACTTGTCTTCCTCACATCTCTGTATCACAATTTTGCGTATACTCATCTTTGTATCCAATCGTATTTCCGCTGTTCCTACCCCGTTTCCTTTCATCCCTCTGTAGAATGTTTTCCTCCCAATTTCCCAGAAACTATATTCTCTCTTCCCTTTATGCTTCCGTTTGTTTGCTACTTTTTCCTCCTCCACTCTTGCTGCACGTATTACTGTTCAACATTGATTGACTATCTTTTCCCCTTTCTGCAATATTTCTTGTACATTCTTTCCACTTGCCTTCCACATTTCTTCTCGCTCAGCAATGGCGAATCATGACCACTTTACGTGAAATGTCAGCCAAGAATACGAAATTATTCTCTGAAGAAAACACCAATAAGCAAAATGCTTCCTCCATGCTGCTGCTCTGTTCCTGTGTACCTACTACGTTCTCTTCAAAATAATATTGTAATATTGTGCAGGGGTTTCCAGTCCCTGTTTCAGCGTTAAAACCCGCTCGATATTTCAAAGAGAGAAATTTATAGAAGTAAGAAAAAAGTAAGCCTTAAATTTTTTTCAACATTGGTAAAAAATAACTTCCGCTTTTATTTCTGCATAGTCTTGATTGTGTACTAGACACATACACTTGTGTTAAAGAGTCTTCCTATTTTCTACAATAATAAATCAATTTTATTATACTAAGCGGACAAAATTATGGCGACATCTCCTGCCAACTAAAGAAGTACGTTCTGCTTTGACCTTCTAATTTCACTTATTCTTCAATGCTGCCTTTACAGTACGCCCCAGCAACACGAGTAACATTCAGATTTGCTTAGTAACGTTGTTCCATACATTATATTCAATGGACTATGTTTATTATACAACATTGTATCACGTTGCTTACATTGCGATGGTTGCAACAAAGGCAAATAAATTTAGTCAATGTGATAAAAGTGACATTTTCTCAAATTCCCGTAACTTAGATACTTAAAAGTGTTCATAAGTTTTCTTAGTGCCGTTATTGTAGACTGTTGACTTAAACAGACTGTAATTTCTCAAAACAGAAAGAAATATTCTCACTACGTTTTACGTTTTAAATAAGAATTCTTCGAATGCTATAAAAGTATGCATATAATTTACTTACATCTTAACCAGATTGGGTTTGAATGGTTCTGTAGATGTAACATGTGCCAACAGCTCTGAATATCTTACATTGTAGAAGTCAGTCATGTTGTTCAATATAAAACTAATTTCTTAAATACATAGAAATTATCTCAGTAATTAACCAACTTGATGCAAAAAAGTTTTGTTTTACAATAAGTTTATTTCATGCCTCTACATGTTTCGAGCACATGTAGAGGCACAAAAATTTTGTGCATCAAGTTGGTTAATTACTGAGATAAATATAATGAGATGCACGGTCAGCAAAACGTCAAAAAAAAAACATAGAAATGAATTTTCCTAAAACTCGAATCTTGCTATAAAAACGTAAAATAGAGAGACGCTATATAACGATACTCTAAATTATTCAGATTATGTAACGTCTATGGCGGGTTGCTAAACGTTTGGTGTGGAACATTAGCATCACAATAAATATTGCTGTTTATACAAATCAACTTTTTTATCTTCATAAACTAATAGAGTGCAGTGTATGTCCCTGTCTAACACAACTTTATTTTATTTGATGGTAGAGGTGTATTTACATTTACTACCTATGTTACAACTACATGTTTCGGCTCTTTACAATAGCCATCTTCAGGTTGTACATGAATCCTTAGAAAGTAGTTCTACAAGATTTAATATGGGCTATGTATAGTGGGGATGTGGGAGATGAGGTGGGCACGAGACCTCGTACGTGTCATGGAGGTTGGGGGGGGGAGGTACAAAATAAATAAAATAAAGTTGTGTTAGACTAGGACATACACTCCACTCTATTAGTTTATTGAACACAACGAGGATGACGAACCTTATGATTGTATTCTCCTCATATTGAGTACGTTTCCTGGCCCTATCTGAAACTTACCCACTTACAAGGGAAGGTGCCGCAAGAAAATACATTCGGAGCTTAACACGCTCTTATTCAGACTGTAGGGATATAAAGTGTACGTTCTGCAAGCCTTGACGTGGAACTTACTCACAGGGTTGGCTTTGCTTTCTCCTTACAACACTCAGCGCCTCTGTAATGCTCCCGGTAAAGAGGAGACGTTAAATTATGCAAGCAGTTACGTTCTTTTTTCTACTTTGTCCCATCCTCAGTTCTTCACTTGTTACTTCTTACTACAAACTTTGTTACTTACATACTTACGTACTCACTTCCCCCATCACTTATTTACTTACTTTTATTCCCCATACTTCACTTCCTTTGTCCCCTTTCATCTCTGAAAGCTCTATACTTGTTTGTAAGTCACTTTATTGTTTCTCTTTTATGCCTCGCGTTCCTGTTCTCTTCCTTTCCTGTCCACTGGAGTGTACTCCCGTTTTGTACAGCAGTCGCTACTTTTTCACCTCTTCTTTTCGTAAAGAATTCCTGTGTCATTAAGGAAATGGAGATATCGTTCTGGAGAACTCCTTCTGGCTACCAAACTCGTGTATCAACAAATCGACGATCCAGAAACTTACCGCTTTGCCCACGTCGGCAATTATGTATAGGCCTCCTGTTCAATGGAAGTCGTATTTTATGCAACCGTGTGGTTTGCCAGTATTGGACGGAAAGTGAGATCCGATTCTAAGTGGGGAATGGAATTTTATTTAGTGTCATAGTTTCGTTGGCCGCCAAAACAAATGTGACATCGTTTGTAGTTCAAAATGACCAATAATATTACGGCTGTATTCCACGGACGACAAGAGAGAGCTTGTGATCTGTAAGTTACTGGTTTTGTAGATGAAGTTACAATTTAATGCTGGTGTTAAGTTCTTTCCTTTTTTCTCTTTGTTCTCACTCTTCCTTGTTTTTTTCCTTGACACTTTGCTCTTCACATCTTAAAAATTAAGAGAATTTCTTCGTGTTTTTCATTTTCTTTGATACAAGATAACTTAATAATATCTTTACATAACCCATTGCAGCATATTGCTATTTCGCCGGTAATTAACGTAAATATTTTAATTTTTAATTTTATCAGTCATCTGCAAAGAAGGTGCAAGGCTGCAAAGTTATTCAAGTGTACATTAACACGACCATGCAGACAAAATTGAACATCCAAACCATTTGTCTTCCAGGTAATTTTTAACGTATTGCGTCTTTGCAGGTTTCACTTTCGCTGCTATAGAATGTTACAGCTTAGACTTGTGTTACTTTCTTACAAAGGTGCAATAAATTTTCCTTTGTTTCCTTACAGCTTCCTTGCGTTCAATAATTTTGTGCGATTATAATTTGCAAATGTTTCAAGTCTAATATGACTGCATGCTTTTTCCATTCTTGTTAGTTTCATATGTAACAATTCCCTTTCTGATTAGTTTAACTGTAGCGAAATCGGTCTCATATTGTAGAAAGCCTTTCTTTCTGAACACTGCCTCAAATGAACCAGTAACGTGATGAAAGAGTACAAGAGACTCAGAATGAAAGCGTTGATGGGGCTTTACAGCAAGTATCCCCCCCCCCTCTTTTTGCTTTAACAAAGTCTCACAGAAGGAAAGGTCACTCAGCATCCGTTCCACTGATTGTGCTAATTTGTTGAGCTTGCACTGCGGGGAACCACCAAGAAAAAAGGAAGTCTCCTAATGTTCACCTAGATCTATCGTTGTCCTAACTAGCCGCTCTCAGAAGATTTCCTACAATTCTATCTTTTCTTCTGTTGTGTAGAACCATGCCAGATCATGGCTTCTTTTACAGCACGAGTCATTCTGTTTCTTTTTTTTCCCACGAAAGTAAAAGTTTTAAGTAAATGCGTAATTTGTCTGTTAGTACAGCCGGAATGTTCAAGGCATTCTGTTTTTGCTGGGACTTTGCCTCTTATTTAGCTCGAGGAATATGAATTTAAGATCTTGAAATAAAGTAACTGAAAGTAATATTTGAATCTTACACATAGAATCTAGTTGATTTTAACATTTCATATTGGGGTCGTCGTTAGTGAAGTGTCTTCATATTGGGCTGTTCTTCTACGTAGTAGTATTTCCTAGGAAAACTGAACCATAGAAGATACAATGAACTGGTTATTGTGTTTGACGTGGATAAACTGACTGAGAGAGAGAGAGAAAGACAAAGAGGGTTATATTTTCTTTCTCATATTCTTTGGTATCTAACCGTCTAAACAAATAAAACGTTTGTAAAATCCTTTCTTTTGTATACATTCAGAAACATATGATATTCGATAGCTCATATTCAGAGTTCCATGTAGTATTACGTAAGTAGGTTATTGAACTAATTAATAGGGCATCTTATAGTTAGGCTTACGTACTTCAAATCTTTACCGCTGACCGGATCTAAGTTTGCAGAATATTCTTTGTTTCTTCATGCATTCGAAACTCATATTGAACTCGGAAGGGGACACACTTACTGGACACACCTACTGGAAACATCTACAGGACACACCTACTGGACACACCTATCGGACACATCTACAGGACACACCTACTGGAAACATCTACAGGACACACCTATCGGACACATATATAGGACAAACCTACTGGACACACCTACTGGAAACATCTACAGGACACACCTACTGGACACACCGATCGGACACATCTACAGGACACACCTACTGGACACACCTACTGGAAACATCTACAGGACACACCTATCGGACACATATATAGGACAAACCTACTGGACACACCTACTCCTTCTTGCAACACTTGGTTTTCCAAGTCGCCTTTCCTCGCAACTTCATTCTCTGCATCTGATAATACGTATCCTGAGAAACCCGTGCCAAATAGCCAACCGATAAACCAACCATTCTGCTAAGAAGAGTCTAGGGTCCAACATAAATAGTAAGCCTAACCAAGCCCGCCATTGGGGCCAACCACGTGTTTAATAAATTTCGCATCTTCGCAAATGCTTTTAAAGCAACAGCTGGAATTTCATTGTATTCCTCACTCATCGATGTGGTCATCTTTAATAAGCTTCGTCATAAGAATTGTGTTATCGCTTACTTTCCTGTGCAACCTTCCAGGCCATCGCAAACATCCCTCTAGAGGGATAATCATTATTATGTATACAGTTAACGACTTCGTGTTTATCAACAGTAAATGACCCACGGTATTGAGCTTGGACGTTACAATCATTCTCAAAATGCTAGCATTTGCTTAGTTGTCAAGAAAGTCTCTACGTCCATAAGATTCGAATATTCATAAAACTGCACACTAAAAAAATACTAACTCATGATATGTATGGGTATAAAAGTTGGTCTTTTACGTTAAGCGAAAACACAAGCTAAGGGTGTAGAGAACAGTGCGACAAGGAAGACTTTTACGCTTAAGAGGCACGAATAACAGCAATTGGTAGCAATATGTTTGGGGACCGCGGTAGCACAGTGGTTAAGGTACTGTGCTACAAATCGGGAGGTCGCTGGTTCGATCCCACCTGGTGTCAGTGGATTTTTCATTGACATAAAATCCTTCCGATCGCACTATGATCCTGGGGTCGATTCAGCTTCTAACAGAAATGAGTACCAGGAGTATTTCCTGGGGGTAAAAAGGGGCTGGTGCGTAAGGCTGACAACCTACCATCATGCTGTGCCGTTGTCACGAAATCTGGGAGCCTTAACTTCCTGGAACCCTCTGGGCCTGTCCAGGCCTTCAATGGGACTGCTTTACCTTTATACGCAGCTTGAACTTTCAGAAAGACTTCATACAACGTGGCAGAAAAACTACAGGCTTTTAAATATCAAACTACTACAGACTTTAAGTCCTTGTGTGTTTTCCTTATGTTGCTGATAATTCATGGGTGTGTATTTCGTGTCGTGTGCTTAAATAAAAGTCAACTTATAGTAGTTCCCCTTTATCACGAATACGTGAAATGACACCCTGACTCTTCAAAAGACGAGGGTTTGGCAGACCCTTATATTTAACTCACTGTCAGTGAAATACATCCAGTTGGTTTGCTCACCCGCTGTTTCCTACTGTATCCTAGGGGTTCGTCCGCCTGTACAGAATGTTCGCTGTCCAAGGCACAGCATCACCACGATGGACGAACGGACGATATGGTACGTTTTAATTTGAATTTTAATCACTCGGTTGGCTAGGCGCAGTAATGAAGTCACGCTGGTGGGGTGGGGTAGGTTTGGCTAGTAGAAAGAGGGAGTTGAAGAGCGCTATGGTAAGGTTTCTACAGGCATAGGGGAGTGATTCAGTACATCAGATACATTTGTGCCAACCTTTTGTATTGTATTACCATTCACATATATCCTTAACTTCACCACGGGAAATTACCAATTGTCTGTATTGTATTGTATTGTATTGTATTGAATACATAGATAAAAATATATATTCAATGATGCGATCAGTTCATGGCTGCAGGCATTTTGAATTAATAATAAAACTGTTTGTTTTCTATGGATTAAAAAAAAAGACCATGAAAGTATGGGTTATCACGCAATATTCTCCAGCATTTTGAAAATGATCCTGAATTTAAATACATACGAACTGTTGTATTGGTGATTCGTATATTGGTTATATCTGAAAGGGCGCTTCTGGGACAGTTTAAATTAAAACCACATGCCGCAGCACCAGCGATAGCAATCAGATGTTCAATAAAACGGCAAGTCGAGATACTTCCGTAATGGATATTTGACAAGAGATAACAGGAGCTTTCCCGCTCCAATCCCCCAAATAATAGTGCTTTCAACGTCATGGCGGAGTCGTTTTTTATATTAATGTTTAGACTACGGTTGGAGAACGCCTTTGTGGCCTAAAGGCACACTGTGTTCGCCAGTGAAGTTCGGAAACCGATGATGGATGAGTCGGTGACGGATGATGCGGAATGAATCCCCTAAATTAATCGACGTAATATTCGTTCTATATTTTAATATACGTCAGCCGATTAAAATATGGCCTTTCAAAATACAGATTATGAGTCAGGTCAGGGAACAAAAATAAAATATGACGAAACTGAACTTAAGTAATTGTAAATACGGTACTAAAAATTACACAGAGAACGTCTGTGAAGACAGAATAAAAACAAGATAAAGGAATATAAATTAGGGAATATTTTAAAGATGTTTCACATGCATTGTGTTAAAAGTAAGGCTGACTAGTACGTTCAGGTTTCATATGCACACAATTAACAAGTTCAAATAAATATTCCACTTAGTAGATTGTAAATACATTATAGAAAATTACAACCAGTTATTCTGCTGATAGATATTAGGCGAAATGAAATATTATTAATTTTAAATAATATATATCCCTCGGGAATTATGAAAACAATAATTAAAAGTAAAATTATTCTGTAGTTATAAATACAATATTAAGACTTTCAACTCAATAATACTACTAAGAAATTTCAGGTATAATATTAAAAAACAGAATCAGGTTTCCTGTTCAAATACTATCAATACACGTCGGAGAGTTTAAGCAACTTAGACTCTGAAGAGATTCTACATGTGACAGGTTTATCACAAAAGAAATCTTAGCAATATGTTCAGATTTTCGCTGAAATTTATTGCATTACGTGTACCTTGCCCCCTTCATTTGAATGAGAAAATCTACCTTTGATGCACTTTCATGTAACGAAGTCATGAGGATATTACTAAAACACAGTTTCACTGAATAACTACACTGTATGTTATACCCCAAAAGTTCAAGTTCTTAGTAGAGAATGTGATGAAGCATCAGGCGCTGCTGTATAGAGATATTTTATAATCGGCAACTTCTAGACTGCTCCATATGACTAATAAATACATAGCTCGAAAAAAATGGGAAGCAACAAGAGTAAAAAATAACAGAACGCGATTTTTGGCCAGATGAGATCAAACGTACTTCTGTTTTCCAAACAAAGATTATTATTGCCAATAAAAATATCTAAACTCATTGTATTACGAAATTTGTAGGTCTACATCTAAACTTCATTATAAAATACTGTACTTAAACTCATAATAGAATTCTTCAACGTGGTTTAAAAAATCTGATTTAACATGGACTTAGTTCTCCAGCCTAAAACTCGACGTCATGCAACAAGTTTCTCAGACCAAAATTTACGATTGTCATTTTCCTTTGCTCTCTGGGTGATAAAGTTCCACTGTTTATAACAATTTGCCTTGAATTTCCATAACCGAGTGGTTACTTCAGTTGCACAAAGTCTTTTCTGTCTTTCTGGATATTCAGTAGCGTCAAAAATGATAATGTAGATCAGGTCTCTCCAAACTACGGTTCGTGGGTCGAACGCGGTTGGTCACAAACAATGTTGTATTTTATCTCTACACACACATATCTTCGACAAAATTTGCTGTACTTGTGTGACTTTTTATATTCCTGTCTTATGATTACTTTGTAAAAGTCGAAACATGAAAGAAAAACGTAAGAGGCAAATGATTGTTGATTACTGATTGTGCATATTGTTGGATCAAGTATTGTAAAATGAAAAGTATATTTTTCCACCAAATAGATATCCAGTTATTAAGCTTAGTGTGTTCGGAAATATTAGAAAGAGAGAATCTGTTTCGGAGAGTAGGTTGCTTAACCTCTGAAACCCTAGTGGTTGCTATTCATACCACCACACTGAATATTAAAAGCTTTCATTCTGCGCACAGATTGCAGTTGCAAATTTTGTATGTTTCTCACCGTACAGAGTGATTATTTCCCTACGCAACGCGAACTGATTAGTTTTTAGCATCCAGACGCAGTGTGTTTACTGCGGGGTACGAGCTGAATCATTTTATCTAACTCTGGTTAGCCATAATCATTAAATGGTTCAAGAACATTGAACTTTGCAATAGATGGCTATTGTGCCTATGGTGAATGGCTGTGACTTACGTGTAATGAGACAATTTCAGTACTTAAAGAATAAAGTATTCGGCAACATGCATCTAAATACAGGCGACCAACGGTTGGCGACAGTGTTCTGTTCCTGGGGGAACTGTTGCAAAAAAAATCGGCGTAAAATAAACCTAATTATATAACGAACGTCAATGAATTAAGTTCCAGGACCCTCTCAAAATTGACGTAAGTATATAATAGGTATAACCGTATTTAAAGATCTGAAATAAATGTCCAGAGTATTAAAATAGCATTTTATAAATTAAAGTCAAATGAAATATAAAATAACAAAATTATATTTAATGAAATTAAGAATGAATATTGAACAGTTAGTTTGATATGCTCGAAGCTCAGAACCAAAGTTATTGTAAACACCACTGTAAGGCTCCTGCATTGACCTTTCTTGACCGTGGAGTCATAACAGCTTCAGTTAACGGAATGTTTCTTTATTTAGGTCTTCCACCCATAATAACAATAATTTCTCCAATTTTGTTTTGCAACTTTGCAAAAAAATGTGACGCTCTTGTGTAGCACATACTTTCGTAACATGCTGCATTGAGGGTTCTATTTAATCTGCTTTTCTCTTCATTGTACTCACAGTCGATGGAGGCAATTTCATATTTCTACATACATTAGGGCGTGTTAGACCATCTTCCATTGTACGAATTACCTTCATCTTCTTTTCGAACGCTATAGCTATACGTTACTTTGTATAGACATCTTCACATTAACTTGGTTTCACTGCACTTCTCTTACTAGACATGGAGGCTCTTATTTGGTAATTTAATCAACTTCATCCCTGATTGACTTAGACGGTAGATGTGGATAACGCTGTACATCTGATCAGCTGTGCTGTACCTTCACATGAATCCGGTAGTTATGGTTGCACATTTTTGAAAATTTTATAGTTTTTTTGATATTGCTTGCCTTCTGGTTTCAAAACCGACGTTATTGTGAATCGTCGCAAAACAAAATCGCAAACTAAGGCCTACATGCATAGAAAATGTTCATGAAAGCTTCTTGGTGATAAACTGGATGCAATAAAATGCTCTCTGTCATCACAACAATATATTTTCGAAAAACAGAAAGTAAAATTTGTGGCTTCGAAGAGAGCTGGTTTTCGAGTGGTAAATGCATATCCCAAGGTCAGAAGACCTTAACACAGACAGCGAAATAATTACGTTCTTTATCAGTAAAATTGCTCGTGTATATTACCCAGCAACTTTAGGACTTATAGAAAGATTTAGGCTATTTCCCAACACATTTGACTGTAGAATCGGAAGATATAAGTCGACGTATGGCACTGTGTCACTGTTACGTCACACAAAGGCGCCCAGGTATGAGCTGTTTCATTCGTAGTTAAAGCGACAAGAGATATTAGTGACAAATCACAACTTCTTTATTTATTAGTGAAGAGAACTGTGATTTTTAAATAAGAGAAGATTTTGCACGTCTGCAGAACGAACGTGGGGCTACTACGGGCAAGGACATTTTTAAACACATGAGAAAACAATTTTTTGAACCTTCAGCAGATGTAATTGATACGTATGGCAGCGCATGGTGCCAGGAAAATGTGTATTACCGTGAGAGGAGTAGCTGACCAAAACCATATAGTAGAAGTGCGGCTTGTACTAAGCCTGTTATATTCCACAGCTATCACTTTGCCGGAAGCCTTTGAATCTGTTATGTGTTTTTGACACAGAAATTTTAAGAGTACATTTTTTTCGCTGAAATGTACGTAAGTGTCGACATTTTGCTATGTTTTTAGAGGAATATGAGCACGGATTGTGCGATTCTTCTTAAATCCTACATCGATAGCTTAGCATTAGTAAGTATTATGAACAATTTACAACCCGAAACGAAATACATATTTTTGCACATGCAAAAAAAAAGAAGAATTGCGGTAACCACCATGAGCGAGTGGCTGTGGAAATTAATTTCTCGTGCAGATATAAAAAAGTACACGAAAGATTTGAAAAATAAATTTGAAGTTGAGTCTGGATTTGAATGTGAATCAACTTTTGGAACAAAAATAAATATTCGCGAAACAATTTTTCAAATCATTCGTCATGCTGTTAATATTTAAATTCTGAAAATTAGAGAGTATTTTCAACAAATGTTGGGGTAGAAGAGAATCCTTTATGTAAAATTACATTTTCAAGACTGTTTCGGTATCTTCATTCTCAATAGCAGGAAAATAAATTTGTTCAAAGACCCATTTCACTGTAACATGAAGGATGTGCGAAATATTTCGGGTGATAAACTGAGAGACTATTTTCAAGAAGAAAACTTCATAACTTTCTCTAAGTGTTTACCCTAGGAATATTACTCCCATTTCGACATAAGTAGAAATAAGCTCCACTCCACCCACTAGGAGATGCAAGTAATATCATAGTCCTAGTGGTTAGAAACCCAAGTATTTATGAGATCTATAACGTCTATACTTTACGTCAATAGTATTAACCAAATTTTATGATCAAAATTGACTTCCATTTTAAGCCGAAGAATAAAAGACCAACTTGATGTCACTTTCTATTTTATTTTACTTCTTATGTACTCAACATGTTTCGGACATTAATATATTCATCATCAGGAGCTTGCGACTATGCTGTTGAATTGCCACATTGGTCGTTTTGTTCTTGTTTCGCTGTGTGTTGGAGATTTGGTGCGGTTGGGTTTGAGTAGTATCCGTGTTGCAGGCTGAAGCCTGAAGATAACAACTAATGCACATACATAAAATTTATAAAATTTACACATTAAAACATTAAAAACGATCCGACATGTTTCGGTCCTAGGATCATCATCAGGGAGCCATATCGTCCTTGCTAAAGTTACACTATAAAAAGTCACATTAATTTCGCTGTACCAGTTGGGTATTGTGGCAGCATGCCGTGTTGTGTAATGTTATGTTGCGAAGAGTG